>Ga0210410_10001841_pt1 | contig 19475 bp, 23 predicted proteins | sample IncBWC4MmetaG_FD_161058 | JGI IMG/M metagenome (GOLD analysis project Ga0210410, IMG submission 161058) | Forest soil microbial communities from Barre Woods Harvard Forest LTER site, Petersham, Massachusetts, United States - Inc-BW-C-4-M | ecosystem: Environmental > Terrestrial > Soil >... | reverse complement strand
CCTAGTGGATGCATTTAGCAGTCAACGAGTACTCTTAAATCCTGGCCCACCTGAACGTTGTCGCAATTTCTACTGCAGAGTACCGGCCTTGTTCCAATCGATAATGTTGACGAGCTTCCAGGGATTTTTATTCAGCTGGAACTCCAGTTGTCCCTCTTTGTTAATCACCAGTTGCGCCGCTGGAAAGAGAACGCCAGAGCTCTTATTTTTGTCGGAATCATTTATCTCGATCTCGCCTGCAGTCAAGTTGAATGCCGTGGTTTGCGTGTTGTAATAGGCCTCTCCGAATCTGAGAACCCGATTGGTGACGAAGCGAATCTTACGGCCGGTGGGAGTGGGAACCAGGCGAATATAACTGAGGTCGTAGCCAAGCGTGCCGGTGATGGCAATCCGGCCGACGGACTTCATCTTGGTGAGCGCATTTACCAGACCCTGGTTTTGGCCCTTCTTAAAGGCATCAAGGAGGATTTTTCTATCTTCATCTGTGGAGAACTCGTAGATGGTCACCTTCACACTGACGTTTTGACCCAACTGTGTGCTGGTACCCATTGCGGTGGCATCAATGGTCTCAGTATTTCTGTCATCCGCGGAAAGTGCGGCGGTGACCGCTACCAGTATTAGCGCAGCGAGTAGCAGCCGGCCGTAGCCGAATTCCCGAAAGTAGGATCTACCTGTATTGTCGCACATCATCGTTTACACCTTGTCTGAGCCCGTCAGACATCGTGAGATCAATATCCGTTCGACATCTACCTTAACGTCGGAAATGCAAATGACGCCGGCAAGTGCCCCTAGGAGAAACACTAATGTTTCTAATTGGCGCGTGTCGACTAGGAAAACCCCTAGTTATCACTGGGGAGCAAGTCGTGAGTGCACTGGACTATGCCCGCTCCCTACGTTAGTTGGCTAATTCGCAATGTGTGTAACGGGACTCACGAATCCGATAAGCGCATTATCTCTAACGGTACTAGCCGATTTCAGCGGCTAGTCGAGCAAAGGCTCCTATCCAGTCCACGAGAACAAAATTCACGTCGGATTATCTCGCGGTCTGTATGCACTGACTAACAGTGCCACGGTAATCGCGATGTAAAGAACGCCAGCTATTCCCTCGAGTGCCGCCAAGATGCGCACTTCACCCTGGAGCGGGACAACATCGCCGTAGCCGATCGTTGAGAGAGTTACCAAGCTGAAGTATAAGAGTTCCGCGTGACGATCGGTTGTGGCGGGAGTATTGTGCTGGATGGAACCAGGCCAGAGGACGTCGATGGCGCTGTAAAGGGCAAACCACTGCAATCCGAGTAGCAGGTAAATGCTGACGGCCGTATAGAGATGACCATCGCGGATAGTGTGAGCAGTTCTCAGGTAACTAAACAGGCCAGAGGCGCACAGTCCGAAGAAAGCAGCCAAAATTCCCCATTTCAATCCAACCATAGTTGAAGAGGGGAAGAACATGCTGAGCACCCCGCAAAGTACCGCGCAGGTCATCAACAGAACTGTGGGCCATACCCAACCCTTGATTTGTGCCACCCTGACAGTCGCCAAAAGGAGCGGCGCAAACATCAGACCACCGAGAACCAGTCTCTGAACATCGTCGTGGTCCAACAGGGGGTATAGCAGAATTACCAGCAACAGCGATAAGAGGAGGAAGAGATCCCGCCGGTCTTGGATGAACTGCCGCATCACGGCACCAAGACACACACTGCTCGTAGCCTAGGGCGTGTTCGCAGCTCCATAGGGGAATCTTTCTAAATTAGTGCGAGTATGTCGATTAGGGATTTCCCCAGTTGTCTGGGGGCAGGGGTACGTTTAAAACGCTGAGCACTGGTCATATGTGAGCGGTCGGTGCGACCTCCGCCGACCGTGGTTGGACTCGGGGATGTCCATTGAGCTCTGTTTCTGTTTGCGGAGGTCTTGCCGCATCAACTGCAATTCCTGCGGGGACATTCCCTGCAGTGTCATTTGTGGTTGAGGTGCGTTCTGATCGTGTATTTGCGCAAAGAGCCTACCGCTAAGGCAAGCTCCCGAGACTCCGATGAGCGCGATTTCCCCGATATTTTTTCAATGGTTTTCTCCGTCACTGACCGCTAGGCGGCCGCGCTTGCCCCTAGTCTGAGCGAATCTTGCACGAACCCTGCTCAGAATCGTAGGTCGTTGAACGAGCGAAGCAGGGGTACTTGACGCCGAGGTTTCGGACTCATCCAAGTTTGATACTTCGGCGATGTCGGGTTTCTTAGAGTGAAGTTCAAGGCGGCCGGGGAGAGTAAAATGCCTAGCCCTACAGTTGCCGATAGGAACCCAGAACACATCTTCCAATACATACTTTGCTTTTCCCTCAGAGCAAGAAGTTGCCATCGAAGTCGGGGGATTTATTTTCTCGTTCATTTTCACTCCTTCTTGTGTCGCATCCAATTCGCTCTCCCGCAATGGCACGCAGGCTGCGTGCACTGCGCGGTCATTCCGCCTTTAGACCGTAAACACCAGAATTCGGAAAAATTGAGCAACTCCCAGATGAGTGAAGCCTTTTCCGAACGGCCGTGACAAAAAATCTCCCGCAGTCCAGAGCTAGCTTCATGCGCGCTTAATGGCATGAACCATCATCGGAGAATTGCCCTGCCGCTGCCATTGCTCCGAGCGAACGGCCGCAAGTTATGATCCTTTTATTTAGGTCATCGTTCTGCAGGGCATCCGGCGCAATGTAAGTCAGATTGGCCCGCAGGTTGACATATTTCTCACTCAATTTCACCATCTTCTGAAATTCGTTGCTCAATAGCTGATAGGCGCTGCGATCGGCAGGCGTACTGGCAGCGACCGAAGCAAAGTGCAGATTGGTTGTCGCGTTCGCGCGGTACGGTGCGAGCAAACCGGCAGACAGAGGGATTCCATTTTGAATGGCAGTCTCGAGTGCGGTGTGCCATTCGCGCAGAGTAGACATCTGTTCAATTCCCGCGTTCAGAAAATCCCTAGAAAATCCAGGACTCGGTGACGCGGCCTGGTCCGGCGCAGGTGCGGGCGTTGGCAGCGAAGTTGTGACAGTTGTGGCCGGAGTGTTGCTCGCCGAACCTATAGGGACACTGAGAGCGATCATCTTCCCAGAAGAACTAAGCGAACCCCTCAAGGCATCCGCTAGAGCTTCCAGGCCAACGTAGGCATGGCCATTCACCTGGATCAGCGGCACCTCTGTCGACCGCCCATTGATAATGAGTTTGTGTTTTTGGCTAGAGCTCTGTGAACACAAAACCGCAGGAAGAATTAGAAGTAATGCTGCTAGAAATGACACGATGGAAGGTTTTCCACTCATGTGTCGGCTCCTCACAATCAACATGCCTAATCCTAGACAGTTCCATTCTCTAAGCAGTGGACCCACGAACCTTAAATGGCACCGCGAACAGTGCCACCGCTTCATACTCCAAGAGGCCGGGCTCGGCCAAGAGATGGGGCCGCCCTTCCGAAATAGTGACCGCCTTGCATTACTTAGTAAGTACTTTTTAGACGCGCTTTCGTTGTCGAACAACTGGGGAAAACCCCAGTCCAGAAATGAGACCCACAGATCGAGGCTGGAGGGTTGACCTACAAGTCCTTCAAAACTGGATTCTCCACCTGATTGCCCCAGAGCAACTTCGTGAATGCTGTAGCGCAACGACGGCTCAAGCCCGCCATGAAATCCTACAGTAGGAACACCTCTCAGGATCGCGAGTTGGCTGTCCCGCCGAAATTACTCCCTTCGAAGAAGGAAAGTGGAAATGTCCGTTATACAGATTCTCGTAGTCGATGATTCCCTGCCTTGGCAGCGCTTCGTCCAAAATCATCTTGATGCAACGCCAGAACTCAAGGTCATCGACGTCGCAGCCGATGGATCAGAAGCCGTTCAGAAGGCCAAAGAGGCGCAGCCCCACCTGATCTTGATGGATATCTGTTTGCCCGGGATGAACGGTATTGAGGCTACGCGCCAAATTCGCAGGGTCTCCCCCGGTTCCAAACTTCTCTTTGTGAGCACGCTGGATGACATCGAAATCATCCAGGCAGCCTTTGAGGCAGGCGGTTCTGGCTACGTTTCCAAGTGGGATGCCGGCCGGGACCTTATTCCTGCTATCAGGGCCATTGTCCTTGGCCGGCGGTTTGTCAGTAACAGCTTGACGGGCTGGCATGGAAGTTCCAACCCCGAGAGCATAACTTGATGTCCTCGCATAAGACGAACTAAGGGAGGGGCGTGTTACTCAGAAACAGAGCCGCGATTTGCCAGCAGGGTAAGGACCTTATGGATCAGACCACCCGGAGATAGAACCTTTCTGGATGGCGGAGAAGAATTTTCCCCCGATGCTTGCGAATCGCGCCGTTTCGCTGCCAATCGCTGATGATCCGACTAGTCGTGTAGGGAGTGATATTCGCCGAGTTGGCCAGTTCTTCGTTGGTCACGTTGATCTCGACACCTCCGGAGACTTTTTCGCCGATGCTTTCTGCTAATCCAAATAATGCATAGGCGAGCCGTTCCTGCGCTGTCTGCGATATCAGGGCTCCGTGTGCACCGACATACCAGGAGAAATAATCCATTGCAGTGAGAAGGGTGTTTTCCAGGAGCTTAGGGAAACGTTGTGTGAGGGCACGAATTGCCGAGCGCTCCCAAATGAGCACAGTACAGTCGCTGACGGCTTCTGTGCTGACGAGATAATTGGATGGCCGCGAGAGCAATGCTGCGCCGCCGAAGATATCGCCTGCAGTAAGCCACATCAATATGACCTTTTTCCCGTCGGGAGTCACAAAGAAATAACGGGCCCGGCCATTCCACAACAGGAGGAATTGGTCAGCTGAATCTCCTTGGGGTGTCATGACCGACTTGGCAGGAAATCGGCGCGGTTCCGCCGCGGCTAAAACTAAGTTTACTTCGCTCGGTTCCAAGCCCTGCAGCCATTCCACTCTATGGCGAAGACTTAGGGCGCGGAACTCCACTGCGGGCATAATCGCTCCATTGGGAGGGGTGAGACCGAATGTCCGCATAGTCCATCTTGTTTCAACTAGAGCTAGCAACCGAAGCCTCGGGAGATTTTGCAATCAGATGCAACCTCGGACGCCGAGCTTGATTAGGCTTTAGCTGCCCCTGTCGATTGACTGAAGGCCTTCACCCCCGCCGCTTCACTAGTCATGATGTCGAACACGGTGTAGAGTTTCGTTAATTGCATTAGGTCAGCCACTTTGTTGGGCAGGTTTACAAGCTTAAGTTCTCCTCCTTGATTCCGCACGCTCACGGAGGCGCCGACCAGAGATCCCAGGCCCATGCTGTCGATGTGATCGACAGCGTCAAGATTGAGTAAAATCTGCTTCTGTCCCTTACTCAACAAGTCACAAATCAAGTCGCGCACAGATGCGCTCTCTTCACCAAGTACAATCCGTCCGCTGATGTCCACAATCGTGACGCCAGCGGCGTGTCGAGTGCTTGTCCGGATGTTCATTGCCAACCTCGATATAGTCCTGCTTCTGTCGGTCAGGACTCGGGAAGATATTGGGGGACAATGAGTGCTCCCCGAGTCCTGCTCTGCCTTCTAGGTCAGCGACATTGCACCGTACGCTGTCCTGTTCCCAGTGCTTAACCTTTTAGACCTGACCTTGTACCCAAGCAACTGGGGGAATCCCTAGTGAGGTCGAGATGCCCGGCAACGCAAATTACGGGGACGCAGGCCGCTGCTCCGCTGGCGATTAGGGATTTTCCTAGTTGTGAGAGGCTGGAGCGAAATCTAGCATGGTTTTCGGAAACGATGCGGTCTCGGTTCCAATAGAGATTTCTCAAAGGCGCTGCAAGACAACTGAAAACAGTGACAAGCCCAGCGAGGCGACCAGCCCGCAATTTCTAGGTGGTTATCAAACTCCCTGAAAGGACCATTCGTCCCGTGAGAGTAGGCCTGAGTTGTACTCGAGTTCTTCTGCTCTTGTGCTTCTGCTTACCTTGCAGGTCCCTCTTTGCTCAGGAATCGCTGGAGCTCAATCCAGCACATCTCGATATCTTTTACTCGCAGTCGGAACTTCTTCGGTACATTGATCAGCCCCGGATTGCCCCTTTTTCACATACCACACCTGCCGCACACTCTTCCGATACCCCCGGCACGAATGCGTTTACACTCAACCTCCCAGACACCCTGCCGCCCAAATCTTCTACTTCTTCAATCATCCCGATCAATCCGCAGGACACGAAATCTCTCAACAACACGCGTTTCCGCTGGGGGCCTGCCATCGGGGAATCCCTTCTCTACACCGGCATTATGCATACGTTTGACATTGCCTTTCAGGCGGGGACCCGTGATGCACTCAACGGCCATTGGTTCACCCACTACACGCAGTCCGTTTCTGAACTCCGCGGCTGGAGCGACAGTGACACGTTCATGGCCCCGTACGTCGGACATCCTATCGAGGGTTCTATCTTTGGTTTCATCGAACGTCAGAACGACCCGAAATATCGCCGCGTGCAATTGGGTGACGGCCGTGATTATTGGATCAGCATGCTCCGTTCCCTGGCATTCGGTGCGTTCTGGCACACTCAATGGAAAATTGGCCCCGCCAGCGAGGCTTCCATTGCCAATGTCATGCTCCATGCTTCACCCGGCTTCATCACCCTGGTCGATACTCCCACCCTGGGCTTTTGTACCATGCTTGCCGAGGACGCCGCCGATCGCCATCTGATCATGGGTCTGGAAAATCGCACGAATAATCGCGCAATCATTATTCTCGCGCGCAGCTTCCTTAATCCTGGCCGCACTTTTGCCAATATGATGGCCTTTCGAGCCCCTTGGGTTCGCGATACGCGCCTCAATCTCTTTGGGACAAACTACGAAATTCGCACGCAACTCCTGGAGGACTACAAGAACGGCACCGGCGAAAAGCCTTTTCAATTCGTCAAAAATACTTGGATGCCTGAAGGTGTGGAATTTAGTCATCCCCATCCCAAGGAAGCCTCCATCGAACTAACCGCCTTCCCCTATTTCGAGACTTTTCTTGGCGGAGGCTCCTGCATAGGTGGGGGTGGTTCGGGCGCTGCACGCGTCAATCCAAAACTCCAGGTCATCACGGAAGTGAATGGGTGCCTGATCTTGAACATGCCGCACTCTAACTACAGTGCTGACTCTCTCTTTTACGGTGGTGGATTTCGCTGGACACCCATGGCGAATAAACGGTTCTCTCCCTTTGCTCAGGCTATGTTTGGTGGAAGAAAAGTCACGCTGGAGATTGTGAATGGTGATCTCCGCGAAAAATTGCTCAAGGAATGGAACGATGGCAACGGAACTCTCCCTCACTACTACAAACGCAGCGATTATTCTGTGGAGAACGCTCAGAACGGTCCCAGCATCGCCGTCGGCGGTGGCTTCGATGTGGTAGTTACACGGCCTTTCGCCTGGCGCGTCCTCAATATCGAATACACTCATTCCTGGATGAACGACGTCGCCCAGATCCATCCCCAGGAAGGCCTGAAGATCACTACTCAGGCCGTCGTACGCATCGGCACTTGGTAGTGTCCAACCAAGCGCCCTGGTTCAGCAGATGACATCGAGGACTTCGCTAATTGCACCAACATCGGCGAATGCGAGGCCGCATGCCCGAAGGGAATCAAACTCGAAGTCATCGCAGGCACCAACCGCGACTACATCAAAACTGCCTTCTTGGAGCGCCCCTAATCCACGAGCTGAGATGGATTTGAGGTACTGATTGAGCAATCTTGCCCTCTCTCACTGTGGGCTTCCCAGGCAATTGCTTACACACTCCGAATGATAATCAGGAGGATTCGGAATGGGACAAAGAAACAGCTTCACAGAAATGAAAGCCGAGCAGGCAAAAATGACGGCGAGTTGGAAAGCAGAAGGGCGGGTAAGCGAAGCGTGGGTTGTCGCGGACCCGGAAATTGTAGAAATTTTTTCTGTGGGAGTCGCCTTTGGCATGGAAGTGGGGCGCCGTAGTCGAAGCGACCCTCCCTACTCTCCGGACGAATGGCGCAGAGCGCTGCGTGGGGCTGTGGAGAAGGCAGCCGCTATCGAAGACACACTGGAAAGAGCTAAAGGGGCCATGCGAAATAAGAAAGACAAAGGATAAGCCTTGAAGGTTTTGAGACCTGTGCCAGCTCCTGGAAGGGTAACTGTGTGAAGCTGGCCACCTTCACAGTATGCAGAAAGTCATCGGTTATTCCGCGCTTGCCCCCGACATCGAATAAAATTTCCTCTCGACGCCCAGAAACGGTGGCACCGGATGTTAAGTCTCCTGAATGGCGACGGCCGTCCCTCGAAGCCAGGCAAGGAATAACTTATAGCCTACGGACAGAAGGATCGCCCCCACGAATAGGCCGATGATGCCCATGGCCATAAATCCGCCAATTGCGCCCAGAAAAACCACAGCGACGGGAACCGCTACACCGCGCCCCAGCAACAGGGGTTTCAGTATGTTGTCCATCAGCCCCACGATAATGCACCACACCAGAAAAATCACAGCCTTGGTGACGCTCGCGGTCGCAAACACATAGATCACTGCCGGAATCAATACGAGAACTCCCGCCTGAACCACCGCTGCGAAGACAAAGATCGCAGTCCACAATCCAGCTGCTGGCACTCCCACCACCAGAAACCCGACCGCAGCGAAGGCCGATTGGATGAGTGCCACGCCGAGAATACCGAACGTGACGCTGCGAATCGTGGCACCAACGAGTTGCTGAAATTCAGGCCCTTTCTCTCCGAAAAGGCGGCTGGCCAAGGAGCATGTCACTTCATAGGCAGCCTGTGCGTTCGCCAGGAGGACTCCGGCAACTAGAATCGAGAGCAAAAGTTGCAATACCACAAGGCCAATTCCGGCGGACGCCGAGAGCAGGCCCGGCAGGATTCTTTTGATCTGCGGTGCGAACGTTCTGACCGCTTCGGTGAGATCTCTGGAGGCCAGGCCCCACACGCTTTTCAACGGAGCGCCTATCACCGGCCAGCTCTCGATCGTGGGAGGTGGCGGGGGAACAATTGCAGTTCCCTGCTTCAGATGCGCTGTCACCGCTTGAATGCCGTCAACTAGGCCCTGTCCCAGCAAAATAGCCGGAACAATCAGCACGGCCAAGAGTATAAGCGTGCAAACTACGGCAGCTAATGTTTCACGTCCCCCTAATACCTTCTGCAGCTTCCGGAAGCCCGGGTAGGTAGCGACAGCAATGATGATGCCCCATGCAAGCAAGGGAATGAAGGGGAGCAGGATCAGCAGGCAGGCTATGGCTAACAAGATCGCCAAGCCAATGTAGATCGACGCTTCGAGCGCCAGGTTTAATTGCGCTTTGTCGTATGCAGGCTGTTGAATTGTCACCGTCGAATCCTCCTAAGAGGCAAGCACCCCGGGCTATGATCAGGGTTGAGGGGACTTCTTGGCCGCGTCTTCTTTAGCCCACTGCTGCTTCTTCGCCTGAATATCTTTTGGGGAGGGTGGAAAGCGTTTGAAGCCGTTCTTGATGTTGCCGTCAGCAATTTTCCAGATCTTTTGAGGATCAGTCTCGGTTATTTTTACGCTCGCAAACATGCGCCAGGCGAGATCGCGCGAATTGGCTGCAATGAGTTCAATGCCCAGAGTGCCTTCATGGGTTGTATAAGTGTCCATCGAATAGTAGACAAAGCCCCAGTGATAACCATAGTAAGGGCCGTAAACCCCCCAGTTGGTACTTGCCGCTACGTCGAAATTCTTTTGGCTGTTGGCCCAATAGCGCACTACTAAGTCCGGATTTGCCCCTGGTCTCACCTCGTGAAGTCCCTTGGCAATCAACTCACGGCTGACTGCGCGATGGATCCGGTCGTTGAGCAGGTCCGGATTCAATTGCATCCGGACGAGCTGTTCGACGCCACCGATAAACGCAAAGCATTTGAACTTCGAGAAATCGAGATTGGGATCGAAATCGGTAGCGATTTTGGCGGTTGCCCGAAGTGTGGATAGGAGCGAAAGCAGGGCCAGTAGTAAAAATCTCAAACGGTGATTCTTAGCGGCCAATGTCATCCCTTCCATAGAACCCTTTCGACCCGAGAACTAGTGAACCTATGCAGGTCTCCGCGAGTGGGATGCCAATTCTTGCGGTTGGTGGGTAATGACTGGGAAAGACCCTAGTTAACCCAAGAGCACGTTGTGGATGCGATGATCTTAGCTCACTTACTTGGCTAGTTGGATCGTCGCATAGGTCATCAGTTGGACCGACTCGACCGGTTGAGTTCACCGCGTTTATCAGGCACTAGCGCAGCTTGCTTCTCCTATCTTGCATGAATTAGGACTCGGGGAGAGGGGTGTGTCTCCCCGAGTCGCTTGAGGAGGCGGAGCGAGTACGCTCCTGCCTATCGGGGGTTAAAACCGGAACTGAATGCCGGCCTGGTAGCGGAAGTTGCTCTGGTTCTGGTTTCCAGAGGTAAAACCGTTGCCAAAGCGGGTAAGTACGTAATCAACCTGAACGGGCCGGAAGGCGATGGAGTGCGAGAACGGAATGTCGAGGCCGCCACCGAGCACAAAGTCAAATGCGTTGTTGCTCGGATTATTTACCACGCAAGTCGCAAGCTGTTTGCAAAGGTTGCCATAAAAACTGGAATGGGCACCACCAAACAGGGCTTCCGCAAAGGGTTCGAAGTGTTGGGAGCGGAACTTAACGATCGGCCCTACGTTGTACGTGAAGAGATTGGCTGAAGCCTTCGCGGTACTGATATTGTTTATAAAAGTTACATTACTGCTCTGGTAACCGGCGAACTCGGCTTTGATTCCGATCATACCGGCGAAGAAATAGCTAATATCCGCGCCGCCGCCGTTGAGCGAATGGCTGCTGAGGGTTCCGCTATTTTCGGGATTGAAGCGAAAATAAGAGTAGTAACCCGTGATTTCCGCTTTGGGACCGTCCTGCGCGATAGCCACCGTTCCCATCAGTAAAACAGCAATGACAACGAACACTTTGTTCATTTCTATTTCTCCTTGTTATTCCTGGTGGACAAACTGAAAACTCGACTGAATTGGCGGCCAACTCACCCCTTTGATAAACACACGGAAGCGATGCAGAGAGCAGGGAGATCGAGTTACGGATGATCTTCCACCAATGAGAAGGATCAGTCACTTAGCTTAAGCATGGCCGCTCCGTCTCACTTGCACTCGACCGAGCATTCAACCTCTCTAGCTGGGCCTGCCAGCTTGGGCTGGAATGTTGCCAATTTAGGCGTTGATACCATCCAGCCACAACTAGGGGAATCCCTAGCAACTCCGGCGAGGATTGCCATAACTCGCGATAATTTTGAATGTGTAAGTCGAGGGAAGAGTGCTTAACACACAAAAGCTGAACTCAGCATCTGCTGATTCAGGGATACCAGGAGACTCCCCGATGCAACCTATGTACTGCATCGGCCTGGATTCCCACGCGCGGAAGCTCGCTATTGCATGAAGGACGGCGGTGGAAAAGTCCACGCCGAAGGATCGCTTCCCGGACAAGTTGAGTCTAGTGTGCTATCCCGCAAATACGGTCACATAGTCGTTCGACTTTAGCGAAGATCGAATCCGCTGTGGCAGTCCAGACGAACGGCTGTGCATGACGGTTGAAACTCAGGAAGTAGGGATCGAGTTTCTGGATCAGTTCCTTGACGCTGCAAGAGGTTCGACGCAACAATCGGCCCGAAGTTCACTTGTGGGGGCCTAGGTAGCTGCTTTCTTGTTAAGGTCGTCGTCCTTGTAATATTTCGTGCCCTGCAGGGTCAACTGTAGGGCGATGCCATTTTTGGTTATTTGATAGACCCATACACCCGGTGCAACTTGGACCGCCCCTGAGTAGGCTCCGCCCTTACTGCCTGCCTTTGCCGCAGCGTCCGTTTGCGCTGAACCAGACCAGCCGGAGTCGAGGAAATTTGACAGGGCCCCATCGTTCTCGAACACAAAGATCACTCGATAGTCCTTCACTCCTAGGCCCAGACCTGCGCCGGCCGAGATCATCTTCATAAAGGTTTCCTGCTTGGTCTTGGAGTTGACGGCAACCCCTGCGCCACGGGCCGTGCTCAGCAAGAAAAGATGCGTCCCCATATTGTTGAAAACGGCATACCCCGCCGACTTCTGGATGGCATCCGTAGAAGTGGGTTCAAGCTTGTGCAATTCCTTAAGGGTTTGGTTTGCCATCTTGTGGGTTTTCTCTCTTTTCTTCTCGTTGTCGTCTTTTGCGAAGCATGCGCTTGTGGAGAGAAATGCTACAGCGAGAATGGCTGAGATCATCTTGAATTTCATGAGCGGATTCTCCAATCGGTGCAATAAGGTTGTTGCTGGGCCTCGACTGTTTTCCGAAAGCGATGTCTTCACCCTATTCTCTAGACACATTTAGAAACAACTAGGCCTTTCCCTAGTTGCTGGTTGGCCTAGATAGGAAATTGAAACCCGCTATCGTTAATCAAGCATGTGTCAAGCGAGAAGTCTCGAGAGACCTCCTAGGGATTCCCCTAGTTCTCGGAACACCGCTACTGGGGTATCGGTTAGACAATGACGCAACCCAATTTTCTCGAGGAATCGGACGAATTCAGGAGAACTGGCTCGTTCCTGCAGCTCAAAAGGCAGGATTGGGCCGGATCGGCTGGCACACGTTCAGACACAGCCATTCAACGTTGCTTCACGCGCTTGGTTTCGACCTCAAGGTACAACAAGAACTCTTGCGACATGCAGATATTCGAACGACGATGAATATTTACACGCAGGCAGTTCCGACTGCATTGCGAGAGGCGAACAGCAAGGTAGCTCGTTTGGTGTTGCCAGCGTAAGTGGCCTGACGTTGATGGCCCCTCGTGGCCCCTCGAAAAGCTACAACCCGTTATTTAGGAAGGAGATGTTGGTAGGGGCGGTGGGGATCGAATTCACCACCCTTCGCTACTAAGCTACTGTGTCCACTTCGACTTAACTTCTGGAATGGGAACAATTGGGAACAAGTTTGAGGCCAGCTTTCAACTGCCTCACGGTGCGAGTCCTCGACGAGATGGGCATAGATGCCCAATGTAATTCTCGCGTCCGAATGACGGAGTTGACGCTGTGCCACTTTTGGCGATGCGCCACCCTCAAGGAGCAATGAAGCGTGGGCGTGCCGGAACGCATGAAACCCGGCGCGTTGGATTTTCAGGGCCTCCAGAATCGGCCATAGCCTTTTCTGAACGACTTTCTCCGCGGTATACGGTCTGCCGACTTTGTTCACAAAGAGCAGTCCAGGCTTCGACAAATGGGGCCGCAAGAGTTCGCACAGCGCGTCCGGAATCGGAAGCGAGTTCTCACTCTCCTTCGTCTTTGTCGTTTGAATCTGGCCGTACCACGCTGTCTGTGTAATGTTTAGAGTTCGGGCAGGTAGGTCAATATCCTCAGTTCTGAGGCCGAGAACTTCGCCGGCACGTAGTCCGAGGAGCGCCGCTATCGCGAACATCGTACGCCAGGGCTCTTTTGCAGCTTCGAGGATCCGGCGCACTTCGTTCGCGGTGAAACAGCGCACTTCCCTTTTGACGCCTCTCTCCGGCAACGCCAATCTCTTCAGGCTCACGCCTTCACAGATGTAGCCCCAGTTCTTTGCCGTAGTCAGCATCGAGGAAAGTGTTCCGAGAACATTCACCAGGGTTTTTGGAGAAACCGATTCTGCCAGCTTGGTCACGAACGCCTGTTGGTGCTCGACGCCGATCGCATCCAGCCTCTGTTTCCCCATGAACGGAATAATGTGCACGGCCAAGTGCGAATTCGCCGCCTCGCGTGTGGAAGGTTTGCGCCTCGAGAGGATCTCGAACTGCCACCTTTCCGCGAACTCGGCAACCGTCGCCACTCGACCAGGTCGATATTCGGGAGCATTGATTCGGTGCAGGAGCAGCTCGAGTTTTCGTTCAGCCAGGCGCTTGGTCGGATATTCTTTCTTCGAGCCAAGGACCGTGTTGCGAAGAACCCGTGTTACCTTGCCATCCTGCCCGATCACGTCTTCCCGGTAGCGGCCGTACCACACATCACCCCGGAGAATGACACAGCCTTTCTGATAACGCCTTCGCGCCATCGAGCCACCTTTCGGGCCCGATGACTCTGTTGTCCCGGTGGAGACAGTACACGCGGGCGGAAGATCGCGCAACTCGAACGGACGGAATTCGCGTGCGGGCGCGGGAATGATCGCTGCCAGCTCTTGTCGTTCAGACACCCATCCCTCTTTTTTCTCCTTTCATGACAAACGGGTCCCGGTGGGCGCCGGGCCGCGGCTCACTCCTAGCCGCCGCGGGTGGCTCAAAATGTGGGGGGCGCTTGCACGCGACACCCTCACAGGGAGTCTTTACTTTCCTGATTTCTGTTCGGCCCTGCGTTCTTCTACTCTTAATCGGTCGCGATGGTCCTGAAAATCAGGCGGCCAGTAGTATTCGCTTGGATCAGAACTCAGGGTTTTGCATGCCTTCTGTTCCGACAAGCAGCGGTCAATGACCTTCGAGCAGAGATTTCCGGTCGACGTCCCGTCGTTCTTGTGTTTCTCGTAGACCTCCGTGAGCATGCAGGCAAAGCCATCTGTGATGACCGTGGAATCCTTCGCCGTATAGCGCATTGCATTGACGGCAGCTTGTAAGACGGCGCGCTCCTCCGTTTCGAGACCCCCCGAAAATTGGCTCCCGTTCAAGCGAATAGCCTTCGCCAGGCGAGTCGTGAGTTTTGCTTTTTTCTCCGAAGGAGAAAAAGACTTACGGCTAGCTAGGTGGTGTTCGGCGTCAACCGGACGCCGTACGGCGTCCACTGGATCCCCTTCTGTTGGAATACCTTCAGATGGACTACCTTCCTGGCACTGTTTTCGTGCCACGGTTAACGGTGCCACGGTGGAGGGTGCCACGGTACCGTGGACCTGTTTTAGTGCCACGGTATTAACGCGGAATTTCTTGAGCTCAAATCGGCCTCCTTTCCGGCCCTGCTCAGTCGGAGTAAGGAGGCCCATCTCGATCAGGACCCGCTTTCCGCCCTTCACCGCATTGATTCCGTAACCTGTAACCCGGGCCAAGGTTCGGAGTGATGGCCAGGCAATTCCTTCCTTGTTCGCATAGCTTTTGTAGGCCAGGTGAATCGACAGCGGAACCCCTTTCAGTTGGGCGAGGTGTTGCTCACGGAAAGCGGACGAAACAAAAATGATGGGCTCATCGTGTTTTTCACTTGATTTCAACTTACTTTGTTGTGTAAAGTTCTTCATGCATACAAGTTCTCCGGTTATTCCGCCCCGCGGGCCAACGCGGGGCTTTTCTTTTCCGGTCAGTAACGGTCAGCTTTTGGCAGCTCTCCAACCGGTTTAACCGAGGCGGTCAGCTCGATCCTCTGCGCGTCGGAGCGGCCCCCGCAGCAGCCCGCGTTCCATCATCTCTCGCGTGTACCCCTTGGCTCGGATAAGATCCGCGATCCGTGGGTCACCCTCGGACCTCTGAAGCCCCCACATTTCAGTCTCGTCGTGTCTAAATTCACGAATAAGCTTCTGAAACCACGTGTGACTGACGCCAAGTTGCCGAGCCCAGGAACGACCGGACGGCCTATTTTTGTCCCGGGAGGTAAACCAAAGAAATGCGAACCGCCGGATCATCTCGGATTCTTCTTTGCTTCGCCAGGGCAGGGGCGGGCGGTATCTGGAACTGGCCCGCGCCTTCGCGAGGTTTCGCACGGAAGCGTCATAAGGATCACTTCGAGATTCTGGTCTGTACAGAGATGCCATTCGTCTTCCTCCTCCCCGTCACTTACATCGAGAATTGCCTCCAGGGCGCGGAATAATTTGCCAGGCGGACGTTTGTGAGCAGGGGCCAATCTGCTAAGTCGTTTAGAATCGTGCAAGGACAAACAGAAGAACACTGGCAACTGGCCAAGAACGCGGGAGGAGGAAAGAGCGAGTCCGTCGCCACCAAGATCAGCGTCTCAGCCGACGCAGTAGTCATTGGGTACTTTGCGTACGAAGACTCTGAAAAAGCTCTTTTGCTCCCGGATGTCCGCGGCGAGCGAAGAATTTTAGTCTCAAGACGTTCTGCGGGCTCAATGGGCCGCTTTCAGCCTCTTTCCTGATACGCGCGATGGTGTCGGACGCCGCAGAAGCAAACCCGGCTGCTGTTTCGGAAGCACGGGCTTGCCGCTCTTCCTGTGGTGTCATTTGCCGACACTTCTCTAAGATCTCTTTCGCTCCTGAGAATCCCTGCTTAGCGAATAGGTTCAGCGTTTGGACCTGCCAGTGGTCCAGTGGACCACGTTTAGCCTGCCGCCTCAGCTCCTCGATCTCGCGGAAAAGTCCTGGCAGCACTATGGCCTCGCAGCATTCCCGCATCGTCATCTCGCGGCCCTCGGCCACCGCACGCTCGCGAATCCGCATAGCTTGCTCCTTGGCATGCCACGTGTCGATCCCGTCGAGGTAATACGCGAGCATTTGATGCGTAGTGCCGAGTTGGCCGGCGAGCGCTCGAAGCGATGGCCGCGACGATTCCGGGGTTTGCCTCCACGCTATGAGCCTTACGCGAAACTCCGCTGAGCGAGATTCCTGTGTAGGTTTTCGCCCTCTGACTGGACGCGCGTTTCTCTGCGAATCACTTCCTGTGCTCTCATTGTTCTCGATCTTCATCGTGTCGCTCCCTGTTCGCTACCGGTAAGATCGACTTTGGGTAACGGGGGCGCAATGAGCGCTACGAGGCCGTTGGATTTCGGCAATGCCGTCGGCTCCGTCTCAGTAAGCATTCTCATGCTGCCTCTGTAGGTGCAAAGGAATTAGACATCAAGACCTTGGCTAGGTCTGCGGCATCATCGAAGCAAGGGGTTTTCCCCAAGTATTCCTTCAGAACGGCTGCTATTCTCTCCACTTGCTCCGGGCGAAGCTCAATGTGACCGCGCTCCCAGAGACAAATCTGTGGAGCGTGGATTTCAGTGAGGTGCGCCAGCTCAACCTGCGTCAGCGCCGCCCTGCGGCGAAGTTTCGCTCTTTCACTCATACCTTCCTCCCGGTAAATCTCAATGCGTTGCAGTTCGTAGACGCTACCGTCAACGTATGCCTTCTGAATGGCCATATCACCAATAGTGCGCGCCGGCCGCAGAGGTTCATGCTTGCCTAACACGATCTCCATGTCATTCACCCTGCCGGTCGGAAATGTCCGGTAATCGGCCAGCCCCTCCCGAACGAGTTCTTCTGCTCGTTTCTTCGTAACATGTCGCTTACACCTACAATCGAGAGGGGCGGCCTCGATGGAGGCTCGTCGGCACGAATGCATCAAGATGGGTTTGAAAGACACTAAGTTTCTCCGTTACCACCACCCCGTATCCTTCGAGGCGTTAGGCGCTTCGATTTGTGAAGCGTAATAAAATTTACTTCCGAGAGAATACGCGCGCGGTTTTTTGGTGTCACTGGAGAAACGAATGGGGATTTCTGGGGATTAATTCTTCCGTTTGTTTTTGCGACTTGGCTTCACGTAATCGTGGACTGTTGCTCGCGACACGCGATGCACTCCAGCCATCAGTTCGCGGGTAAACTCGTAAGGCGGCAGTGTGCTCCGGAGGAATCGCTCAATGTCTCTCTCTGTCGCGTATCCCGTTTTGCGTCCGGTTCCAAACAGGTAGAGGGCCTTACCGGTAAAGGCTGCGATGACTTCGGCTGCCGTCGGTATCTGTGCTTCCACTATGTACTTATCGTCGATGAATCGACGGACTTCCTGAAGTTCGTGCAGCAATGGTTTGTAGTCGGCTTTAATAAATTCCTCTGTCCGCCTGCCATTCCTGGCGCAGATAACCTCATCACTGACGCGCTTCAGAACGGCCGCAGGTTTGGTTGCGGAATTGTCCTGTTCCATTGCGTCTATCCGAGCCTTGAGTGCGGTGACCATAGTCTTGAGGCTCTCGTTCTCACCGCGTAACGCACTCACTTTCTTTGGAAGAAGGTGGCGCTCAAGAGTTTTCTGCCAGCGGGCTGAGTATTCCGACGGTGTTTCTGAGGATGGTTCTGAAGCGGTCGTACCCTGACCCGAAGCCATTGACGCGAGGAACCACCCGAAGGGCTTCTTATTGGATTTCTCTATTACAGCCTCGTAAAGCTTGAGGCACTCCTCGTCGGTCAACCTGGCGATCGCCTCTACCTGTTTCTTGTCCTTCTTTTTTTCCATTTCCTGTCTCATCCCCGGGAAATGTTAAAACAGTTCTTGACATGGTGTCAATATCTAATATACTGACGCATGCGATGGCAACCAAGCTCTACACCACAGCCGAAGCAGCGAAGCTGGCAGAGGTCTCTCGGCCAACGATTCAGTACTGGATTGCAACCAGAAAGCTCAAGGCTCCCGGACTTCGGATACACAATCGCCGGGCAGCAAGGCTCTGGACTGCGGCTGCGGTCGAACAGATGCGGGTTTTGGCCAAAACACTGAAGCCGGGTCCAAGTCCGAAGAGGCAATTGAGTTGAAAGTTTTGAAAAAACGGGACGCGCCGGTGCTAGTAACACCGACACGTCCCTGACCAAGGCAACCTGTTTGGAGGATGCAATGGCTACCCAAAGTTTATCCCATGAGAATACTCGCGTCGCGATCTACGCGAGGGTCAGCACCTCAAATCACGGCCAGGATGTCACCTTGCAAACTCGGGAGCTTGCGCAATTTGCCCAAGCTCGCGGATGGAGGGTTGTCGGTTCTTACGTAGATGAGGGGATAAGCGGTTCGAAGGACTCCCGTCCTGAACTCAATCGCTTAATGGCCGATGCTCATAAACGGCGATTTGATGTTGTCTGCGTTTGGCGATTTGACAGGTTCGCGCGCTCGGTTTCCCACCTCCTCCGGGCTTTGGAGACGTTTAAGGCGTTGGGGATCGATTTCGTTTCGTTCTCAGAACAAATGGACACTTCGACGCCAGCCGGGAAAATGGTGTTCACGGTCTTGGGCGCAGTCGCCGAGTTAGAGCGTAGCTTAATCGTGGAGCGTGTCCGGGCCGGAATGCGCAACGCTCGTGCGAAGGGCCGAAGGATTGGAAGACCACCTCAAACGCAGCTCTCGCCAGAATCGCGGCAAGTCATTGCAGACACCTACGCGCTTGGGGGAACGAGCTTGAGGGCTCTAGCCAAGAGGTTTGGTACCTCTCTGGCCACGGTTCAGAGATGTATTGGGGCATGCTAAAGGGCGGCCAGCGAGGGCCCTGCCCAATTCTTAGGCCTCCCATTTTCCACAGGAGTCGACGGTCAGGTGCCTAACTCCATGTCCCAGAACCCCGTTTCTGGCCAACTTAGGGTTTGCCGACGATCCCGGAGCCATCTCGCACCGCGACGATGGTGAACACGCCACTTGTACGTATCGCGCGTTTTCCAACCAAGTGGATTGCTTCCAGCTAGGTTTTGGTTTCCATGCCGGCTCACTGACCGTGCCGCTCAGGGCGTTTACAACCTATTGCACTTGCGAGTCGGCCATGAATGCCGTCTTCTCCGGGCTCACGTCGCGGGCGAATGACGCGGGGAATTTGGCCTTGTCGAGTAGTAAGTAGCCGTCCACGGGCCGCATGATCGGTGGCGCCGG
>Ga0210410_10001840_pt1 | contig 19478 bp, 18 predicted proteins | sample IncBWC4MmetaG_FD_161058 | JGI IMG/M metagenome (GOLD analysis project Ga0210410, IMG submission 161058) | Forest soil microbial communities from Barre Woods Harvard Forest LTER site, Petersham, Massachusetts, United States - Inc-BW-C-4-M | ecosystem: Environmental > Terrestrial > Soil >... | reverse complement strand
GCGAACAGTATGTTCTCACGCCCGTGGGCTGGGGTTCTGGTTCGCGACTCTTCGCACCGGCTCGTACCATGGCCACCCCTGAATCGAAGCGAGGCCCCGTGCGGCTTTACGCCTTCAAGCTTGGCGGAAAGACCCCGTTTCCTTACCCGGAGATAAAGATTCCCCCCGTGCCGAAGCCTCCTGACCAGAAAGCAAGCGAGGAGACAGTTCACCAGGGAGAAAAACTGTACGTTTCGTTTTACTGCGAAGGTTGCCATTCCCCCGGCATCGACGGCAGTGGCGCGTGGGTCGAGGACGGCGCCGTTCCAGACCTGCGATATGCCCCACCACAAGTCCACAACGATTGGTACCAAATCGTTATGGCCGGGAGCCATTGGGAAAAAGGCATGCCCGGGCTGGCCGATCCGCCGAAATTCGCGTTCCCAACACTGAGAATGAAGGTGGCGGATGCGGACGCAATTCATGGCTACGTAATCAATCAGGCGTGGAAGGCCTATCGGGAAGAACAGGAAACGCCACACCCCAAGCGTGTAGGTAACTAATTCCGTAACTGCGATAACGATGGAGGAAGTCCTCAATGGGCGAAACAGCCATTAGGATCCTTCCGCCCGCGACCGGACCGAACGGGATGAATAGCGACGAAAGGTCGATGAAATACGTCGGCGGACCTGAAAGAGAACATGCGCGGTTATAGGGCCCAGTACCCCAAAACTCAGTTCAGAGACCTGCCCGTAAAGAATCAACGGTGCCTATGTAAAGACCGTTTTCATATGCCTAAGCGGAGTGAGAAAGTCATTCCGCCCGTAACGCTCGAATGGGATCGGTTCGCGTTGCGCGCCAAGCGGGCAAGAAACACGCTGCAGTCGACGCAAGGGTCATCACCGCAAATGCCGCGGCGAAAGCCAGTGGGTCTCGCGGGCTTACCTGATACAGGAGGTTGCCGAGCAGGCGCGTTAGAAGGAGTGCTAGGGCGATCCCGGTAATTATGCCAGTCGTTGTCAGTAGCAAACCGCGTGACAGCACGAGACGCAGCACGTTCGATGTGCCGGCGCCAAGAGCCATACGCAGCCCCAGCTCTCGGGTGCTCTGCGAGACGGTGTACGACATCACGCCATAAAGGCCGATGCTGGCAAGCAGCAGCGCCAAGCCTCCGAACAGAGCGACCAAAGCTACGGCCACGAGTTGATGGGACGTAGAACGATTCACTTGTTCCTGTAGCGTGATCATTTCGTATAAGGCGAGGTTGGGATCGAGCGCGCGCACTTCGCGAATCAGAGCCGTTTGGATGGTTTGCAGCGGCTGCGTTGTCCGAATGTGGATGTCAGGTTCTATGGCGAAATACTGGCGGAGCGGAACATAGAAAAACGCCCGCGGCGTTTCATCAATGCTGTAGTATTTCGAATCTTTGACGATGCCGACCACTTGCACCCAATTGCCTTTCACTTGGAGACGCTGGCCGATCGGATTCTGCCCGCGCCAATACCGCGCGATCATGGTTTGGTTTACGATGGCGACGCGCGGCGCGTTTTCATCGTCCGCGCGAGTGAATTCCCGCCCGGAGATGAGAGGAATGCCCATAGTGGCGAAGTAGTCGGGACTGACCTCGTTGTATTCGGCGGTGGGCTGTTCGTTGGGTTGCGCCTCGTAGCCGTCGACGGCAATCGACGTCGAAGAAAACGAGCCGTAGCCGAGCGGAACAGCGCGGGCGTAGGCGGCTGCTTCGACAGCGGGAAGCGCGCGGATACCCTGGATCAATTCATCCTGAAAAGTTTTGGCGCGCGGCGCGTTATAGCCGGCGGCGGCCAAAGGTATCCAGGTATCGAGCACGCGCGTGGTGGAGAAGCCCGGGCTGGTGGTTCGAATCTTGCGCAGGCTTTGCATTAGCAAAGTAGAGCCAACCACCAAGACGAAACTGAGAGTGACTTGGAGCACCACGAGGCTCGAGCGGAACCATGCTCGGCCGCGGGCGCCCATAACGGAGGATGCCTCGGATTTAAGCGTGTCTGCGAGGGCCAGGTGGCGCGTCTGGAACGCGGGCACCAACCCAACACCAAGCGTAACAATGAGGCAAATGGCCGCGCTCAGCCCCAGCACACGGCCGTCCATTTGTCCGGGCAGGTACATCGCATCTCCCGGGAAAAGTAGAACAAGCGCATGACGGCACCAGTACGCCAATAGCATGCCGCCCGCCGCGCCGCAGGCCGACAGCAGCAAACCTTCCGTAACGAGTTGCCTCAATAAGCGGCCGCGGCTTGCGCCCATGGCGAGGCGAACGGTCATCTCGTGCCGTCGCGCAAACGACCCCACGAGAAGCAAGTTGCCGACGTTGGCGCACGCGATGAGCAGAACAAAAATCACCACAACAACCATGATCTCGAGGGCGGAAAGCAGATGACCGGCGTGATTGAAAGGCGTTTCCCATAGCGACCAGACCTTGATGCCGCGGCCGCGGTTGGTGGCGGGATATTCAGCTGCGAGCCGCGCGGCAATGGCGGAAATCTCTTGCTGAGCTTGATTGCGGGTCACGCCGGGCTTCAGTCGCAGATACGCTTCCGCCCATCGCGCGCCGCGATCTTCCAGTTTGCCGCTGCCGGCATCGTAAACTTCCAGCATCGAGAGAGGCACCCAATACTCCATAGCCCGGCCGACGAACGTCCCGTAGAACCCCTCGGGCGCGATCCCAATGATGGTGTGCACGACGTTGTCGAGGCGCTGCGTCTTGCCGATGATTTCTGGATCGCCCTTGAAGCGAGTCTGCCAAAGGTGGTGGCTGATCACCACCACCGGATGCGCATTGCGGCCGCTGTCTTCGCCTGACTCAAAGCCGCGGCCCAAAATGGGATGCACTCCAATTGCGTCAAAATAGTTTGCGGAGACGATGCTTCCAGTAATGACCTGGGCACGCTCGCCAATGTTCAGAGTCGCACCGGTTATGTTGCTGACAAAGAGGGTCTCGCACAGAGTGCAGCTTCTTTGCACGTCCAGGAGATCGGGCCACGACGTTTCGTCTCTCTCGTCACGCACCGTTCCGGTCAATGTGACGAGGCGCTCTTGGTGAGAAACGAACGGATAAGGCCGGATAAGAATGCCTTCGACCCAGCTGAACACGGCGGCATTGGCGCCGATCCCCAGCGTAAGACACAGAATCGCTAGAACGGTGGATCCCGGGCTACGACGAAGCATGCGAAGACCGAAGCGAACGTCTTGCAAGAAATTGTCGATCAAGTTTGTGCGGCGCATTTCGCGGCACTCCTCCTTAACCTGTTCAACGCCGCCCAAGGATTGCAGGGCGGCGCGGCGAGCTTCAAAGGGATTCATGCCCTGGGCTACGAATTCCTCGACTTGATTTTGCAGATGAAACTGAAGCTCTTCGCTGAGATCCAGCTCCGCTTTGTCCTTGCGAAAAAGCGAGCGCAGGCGAAGAGGCAATTTGTAGTACCAACGCATGGCTCCGGCTCCTTAAGACCTCTCGAGGACCAGCCCAATGGCCGATGAAAGGCGCTTGCATTGCGCTTGCTCCTGTCGCAGGTACTTTGTGCCGTCCGGAGGCAGGGAATAATATTTCGCGCGGCGTTTGTTTTCCGACTCTCCCCATTTGGCCTGAATCCACTCTTGTTGCTCGAGTCGATGCAGCGCGGGATAAAGCGCACCTTGATGGACCTGCAAGACTTCGTTCGAAACTTGACGAATGCGTTGCGCGATGCCCCAGCCGTGCATGGGCTGGAGCGCGAGCGTCCTCAGAATCAAGAGGTCGAGGGTGCCTTGGACAAGGTCGGTTGGCTTAGCCATCGTGGGTCTCCTGTCGATAAATGACAGGGCAATAGTTTAGACTGCTGTCAACGAATTAGGGAAGCAGAAATTTCAAAAATCTCGGCTAAACGGACGAAATGATTCAGCGTTGCTGGTGAGCGAGCTTCCTGCCGTCTATCGTCAGCTTGCCTCGGAGAGCAACCGCAGTGGTGCCACCACCATTTGGCCGAGGCTGCCCAGAAACCCCATTTCTACCCGGGTTGCAAGTGACTGATTGTGTTCGCAATGAATCCTTCGTTTTGGATGCCCACAAAGAGATGTTTTTCTGGAAGACGCTTGCTGGAACCGATTTGCCCCGGTAACGCAACTAACCGGGCACGGCCCGAAATTTGCTTCGAGCGCAACGATTAACGAATCGTGGACTAAATTCTATTCGTGACGCAAAGCGACCACGGGGTCGACACGGATGGCCTTTCGGGCGGGGAGGCAGCAAGCGACGGTTGCAACGGCGCAGAGTAGCTCGCGGGTGCGTTGCTCGACGGTGTAAGCGAACATGCCGTAGACGCCCATACATGCAAGCAATAAGCCGAGCGCGCCGACGATGCTCGCGAGAAAACCTCCGATGCGGGATACCGCGAAGTAGGGATCCATGTAAACCATCGTGTTCAGTGTCGCGGCACTGACCGGGAGATTAGCGTCCACACGCTGGAGTGCGCTGCCAAGCACCGGGAGAAGCGGCGCGGGGTTTCCCACTGTGCGCACGAGCAAAATGCGGCTCCATTGACGGCTCTGAGCATGACGGGCGCACCGTCTTCAACAATGACGCGATCCATGACGGCGTGGCGACCACACCGAGCCGCACCACCACCCCGCCCGGTAACTGGACTTCAGCCGCCCACGGGCCGGTGGCCGCTACCGAAGGCAAAAGAAGTTCTTGAAAGCCGGTAGTTTCCCTGCCGAGAGAACTCTCATGGCTTTCCTTCTGGATCCAGTTCCGCAAGGTTCCCAGCTCTAGGCCATGCTGCTCGGCGAACTGTGCCGGGCGTAATCCGCTGGAGCGATACCGGGTTATCCACTCCGCGCGTTCGTTTCGGTTGCAGTAGCGATGCTTCTCGATGCAAGTAGTTTCCATGCCGGTAGCTTTGCACCGGCATTCAGCGGCTACAAGATGTACCCTGTTTACCGCTTACGTTTGAACCGGGCATGATTTCACGCGCTTTGCGATTGAACTGGCTTCCTCTGTCCCCTCCGCCTCAGTGTTCAGCCAAGCGTGGCGCAATCACAATCTTCCTAGAAGACGGCTTTCAAACAGTATAATTCCTCGATGAGCAACTCCCCTCCATCCTTTTGGACCGCCAGGCCCATCCTTCCGCTGGATCGACAAAACCCTTATTTGGCTCTTCAGCACGTAACGCTCTTCGTAAAGGACCAGGACCGAAGCCTGCGTTTCTATGTGGACTGCCTTGGTTTTAACTTGTTCGCAGACCACCGTATCCCGGGTGGCCGCTGGGTTGCGGTGTCCCCGCCAGACGGTACGGCAAAGCTCGCGCTAATCACTCCCGAACCCCATTCGGCGGACTATCGACATATCGGCCAGGCGAGCCAGATTGTTTTTCTTACAGAAGATATCCAAGCCAAATACGCGCAGTGGCTCGAACGCGGAGTTGCCTTTCGTCATCCGCCCAAAACACCAGCGTGGGGTGGAATGTTCACAACCTTCGAAGACCCCGATGGGAATTCCTTTGCGCTGATAGGATTTGACGAAGTCAGTCGGGAGGTAGAGGAACAACGCCGGCGCGCTGCAGAGAAGTTAGAAGCGGAGCGCCGCTCCGCCCAGGAATTGGAAATTGCGAAGCAAGTACAGGCGAGACTTTTCCCCCAAAGGATGCCCCCGGCTAAAACGTTGGAATACGCGGGCATTTGCGTTCAAGCTCGCCAGGTTGGCGGGGACTACTATGATTTCCTGGACCTTGGCCAAGGTAGGCTTGGACTCGTCGTTGGCGATATAGCGGGTAAGGGAATAGCGGCTGCGCTCTTGATGGCCAATCTGCAGGCGAGCATGCGCAGCCAGTGCGCGATTGCTTCAGACCAGCCGCAAAACTTCTTGCGTTCGGTAAATCAACTGTTTTACGAGAATACGGCCGAAGCCGACTATGCGACATTTTTCTTCTCTGAATACGACGACAAAACGCGGCGGTTGCGCTATGCGAATTGTGGCCATCTTCCCCCCCCTTCTCCTACGGCGCGATGAGACGCTGGAACGACTCAACTCTACGTCCACCGTGCTGGGGCTTTTTAGAAGTTGGGATTGCGCGCTCGAGGAACGTCAGCTTTTTTCAGGGGACACACTCCTGTTCTACACCTACGGAGCGACCGAATCGTTCAACGATGCCGGAGAAGAATTCGGAGAGCGGCGTCTAATCGAAGCGCTGCGCAGGCATCGCGGACAGTCTGCGCAAGCCTTGATTGGGTCGATCGTTGAGGAAGTCCACCGATTCAATCCTAACGAACAGCAAGACGACATCACGCTCATAGTGGCCCAATGTCGCGAAAACCTAGGTCAGACCTGATGCGATTTCAGAAATGAGTTCCGCATGGCCGCAGCAATCGCTTCAGGTCGCACACGGCAGCAACCGCACATTAGCCGCGAATTCTCCTCTCTTCCTTCTATATCGCAACCGATACACAAACCCCAGAACCGCGCGACAGTTCTTAGGTACCATCTTCCTACTTTTTCTTCAGCACTATGGCGGTGCCGTTGTCGTTGAGAGCGGCCTCGGTGACCTTGCCGCCTGCGTCCCGTTTGAACTCGATGGTCACGCCGCTTTGATCTTTCACGTCAAAGGCCGTGCCGCGCCTCGGAAGTAGTTCGAGATCTGGTGCGCCAGGAAAGCTCACGACCAGTGTGTGATCGCCGCGCAGCGAAATCGTCAGCGGTGTCGGGCTTCCAGGAAGCTCATACTGGCCGGTGAAGGCTTCGATGAAGCTTCTCTCCGTAAGCTGCTTGTCGGGCAGGCGCGTGAAGACGATGTCCTTCACGCTAGTCTCCAGCGGCAGCGTCAAAGTCGAGATGTCGCCGTTGGCATCGGTGAAGAAGGAGACCTTCAGCTTGGCAAACGGATCGAAAGGAGCATCGGGAACCTGGAAAACGTCGTAGTGAAGATGCGCCACCGATGCTGTGATCTTGTTAATCTTCAGCTTGAAGCCGGAACCATCGACCGCGACGGAAACAACGCCGTATCCCGGATGCCCGTAGTCGCCAACATATTCCTTCAGGTCATGCGACGGATGCGTGCCTGTCTTCTGAGGCGCGTAACCTTTGTTCTTCGCCTCCTGCTCGGATTCTCTCCTTTTGATTTCCTGCTGCAGATAGCGCTGGCTCCATGGCACTTGGTCGAGCCCGAGCAGGCGGTCGAAGACATTGTAGGCAATGGCGTTGGGCATGCCAGTGCCATCGAGATTGGTTAACACAACCACACCGACCCCATCGTTGGGCAGAAAAGCCAGTTCGGCGCTGAACCCATCGAGGTTTCCGCCGTGCTCCACTCGCTTGTGTCCACGGTATTGGGAGATAAAAAATCCCATGCCATAGCTCGTCTCGCTCTCTTCTTTGTAATCGGGCGTGCCCTGCAGCACCATTTGGGGGGTTTGCATCTGGATGGCATTGTTCTCCGACAACAGCGTCTTCCCTTCCAGCTTGCCTTTATTGAGGTGGAACGACACATACCGGCTCATGTCCGCTACGCTGCTGTTGATCTCGCCCGCTGGCCCAATCGCGCACCGGTCGGGACACTGCTCGTCAAAGGGCATCCGTTTCACCTCTGCCTTCACGTCGTTGCCCTTGCGATAAGGCAAGGCAAAGTCGGCAGAGCTCTGCGAATCTTTTAGGGAGAAATTCGTGCCATTCATTCCCAAGGGAGATAACATGCGCTCGTGGATAGTGTCTTCCCAGCTCTTGCCATTCAGCAATCCCGCAATGTAGCCCGCCGTCATGAACATTAGGTTGTTGTATTGAAAGGTGCTGCGCAGGGGCTTGTTGGGTTCCAGATACTGCAGCCGGTGAAGGATGTCTTCCCGGGAGAAATCCGAGCTGTACCACACCATGTCGTGCCGCGGCAGTCCGGAGCGATGGGTAATCAGGTCGCGTATGTGCATCTGCTCGGTGAGCACGGGATCAAACATCTTGAACATCGGCAGATACTCGCGCACCGGCTTGTCCCAATCCACCTTGCCTTCGTCCATCTCCATGCCAAGTGTCGACACCGTGAACGATTTCGAAATCGAGCCGATCGCGAACAGTGTGTTGGGTGTGACCGGCAGCTGTTTCTCGAGGTCGCGATAGCCGTAGCCTTTTAGGAGGATGACCTTGTCTCCCTGCACCACTGCCACGGCGACGCCGGGCACTTTCCAGTCCTTGAGCGCCTGATTCACAAAGTCATCGAAGTCGCCAAGACTGGGTTTGGCCACGGCAGACGGCGCAGCTTTCTCCCGCTTCGCTTGTGCCGCAGACGGAATGGGTGCAACCAACGATAAGACGAACATCATAACGATCAGCGAAGATGTTGAGGGACGTCGCATAGGGAGCTCCCTTTCGCGTGACGAAGAAATGACCAGAAAAATTCCAAACCGGGAAGCAACGTATTGTAGAAGGGGCGAGAAGTCAACGCGTGTCCCCCGCATGTCCGGGATTTTGTTGACAACAAAGTAAGAAGAGATAGACTCCCTCCCTATAAAAGGCCGGGCGGGATTGCTCGACGCTGCAGCCTGTGTGTCCTGGGGAGGTTCGGGTTATGGGTAGGCCTCTTTTCTCATTGTTCGTGGTGATTCTTACCTGTGCCGTGTTCTCGCCAGGCTCAATCAGCGCGCAAGAACATAAGGCCAGAATCGCCGGCCAGGCGACAGACACGAACCATGATCCCCTGGTAGGCGCAAAAGTGGAGTTACAGCCCCTGGGCCAAACTGCGGTGACCGATGCTCAGGGAGGGTTCAGGATTTCCGACGTGGCGCCAGGGAGTTATACGCTCAATATTTCCTATGTCGGGTTCACAACGTTTTCCAAACAAGTGACGGTCGCTGCAGGTGGTACGACGAACGTGAGTGCCGAGCTTGAGATCGAGACGGTAAGTCAACAGGTCATCGTTCGCGGCGAACGCGAGCACGGAGAGATCGAAGCGCTCAATCGCGAAATGACCGCCGACAACATTGTGCAAGTGCTCCCTGCAGAAGTTATCACCAGCCTACCCAATACGAACATCGCAGATGCTTTGGGGCGCATGCCCAGCGTTTCTCTGGAGCGCGACGAAGGCGAAGGCAAGTACGTGCAAATCCGCGGTACCGAGCCACGGCTTAGCAACGTGACGGTCGATGGAGTGCACTTGCCCTCACCCGAGAGCGTGCGGAACGTCAAACTAGACGCCATCCCGGCGGCTCTCGTCGATTCGGTCGAGATCAACAAGACCCTCTCACCCAGTCAAGAAGGAGACGCGATCGGCGGGTCAGTCAACCTAGTGACCAAGCGCGCGACCGAACAGCCTTTTCTGAGCATTGAGGGGCGAGGCGGCTACACTCCTATTGGCTTTGGTGGGCTCCTCGATCAGTTCGGTGCGACCTATGGCAAGCGGTTCGGCCGCGAGAAACGCATGGGGGCTCTGATTGGCGGCAGCTACGACTACAACCAGCGGGGCACCAACGATATCGAACCGGTCCCAGGGACGACAAGCGTCGCGAATGGGGATTTCGCCGACGGAGTCCCGGTATTCTTTGGTATGGATGTACGGGAATACGCGTTTTACCGGCACCGCTATGGCTTTGCCGGCAGCGCCGACTACAAGCTGGGTGCGGGGTCATTCGCCTACATTCGAGGATTGTTTTCTCACTTCATAGACAATGGCGATGACTGGATCATCACACCGCAAGTTGGCACCTTCGCAAGCCCAACTCTGACGAATGCGGACGGGCAGGTTAACTATAGTCACGTTGTTCGCAGACCGGGGCAGCGGCTTTTCAATGTGATCGCCGGTGCCAGCCACAGCTTGGGAAAAACTTTGATTACCTATGAAGGCGCGCTCGGCCAGGCGCGTTCCACGGGAGGATTTTTCAGCGCCAACTTCAGCGGGCCTTCCAGTGTGCAGTTTGCGCTCGACACCTCCGATCCGTTCACGCCCAAGTTTAAGCAACTCAGCGGCGCCAACATGTTTGACCCGGCGAATTACACTCTGGGCGGCCCCAACTTTCACTTCTTCAGGTCGCTCTCGATGGGTACGCAAAATCACATTTTCGAGCGCGATATCACGGGGGCTATTTCCCTGTCCAGGCAGTATAACGCCGGCTCGCATTTCGGCGCGTGGGAGATGGGATTCAAGGTCCGTGATGCTCACAAATCGTCGAATTTCTTTGAGCCCACTTTCGACATTAATAAAAATGGATTGTTGCCATTGAACTCCGTTGCTGGAACCAAGACAGACCCAGGATATTACTTCGGAAACTACCAGCTGCTCCCGTTTTCCAATTTCGACAAGATTCTATCTTTCTTTAAGGCCAACCCGAGCCTGTTCACCGAGGCAACAGACTTCGAGCATCAGATTTCAGACTCCAACGACTACACCACGGTGGAACGAGTTATCGCCGGCTATGTGCAGAACACGATTACGCTGGGTCACTTTCGCGTGCTCGGAGGGTTGCGCATTGAGGGAACGCAGGGATCATTTATAGGAACTCAGGCGTTATTCAACAATGGAGTCTTTGTGTCAGACACGCCGGTGCCGGGAGTGCAAACTTATGTGAATTTTCTTCCTAGCGTACAAGTTCAATACAACATTAACGGAAGTACGAACCTACGGGCTGCTTACGGAAGAGGGATTGCGCGCCCCAACTTCTCGGATCTTCCACCGTTCGCCTTGTTTGACCCGGTCCTCAACAGGGTAAGTGTGGGCAATCCGAACCTCAGACCTACGCATGCCAATGACTACGATCTCTTGTTCGAGCACTATTTAAAAACGGTTGGCATTATCCAAGTCGGATGGTTTTACAAGTCTCTGAGTGATCCTATTTTCGCAATACAGACCAGCCCCACCACGGGGCAATTTACGGGGTTTCAGCAACGTCAGCCCGTCAATGGTCCTAGTGCGCACATTCAAGGTGTCGAGTTCTCTTGGGAACAACACCTCACGTTCCTTCCGGGACTCCTGAACGGCATGGGGGTTGCTGCAAACTACAGCCACACGACCTCACAAGCCAGCTTCCCGCTTGACAAGAACACCGGTTTGCCGACTCGTTCCGATCACCCTGCGTTGCTACGACAGGCGCCCAACAACTGGAATTTCGACGCGACGTACGACAAAGGGCCCATCTCTGCGCGGCTCGGCCTCACGCACAACGATGCGAACATCGCCTTCTACAATTTCACGGATGGCGCACCCGGAGGAATTAGGGGTCCCAACGGAGATGATTACTTCTACCCCCATACCCAGGTAGACGCTCAGGTGGCGTATCGACTGCCCTATGCTCACAGTGTTCACATGATCGTCTCGTTCCTCAACCTGACCAACGAAGTCTTCGGGTTTTATCAAGGCAGCGAGCGATTCCCCATCCAGCGTGAGTACTATAGCCGTACCATCTCCGTTGGCTTCGTCTGGACACCATTCTCCGATGCGAAGTGAGTCAGCGTCCGCATGCTTTTGAATCAGCGGGATTCCATCCACGGGCAGCGGCGCTGGCTAGTGCACTGCCCGCCTTGGCCGCACGTTGAATCGCAGAGATCTTTTTTGATTTTTTATGGGAACATCGTCTATGACGGTTTTCGGGTTTTATTCGGCAGCGAAGAATATCCAATCCAGCGCGAATACTACAACCGCATCTACTCGTTCGGGTTGCGGTGGACGCCTTCATTTGCAAAGTGAGTAAGAGCTACAGCTACTTCGCGCCCCGGTGCCCATTTGAGTTGTCTACATACAGTGCGAAAATCTGGCCGATCCTCGGCTAAACTGGAGAGCCTTTTATGAAGTCCCGCCTACCTGGCGTACTACTACTATTCACTTTAATCGTTGCGCCGGTTCTGGCGCATTTCGGCTCGGTTGTTGTCGCCAGTATCGAGAACCTCACTGCGAATTGATCCGGCCGAGTGTACACCGGCTCAATTTTCGTGTTTTGCCGGAAACCGCTCACGTAGAGGTTTTGGTCAGTTCGCGCCCCGATCAGCTCGATTCCTCTAAACCGCTCCTTACGATCCACCAGACCCGCGCGGAAGTCTCCGTTCCTGATCTCCCCGGCCGTGTCTACTTTCATCTCAAGCCTGCTGCCGGATCCGGGCGTGTCGTATCCGTCCGCAGGCTTCCGCTGGAAGGCGCTAAAAACTTCCGAGACCTCGGAGGTTACCGCCCGTCCGACGAAGTGGGTTCCGTGGCCGCTCCTTTCGGAAGCCCTGCGGTTCCCCACCTTCATCGGTCGCCTCCGGTTTCCCTTGGCGGCCGTCTTACCACTCTTGCGAGCGGAGATGGGGAGCTCTCCTGGGTTCATGGGAAATCCCTTTGGAAACATGCCCTGAGCTAGGGACTCCGGCGATCCCGGGACGCCCTTCGCAATGGCGGTCGTACCCGGATGCTGCCTTCCGCTGGTAGGACGGCGTCGGCATCGCAACATGATTCGATTTCGGAGCTGAACCTTCACGGCCTGCTCCCTTGCTGTGTACGCTTCGCACCCACCAGTCACCCGATGAATGGCAACACTCGCTACCGGCCTGCTCGCTAGCTTTGGCCGTACGGGACTCGCACCCGTTGGATTTCATTAAATGGTTTCCCCTACTTCATTGCTGGTTCCTCCATTTCCACGCTTTTCCCAGCGCGACCTACCCAAGAATCTCTTAGAATCCACGGAACAAAACGTCGTTTTGTTCGTCCTTATAACCATCGGCTGCATGGCATATTCATGCCTGGCCGCGACATTCAACGCAGGGGGGATTCCGATGGATTCGCTGTGGCAGGACATCAAGCACGCGCTTCGCACGCTCATCAAGAGACCGGGCTTCACGATCATCGCGATAGTGACACTGGCTTTGGGCATCGGCGCCTCCACCGCGATCTTCTCGGTTGTGGACGCCGTTCTGCTGCGGGCGCTTCCTTATCCGAATCCCCAGCAAATTGTGCGCGTGTGGGAACAGGCTCCTAACGGCCACCGAATGGACTTGGCGGAGCCGAATTTCGACGATTTTCGTGCACAGAACAACACGTTAGCAAGTCTGGCGGGGTATGGCTTTGGACTGTCATCCATATCCGGCGGCACCGAGCCTGTCCGGGTCAACATCGCCGTAGTCTCCAGTGACTTCTTTAAGACCCTCGGCGTCGAGCCTTTTCTCGGCCGCGCTTTTGCCACGGACGAGCAACGCCTGCACGGTGCACCGGCAATGATCGTCAGCTATGGCTATTGGCGGAGATATCTCGGTGGTTCAGCGGATCTCTCCAAGTTCCACTTGGCCATGGAGGGAAGAGTCTATCCGGTTGTCGGAGTTATGCCGGCGGGATTCGATTTTCCGTCCGGCGTCGCCGCATGGATTCCCCGCGAACTCGACCCAGAGATTCCCAGCCGCACAGCGCATAATTGGCGAGGTCTCGGCCGCGTCCGCGATGGGGTCACCGTAGCGCAGGCGCGCGCGAATCTCAGCGGGATTGCTCACCGCATAAAAGATCAGTACGGAAAAGAAGTTGACCTCAGCGACGCTGCGGTAGTGCCTCTCGCCGACGCCATGGTCGGAGATGTGCGCACCGCTCTGCTCACCCTTCTGGGGGCGGTCGGCCTCTTGCTCCTGGTAGCGTGCGCCAATGTCGCTGGCTTACTTATCGCGCGCACGTCCGCCCGCCGCAAAGAACTGGCTGTGCGTGCGGCGCTCGGGGCCGGCCGCGGCCGTCTCATTCAGCAGTTTCTCGCTGAGTCTTTTGCGCTTTCGTTCCTTGGCGGTGGACTGGGGATTTTGATTGCGACTTGGGCAGTCGAGGTGCTTCCCGCAATTCTTCCGACGAATCTGCCGCGGCAGCAGGGCGTCGCCATCAATACATCGGTTCTGTTGTTCGCATTGGCCGCAATTGTGGCTGTGGCCGTTTCGCTGGGGCTCTTTGCCGCTTGGCGCGCAGCTGCTGGAGATCTCTGGGGAGCATTGAGCGCCGGCTCTCGCAGTTATAGTGGTGGCGAATCCAGTCAGCGGCTTCGCGGCTTTTTGGTGATCGGCGAAATTGCCACCACGCTTGTGATCTTGGTTGGGGCAGGCCTTCTCGGCCGCAGCTTTTTGCGGCTCATCTCCACCAGTCCTGGATTTCGCCAGGAAAACATGATCACCATGGAGTTTTCGCCTGCAATCCCGCAAGGTCAATGGGGGACGGACCAGACAGCCATCGCGCGGCAAATCCATCAAATGGACGATATATTGGCCCGGCTTCGCACGATTCCAGGCGCCGAAACTGTGGGTCTGGCTGGAGCACTTCCGGCTGCGGCCGGCGACAATCTTGCTGACGGCGGATTTCTTATACTCAATGGCCAAAAGTCACCCGCCACTTTCGATGAATGGGGGCGCATGGCTCAAAACCCTTCTCAGACCGGACACGCGTTGTATTGCGTCGCAAGCGCAGAGTACTTCCGCACGCTGGGAATTCCGCTTATCCGCGGACGAATGTTCGGCGAACAGGATGACTTGAATTCGCCGCATGTTGCCATGATCAGTCAATCCTTGGCTCGCCAACAATGGCCCAATCAGGACCCCATCGGTCAAATGATTAACTTCGGCAATATGGATGGCATCTTGAAACCGCAAACTATCGTTGGCATCGTTGGCGATGTCCGCGCGCAAGGCCTCGACCGTCCGGCGAGTCCCATTATTTACGTTGATTACCGCCAGCGCGGATTGAATAGCAATTCATCGCCCACCATTCTTATGCGCACCGCCGCACCACCGGCAGAGATCGTTTCTGTCGCGCGCGGCATCTTCCACGATCTCGCTCCTGATGCCCCTGTCAAATTCTCCACTTTTGCGCAGGAGATGGGCGGCTGGCTCGCGGATCGCCGTTTTCTGCTTCTTCTTGTGGGACTATTCGCTGCCGCTGCTCTGGCTCTTGCTGCCGTCGGCATCTACGGAGTGGTCGCCTTTTCCGTTACGCGCCGCACCCAGGAGATCGGAATTCGTATGTCGCTGGGTGCCCAACGTGGCAACGTTCTGCGTTTGATCCTAGGCGAAGGTGCACGCATGGCGGCTTTCGGCGTGCTGATCGGCATTGGCGTTTCGCTGGCCATCACGCGCGTGACAGCTACTCTTCTTTTTGGCATTAGCGCGACCGATCCGTTGACATTTGTCGGCGTCGCCGCTCTGCTTTCTGTCGTCGCGCTTCTCGCATCGTACATTCCCGCGCGCCGTGCGATGCGTGTCGATCCGATCGTTGCCTTACGCTACGAATAGCAACCCGCGTGGCTGACGTTCCTCAGAAACCACCGCGAGGGCATTGCTGCGATGGGCTTCTTCACCGTCCCAACGCTCACGTTTGGTGTTCTGCCTTTTCGTCATCGGCCACGACCGGCGTAAGATCCTGCACTTCAATGTCACGCGAAATTCCGATGCTCTTTGGATTGTGCAGCAACTGCGAGAAGCATGGCCCTACAAAGAGCCGCACAGATTCTTGCTATTCGACCGAGACGCAAAGTTTGGCGCCGATGTAGTTTCAGCTGTGAGGGACATGGGAAGCGAGCCAATTCGCACGGCCTTTCGCAGTCCGTGGCAGAGCGGCGTTGTGGATCTAGCTGCGTCTAAGATCGCAGCAGCCTGGAGCGGCGAGGTCGAGACTTCAATGGAGAAGTCGAAACTGTGGCGCTGTCTGATCGTCCATAGATCGCGACTTGTGTGTTAGGGATCGGTTCAGCCATCGTATCCCCCAATCCAGGTTGCTTTGGTTAGGAGCGCGCGCGTCGACGATGCGAGCCTGGATCCGGTCCGGCCCGCAAGGAAGGCGCGCTGGGCCGGGAATTCGCTTGTGGGGAGCAAGAGATGAGCTAGACGATTTGCCGTCATAGAATCGTCCTATATAATTGCGCGAAATGGCGACCAGATGTTGATTATCGGTGAACTACAATCGCTGACGTTTGGACTCGGATGAAGTTGATCTCGAGTTCTCTTCGCGGATGCTAGTCGTGGGAACGCAATGTTTGTCGCGCGATTGGCTCGCCATTGAGAAAGATTGTTTCTATCGAGTCATACGCTGAAACATTCGTGAGCGGATTCTCTTTGAGCAAGAGCAAGTCAGCTCGCTTGCCGGCCTCGATGGAACCCAACTCGTGCGACAGCCCCAAGGCGGTCGCATTATCGAGAGTCGCGGCCCGCAGGATCAATGGCAACGGAGCACCTGCGTCGGCCCAGTCCTGTAATTCAAGACGCCCGTTGAGCCCCGGCGGATTGCCGAAGCCATCCACCCCGGGAGTGTCGCTCCCGAAAATGACAGGAACATGTTCCTGCAACATGAGTTTGAAAGTGGCTCGGGTTCTTTCAATGGCAGCGGTGAACAATGCCTCGAAACCGGGCGGTGGGGAGGCTTTCCGATATTCGTCAAGGAGCGCGGTGCGGGTCTTCACCCCCTCGGGCGACCGCAAGTAAGCTATCACTTCCGCCGGCAGTGCCATGGTGAGTCTGGGATCGTCGAGCAGGCTTGGATCGATCATCGCGCGCTCACCGGCAACTGTTTGCATCGTCGGCTGTACATGCGCGCCGGTGCGGGCCGCTGCGGCAATCACATTGCTCACGGCTGGAGGCGGTACGGAATTGCTGAAATCGCCAGGCCAAACCCAGAGACCGTGCGCGATGATGTCAGCACGAGCATCGAGCGCGGACTGCCAGCTGTCAACGCTGTTGGCATGAACCATAAGCACCAACTTGCGCGCTGTAGCAGCGGCCCGGATCTTTTGCAGTGTCTCGGTGTGCAAATAGCGCCAGTTGAATGTGCCGAATCCGGATTCCACGAACGCCTTCACGCAAATGGTTCCAGCGTCGGCCGCGCGTGAAACCGCGCGTTCGGCCGTATAGTCGCCAGGATCCATCGATTTGGGCCAATATTCTGCTTCTTTCGGTTCATAAACCAGGTTGGGATAGTTCGGCGATGATGCCGCTGGTATCTTAAATGCCATATATCCGCCAGCGACCTTTATTCCTCCGCCACATGAGTAGAAGCGGGGGTGCAACGGCGTGCCTTCAAACCACACTTTATCGCTCGGCGTGAGGTCGAGATCAACGATGGATGTGAATCCGAACGAAAGATAAGCCCGGGGAACCTGCGCGCGATAAGCCGCCCAAAGCTCAGGATGAGCGTCGATCGCGTCGTCATCCAGTGCCGCCGAGTGACCCGCGTGCACGTGAGAATCGATGAGTCCTGGTATGACAAATCGGCCGCTCCCGTCTATTCGCCGTGCGTGCGGGCCGGCAACCAAATTCGTGCCGACTTCAGCGATCCGGCCATCGCGAATAGCGACACCCGCATGCAACAAGGGAGTAACACGTTCAGGTGAGATCAGAGAGACATTTTCGATTACCGTGCCATCATCAACCAGACGCGCTGCTGGGGCTGCCGCAGATCTGGCATTTGATTGTAGAGCGATCCCAGCCGATTTTTTGGTCGTCTGAGCTCCGGCAAAAGTGGTCAACAAGCCCATAACGGCCACTGCGGAGCACACCGTACGTCGAATTATCTGGATCATTATGCTGTCCTTTCAGATCTGCGGCAGATTTCTGCCCGCTAGGGTTGCTGTGAGCCCCACACCTAACCCTGAGCTTCCCGACGCAAAAGGCCGAGCTGGCAGCGGCGCAAACCAGAGCGTCGGCCACCAGGCTAGGCTGTTGCCGAACAAGGCCAATACGGATCTCGACCCCATAACACGCATTGCGAGACCGGTACGCGAAAGTCAGTTGCGGATTCCGAACGATCGCCGGTAGAAATCGCGAAAGCGAGCCGGAGTCGATGCATCCGCCCAGGTAAAGCAGGACGAGGCCGTGAGACAGAGCACGATCTCGAACGCAATCTCTCAAGTGTCATCCTTTCGCAAATAGCCGCTCTCCATTCCTTCCGGTATTACATCCGCCAAGAGGTTGGCAGTCGGCGAATCTTCCAATTTGAAGTCCCGCGGGTAGCACCTTCACGCCGCTTGAGGAACATGAGCTCGAAGAGGCGTGGATTCTCACGGGCATGTTCGAGGTAGATGTCCGCCATCTTCGTAAGTCGCCTCTCAATCTCAACGGAGAAGCGCTTGGTCGCCAATCGGCCAGCCAATTCCTCGAAACAGTCGTTCGCTAAGGCGTTGAGGAAACCGGCCCGATCCGGATAGTGACGATAGACTGCCATTGGGGTGATCCCCACGGCCTCGGCAACCCGGCGCGTGGTTACAGCCTCCGCGCCTTCTCGATCCAACAGGCGCCGGGCTGCGGTGGCAATTTTTTGAGCAGTAAGGGTCGCTGGCATGTATACAGCATATACTATGGATGTATACGATGTATACTTTTTTCGGAATGTTGCAGCTGCCGTCATCCGACGTCTTCCTCTCGAAGAGGTTCAGCAGCTTTGGGAGGCTTGTTTCCAGCGCGAAACATCAAGCGGTCGACTCAGCTGTTCCGTCCGGTCTCCCGCCGAGGCGGCGGCTCATTCGTCACCAGCCAGTACAAGCTGAGATGCCGCACCGCATCGATAAACTGATCGAAGTCGACCGGTTTGCGGACAAAACTGTTGGCGCCAAGGTTGTAACTCGAGTTGACATCTGTTTCTTCTTTACTGGATGTCAAGATCACAACAGACAATCGCCTGGTCCGCTCGTCAGCGCGCACTCGTCTCAGAACGCCCAAACCATCGATTTTGGGCAGTTTCATGTCGAGCAGTATGACTTCCGGCATGACCTTGGGGTCTCGACCGGCGTGGCGGCCCGTCGCGAAAAGATAGTCGATGGCTTCCTCTCCAGTAATATCACGATAGCGAAAGCGATCAGCCCGGCAGCAAGAAGAACCTGCTGTTGCCTTGGACGATTGGCCGATACGACGACCTCATCTTGGGCCGAAACAAAACTTAAGAGCGCCTTCTTAAAAGTTCTCCGAAGTAACACGTAGGGGACCGCCACCAAAAGAGAATAAATTCCCAGAAAAATGGCCCCACTCCTAAGAAGATGCGCAACCGAGTTGTCCAATGCATAGATCCACCCGACTGTTATGAGTAGACTGACTAACTGAATCGAGAATTCAGCACAGTGATACATCTTTAAAAAGGCTCTGATCTTCAGTTCCTCAAATTCCGACCTTACAACGTAGCCCCGAATGCGACGATCCACGGGGAAAGCAACTACCCTGCCAGCTTTTTCATCTCTAAAATACCGATCTACGATGAAGTCAAGAACACCCATATGTATGTTCTCCCTTGGGTAGATTCCTCAGGCCATGGAGCCTTGACATTACCACTCCGAAAAAGCAGCTCACTACCGAGTGGCGTACGGGTGTGATGGCAAGGTTAATGCAGTGACGGGACGCCCTTGGAGATTCGTCGCCATCCGGGCAGTTGGACATCCCTCGGACGCGGGAAGAGTTCTGACGAGGTGTGCTGCGCCATCTACTCGCGCGCTCTCGCAGCGATTTCGCAAAGTCGGTCCGGATTCAGCCGGAAGACGTTGGGATGAATAGCTTTCTGAGTTAAACCAATTCCCCCACTTTCCTCGGTCATTTTTGCAAATCTCGGAGG
>Ga0210410_10001838_pt1 | contig 19480 bp, 11 predicted proteins | sample IncBWC4MmetaG_FD_161058 | JGI IMG/M metagenome (GOLD analysis project Ga0210410, IMG submission 161058) | Forest soil microbial communities from Barre Woods Harvard Forest LTER site, Petersham, Massachusetts, United States - Inc-BW-C-4-M | ecosystem: Environmental > Terrestrial > Soil >... | reverse complement strand
CTCCGGACGAAACAGCCGAGCTGCTGCCGGACCGCTTTCACCGCTGGTTCGCAGGCCGCGGCTGGTCGCCGCGCGAGCATCAGCTGGCGCTGCTTGCAAAGGCCCGCGACGATCGCTCCGCGCTTTTGATTGCGCCGACCGGCGCCGGCAAGACGCTGGCCGGATTCTTGCCGACGCTGGTGGAGTTGAGCGCGGCCTCCGCTTTCGCGCGGTCTGCTCCCCTCACCCCGCGAAGCGGCGGGGAGGGGTCGGGGGTGGGGTCGGGGGTGGGGGGTCTCTCCACTCGCTCTCATACTCACGTTGAGCGTGTTGAAGCACCCCCCACCCCCGACCCCTCCCCGCCACGCGCTGCGCGCGCGGGGGGAGGGGAGAAAATGCAGTCGTCGCGCCCCGAATTCATCTCCACCGGGCGCGGCGTGCGGCGATCCCGCGGCCTCCACACGCTCTACATCTCGCCGCTGAAGGCGCTCGCGGTCGATATCGCGCGCAATCTGGAAGCGCCGATTGCCCAGATGGGGCTGCCGATCAAGGTCGAGACCCGCACCGGCGACACACCGGTGTCGCGGCGGCAGCGGCAGCGGCGCTATCCGCCGGATATCTTGCTGACCACGCCGGAACAACTGGCGCTGCTATTGTCGTCCGACGACGCGCCGTTTCTGTTTTCATCGCTGAAACGCATCGTGCTCGACGAGTTGCACGCACTGGTGACCTCCAAGCGCGGCGATCTGTTGTCGCTCGGCCTGGCGCGGCTGTGGCGGCTGGCGCCCGAAATGCGCGCGATCGGCCTGTCGGCGACGGTGGCCGAGCCGGAATCGCTGGCTCGATTCCTGGTGCCGCAGCGCGACGGCAGACAGGAAGGCGCCGACATCGTGATCGCGGGCGGCGCCACGGCGCCTGTCGTCGAAATGCTCGATACCAGGGAGCGGTTGCCCTGGGCCGGCCACAGCGCGCGCCACGCGCTCAACGAGGTCTACGAGCTGATCAAGCGCAACAAGACCACGCTGGTGTTCGTCAACACCCGCAGCCAGGCCGAGATGCTGTTCCAGGATCTCTGGCGCATGAACGACGATGGCCTTGCGATTGCGCTGCATCACGGTTCGCTCGACGTCGCGCAGCGCCGCAAGGTCGAGGACGCGATGTCGGCGGGCAGGCTGCGCGGCGTGGTCTGCACCTCCTCGCTCGATCTCGGCGTCGACTGGGGCGACGTCGATCTCGTCATCAATATCGGCGCGCCCAAGGGCGCTTCGCGGCTGATGCAGCGGATCGGCCGCGCCAATCACCGCATCGACGAAGCCTCGCGCGCCGTTCTGGTGCCGGCCAACCGTTTTGAAGTTCTGGAATGCGCGGTGGCGATCGACGCGATCGCGGAGAATGCGCAGGACACGCCTCCCTTGCGCATCGGCGCGCTCGACGTGCTGGCGCAGCACGTGCTCGGCTGCGCCTGCGGCGAACCGTTTCTGTCCGACGAACTCTATGCCGAGGTGCTGACGGCGGCGCCTTATTCCGGCCTGACGCGAACCGATTTCGACGATGTGGTCGATTTCGTCGCCACCGGCGGCTACGCGCTGAAGAGCTATGAGCGTTTTGCGCGCATCAAGCTGGACAAGCAGGGGCGCTGGCGGGTCGCCAATCCGCGGGTGCGGCAGAGCTACCGGATGAACGTCGGCACCATCGTCGAAGAGTCCATGCTGAAGGTGCGGCTGGTGCGTTCGCGCGGTGGCGGTTCGGGCTCGACCGGCGCGCTCGGGCGCGGCGGCCGGATGCTGGGCGAGATCGAGGAAGCTTTTATTGAAGGCCTTGTGGTCGGCGACACCTTTGTCTTTGGCGGCGAAGTCGTGCGCTACGAGGCGCTGGCCGAAGATCAGGTCTACGTCTCGCGCGCCCATGACAGCGACGCGAAGGTGCCGTCCTATATGGGTGGTAAATTTCCGCTCTCGACCTATCTGGCCGAGCGCGTGCGAAAACTGCTCGACGACACCAGGGCCTGGAACGCGTTGCCGGATCAGGTGCGCGACTGGCTGTCGCTGCAACGGCATTTTTCGCGCGTGCCCGGGGTGCGCGAGTTGCTGGTGGAAACCTTTCCCCGCGGCAGCAAGCATTACCTCATCTGTTATCCCTTCGAGGGGCGGCTGGCGCACCAGACGCTCGGCATGCTCCTGACCCGGCGGATGGAGCGCGCGCGGGTGCGTCCGCTCGGCTTTGTCGCCAATGAATATGCGGTGGCGGTGTGGGGCCTCGGCGACATGTCATTCATGGTCCGGCACGGCCAGCTCGATCTCAACGCGCTGTTTGATCCGGACATGCTCGGCGACGATCTCGAGGCGTGGCTCGCCGAATCCGCGCTGATGAAGCGCACCTTCCGCAACTGCGCGATCATTTCCGGCCTGATCGCGCGGCGCTTTACCGGCGAGGAAAAATCTCGCCGCCAGGTGCTGTTCTCGACCGATTTGATCTACGACGTGCTGCGCAAGCACCAGGCCGACCACGTGCTGTTGCGGGCGGCGCGCGCCGATGCCGCGTCGGGATTGCTCGATCTTCGCCGGCTGGGTGATATGCTGTCGCGTATTCACGGGCGAATCACCCACAGGGAACTCGACCACGTTTCGCCGCTCGCGGTCCCGGTGATGCTGGAAATCGGCCGCGAGTCAGTCTATGGCGAAGCGTCCGACGAATTGCTGGCGGAAGCCGCCGATGAACTGGTCAAAGAGGCGATGTCATGAGAGACGTCGTGGAAAAGAAAAATGAATTTTTGGGGCGCTACTCTCTCAGCATCGTCATGCCCGGGCTTGACCCGGGCATCCACGTCTTGTCTTTGTGTCCAAGACGTGGATGGCCGGGACGAGGCCCGGCCATGACGGAGAGTATTGCGCTCTCGGTCGCTACTCCGAACGCTTTCGACGTCGCTGGCGTAACCCTCCTCGCCGATCTCTCCGGCGCGCTGTTCTGGGAAGAGCAGCGCCTGCTCGTCGTCTCCGATCTGCATCTGGAAAAGGGTTCCAGCTTTGCCGCGCGCGGCGTGCTGCTGCCGCCCTACGACACGGTGGCGACGCTCGGCCGGCTCGCCGCGGTCATTGCCCGGCACGACCCGCGCATGGTGATCGCGCTCGGCGACAGTTTTCACGATCGCACCGCGCATGAACGTCTTGCGGATTCGGATCGCGAGGCGCTGACTGCGCTGCAGGCGCGGCGCGACTGGATCTGGATCTCGGGCAATCATGATCCGGCGCTGCCGTCCGATCTCGGCGGCGTGGTCGCCAGCGAAATCGCGATCGGACCGATCGTGTTTCGCCACGAACCGACCGGCGCGTTCGGCGAAATCGCCGGCCATCTGCATCCCAAGGCGCGGGTGCCGACACGCGGGCGCACCATGGAGCGGCGCTGCTTTGCCAGCGACGGCGAGCGCGCGGTGATGCCGGCATTCGGCGCCTATACCGGCGGCTTGAGCATCCGCGACGCCGCGTTCGCAAAAATCTTCGGCACGCCGGGCTTCATGGCGCATGTGCTCGGCGACCGCAAACTGCACGCGATTGCCGCTTCGCGGTGTTATTGAAGACAAGACTGAGCAGAAGCAGAAAATCGTAAGGTGGGCAAAGCGAAGCGTGCCCACCATTCAGGATGACGCTGCCGATGGATGGTGGCACGGCGCAAGCGCGCCTTTGCTCACCCTACAGCCGGCTGGATACTCGCCAAAGAGGCTTTGGTGGAGCAGGCGTAGCAACCCCTGCATCATCGTCATTGCGAGGAGCGATAGCGACGAAGCAATCCATAGCGCGGCAAGCTCAGAAATGGATTGCTTCGCTTCGCTCGCAATGACGATGTTGAGAGATTGGTGCGACAAATCGCCCCGACGGGCAAATCAGTAAAAACCTGTCCAGCCCTTCCGATAAAAATATTTCGCTTCCGCCGTCGGGCAAATCAGTGGTTTGTCTCCGCGCGTCTCACCCGAGCAAGGGTGCGTTTCTCGAGTCGTCACGAACGCGCGGTGGGATGCGATGGACGCGACAGCGTCGGGCGCGCAGTGGGATCGCAGGGCGGGCTTCCCGTGAGCGATCGGCCGGCGCGCGGACGAACGACGCTGCTAACCGTTTTCGCCAGAACTCGCCGGGCAGCACGAGGCCCGGCAAGACCTTTGGCGCTGATGGTCGCGGACGGTGAAGTCGTGTGGTCCTGGCGCCCCGATGCTGGCGTCAAGCTTTGCGCAAGATGCATTTCACCCGACCGGGTCCGAGATGCATCTGTCATCCGCAGGCGACGGTGGCAAACAAGCCGGTCACCGGGGAGAGCACGATGTAAGCCGTAACCCTTCGCGCGGGGAAAGCCGGGGTGATCCGGTTGAACCTGTGGTCCACTCGTGCGCTTGTTGTGCGCACGACCGCGGGTGCAATCGGCGCCCGGCTTTCCCTGCGCCCTCCGTTCTCAAGAGGGTCGAAATCGACGCAAGCCTCGGGCGCATCGCGCCGCGAGAATGAGAACGCGTATCCCTCGCTGTTTGAAATTTGAATCAGAAGCTTCAACCCGTCATTGCGAGGAGCGTAGCGACGAAGCAATCCATGCCTCAACAAGCGGGGAGATGGATTGCTTCGCTCCGCCCGCAATGACGAAGCGGGGAGATCTCGGCTTTATCTTCACCTCTCCCATAGGGAGAGGTCGGATCGCGGTCCAAACCGGCTACATAGGTAACACAATAGACCGGCGACATGGGTAACGGGTCAAGTGATCGGCAGGGAGGGCCTTGCCGATGGTTTGGATGGAGACCTGTGCCGTGGATGAACGGATGCGGTTTGTGATGTCGGTCGTTCAGCGAGAGGAGGCGTTTGCTGTGACATGCCGCCGCTTCGGAGTGAACCGGAAGACGGGTACAAATGGCTTGAACGCTATCGAGAGGCAGGCGCCGAGGTCGCAAAACGCTTCAAGGCGGGCGTGGTGCTGCCGTTCGCGGGCGCGGCGCAGACCCGCGGACCGTTCCATCTCACCATGGACACCAACGACACCATCGAGACCGCCCGCGCGTTTCCGGACGCCGTGATAGTGCCGGTTCATACCGACGGATGGGCGCATTTCCGCCAGAGCGCGAGCGATCTGCGCGCGTCCTTCGATACGCTCGGCTTTGGGGCGCGGTTGCGAATTCTGGACCCCGGCGTCGCAACGGTTATCGAGCCGTCATCTCGCGCTTGATTCTGCGCAATGAAATAGCCCGCGCCTTCGGTTAAGATGCTGCTGGAACCGGAGCTTGCCCGGTACGTTATCGCGGCGGCTGGAACGGGTATGGCGCAACACAGGAAGATCACCGCGAAGAACCACAAGAATCCCGGCGACAAGCCGGCCCCGAAGGTCGAGCCCCGACAGCCGTTTGATTTCAGGCTTTTCCTGAAATCACTCGGCCCCGGGCTGATCACCGGGGCGTCCGACGATGATCCTTCCGGGATCGGCACCTACAGCCAGGCCGGCGCGCAACTCGGCTACGGCATCGGCTGGACCATGCTGCTGACGTTTCCGCTGATGGTGGCGATCCAGGAAATTTCTGCACGTGTCGGCCGCGTCACCGGGCACGGCATTTCGGGCAATGTCTGCCGCTACTATTCGGCCGGGCTGCTCAATGTCGTGGTGGCGTTGCTGTTCATTGCCAACACCGTCAACATCGCAGCCGATCTCGCGGCCATGGCGGATGCGGCCAAATTGCTGGTCGGCGGGCATGGCATCATCTACGTCGTGTTTTTCGGCGTGATATCGGTCGTGGCGCAGATTTTTCTCGACTACAAACGCTACGTGTCGGTGCTGAAATGGCTGACGCTCAGCTTGTTTGCCTATGTCGCAGCGTTAGCGTTCGCGCATGTCTCGTGGGGCGAGGCGCTTGCCGGCGTGCTGGTTCCGCGCCTGACCTGGAGCGCGGATTATTTCACCACCATTGTCGCGATCTTCGGCACCACGATCTCGCCCTATCTGTTTTTCTGGCAGGCCTCGCAGGAAGCCGAGGACCAGCGCGTCGATGCGACCAAGCGGCCGCTGATCGACAGGCATTACGGCGCGCAGAAGGAATTCAACCGCATCCGCGCCGACACCGTGGTCGGAATGGCGTTCTCGAATTTGATCGCGCTGTCGATCATCGTCACCGCCGCCGCGACGCTGCACGCGGCCGGCAAGACCGACATCCAGACTTCGGCGCAGGCCGCCGAGGCGCTGCGTCCGATCGCGGGCGAGTTCGCGGAAGTCATCTTTGCGCTCGGCATTATCGGCACCGGCCTTCTGGCGATCCCGGTGCTCGGCGGCGCCACCGCCTATGCCGTCGGCGAGGGCCGGCGATGGCCGGTCGGGCTCGCGCGCAAGCCCAAGGAAGCGGTGGCGTTCTACGCAGTGCTGGCGCTATCGGCTGCAATCGGGATCGCGCTCAATTTCACCCCGATCAATCCGATCTCGGCGCTGTACTGGAGCGCGGTCGTCAACGGCGTGCTCGCCGTTCCCGTGATGGTGCTGTTGATGATCATGTCCCGCCGCAAGGATGTGATGGGCCATTTCGTCATCGCTGGCCCGCTCCATTGGCTCGGATGGCTGTCGACCGCGGCGATGCTGCTCAGCGTACTGGCGATGGGGGTGGGAATGTTTCTGTAGGGTGGGCAAAGGCGCTCTTGCGCCGTGCCCACCATCTATCATCCCGATCGCGGCTTGATGGTGGGCACGCTGCGCTTTGCCCACCCTACGATCTGCGCAGCGACCGGGGCACGTACGACCTCAATCCTTCCGGAACACAATGGACGCCATCCAGCCGGTCATCAGCGCCATGAACGCGGTCACCAGCCCGTAGATAAAACCGTTCTGGCGCGCGGTGGTGGCTACGAACTGTTCGAAGCCGACCTTGACGATCTCGAACGCGGTCTCGGTCTTCGTCACCAGCGCGCCGTCGGCAAACAGTTTGATCTCGACGTCATAGGTGCCGATCGGCACCGCGGCCGGCAGCGGAATGCCGGTGCGGAACAGGGTTGGGGTCAGGAACGTCACCGCCGAGGTCGCCTCGCGATAGAGCCCGTGTTCGCTGCGCAGCCGCACGAAGGCGCTGCGGAACGCATCGTTCGGCACCACGTCGGCATAGTCGGGACCGACGCGTTGGGTCAGCAGAACATTGTTGAGGCCGAGCTGTTGCCGGCGCTGCACCTCGGGCGAAGCGATGGCATCGAACGGCCGGTTGGAAAACAGCGCGAGATAGCTAGGCACCTGCAGGAACTGCCGCGAGTCGGTATTGATCCAGATGCCGAATTTGCGTTCCTTGCGGCGCGTCACCATATCGGCGCGCGGGCCGGCAACGGTGACCACGAGATCGTAATTGTTGCGGCTGGCCGGGGTCGTGGCGTCCTTTTCGACCGAGCCGAACAGCACCAGTTCCTCGCCGGAATAGTTCGGCGTCACGGTCACGCGATGGTTCGACACCGACACGATCAGCCGTTCGGCGCGCACAGGCGAAGCCGCCAGCGCCGTAGCCAGCACCAGGCCCCCAAGCGTGAGGCGGACGCACGCGGTCATCCCGTGCCTCCGGTTTCCCGGATGGTGAAGAGATCCTCGGGCCGGATCACGAGTTCAATGGCGAAACGGACGCCGACGGCGAGAACCAGAAGCCCGAGCAGCAGGCGCAGATGTTCGCCGCGGATTTTCTGCCCGGCACGGGCGCCGAACTGCGCGCCGGTGACACCGCCGACCATCAGGATCAGCGCCAGCACGGCGTCGACCAGATGGTTGGTGACCGCATGCAGCAAGGTGGCAAACACCATGGTGACCAGCGTGAGCACCATCGAGGTGCCGATCACGGTCGAGGTCGGCACCCGCAACAGATAGATCATCAGCGGCACCAGGATGAAGCCGCCGCCGATGCCCATCACCGCGCCGATGAAGCCGATCACCAGGCCGACAACGACCACGGGAATGACGGACAGATAGATCTTCGAGCGCTTGAAGCGCATCTTCAGCGGCAAGCCATGGACCCAGCCATGGCTGCCGGAGCGGCGCGCCGGTGCCGCGCCGCCGCGCCTGGCCCGCAGCAGCGCGCGCAGGCCTTCCCAGAACATCAGCCCGCCGACGGCGGTCAGCAGGATCACGTAGGACAGCGCGATCAACAGATCGAGCTGGCCGAGCGCGCGCAGCTGCGTGAAGGTCCATACCCCGAGCGCAGTGCCGATACTGCCGCCGCTGAGCAGTACCAGCGCCAGCATCGGATCGATGGCGCGCCGCCGCCAATAGGATATCGCGCCCGAGAACGAGGAGGCCGCGATATGGCTCGCGACCGAAGCGACCGCGACCGCGGGCGCGATGCCGACGAAGATCAGGAGCGGCGTCATGAGAAAGCCGCCGCCGATGCCGAACATGCCGGAAACGAAACCAACCGCCGCGCCCATCGCCAGGATGAGAAAAACATTGACCGGAATGTCGGCGATCGGGAGATACAGCTGCACGCGGGTCGCTTTTATGATTGCGCCGCGAGCCGAAGGCCGCTTCACGGCATGATTTCTTGATCGGGCATTTGCCGGCAGCGAAATCCGCATCTCGCGCGCGTAAAACGGGCGAGCGCGGATCGATTGCCGCATCTTTGCATAACCGAAATCGGAGGTCGGAGGGACTAAAGAATCCACCCGCGGGGCTTTTTTTGCCGCAAAGCCACACGCGCCTTCGGGCGTGGTGAATAATCAGGATTAATGCGCGGGTGGCGGGCTCACGGTGCCCGAAGCGGATCGGTGATGAGGTTCATCGCGGAAGCTTCCTTGGTGCCGAGCCAACGGACGTCCCTGGTCTCCGACATGGCTTCCACGGTGGCGGAGGAGACGCCCATCCTGGTCACATAGCTCAAGACCATCCCCGCGGTCCGCTGGGTGTCGGCGACGGGGTCGCGCCCGGGCGTCGAGGTCACAAAGCGGTGGACTCCCAGGGCCGAGCCATCGAGACCGTAGCGGGTTTTGCCGCCGGCATAGACGAATACGCAGGCGCTGGCGCAATAGGACGGCTTGATGCGGCCCGAAGCGTCGGCGACGCCAACGGCGGTGACGAGCCCGCGCGATCGAATGACTTCACCCATGATGATGGCCTGGTTCAAGTCGCCGCCCGGAGATGACAGCAGGATGACATCGCCGGCCGCGAGATGGGCCTCGTCGAGCCGGTCGCGGAACCAGCTCGCGGCGGCGGGGCCGATCCTGCCGCTGATAGCGAGGGCAGGCCGGCCATCGATATTGGGCTTGAGGCTCACTTGGGCAATCAGCGAGGAAGTCAGGCTCGGAGAATAGTATTGGTCTTTCCAGTAGGCCCAGGCCTCCGGCCGCGAAAGGTCCCGGTAGGCGCGGACGCCGACGCCGGAAAGCAGCAGGATCAAAATCAGAACCGACCCAAGACGCCGCAGGTTGCCGGCGGCGCGAAGCGGCCGCGCCACAGGCCGGTCGATCGGCTGGCGCGGTGGGGCCACCGAAGGGCCTGTCGGCGACCTTCGAAAGTGGCTTGCGTCGTCCTGAGGGTCATCGGCAGACAACTCACTACTCCAATTCGATCCTCGGAGTTCAAGGCTGCGCGCGACGGCGTTCCGCAAGATCGCGCGCACACCCTTGGTGGCGCGCTTATCTATACGGGTTTATCGCTGAGGTACATGCCAGCGACGCCAGGCGGCATCGCGACGGAGGCATCAATGCGCGGCGGCGGTGCGCTTGGCCGGAGCCGGCTTGGCGGCGGGCTTGGTCACATTGGCCTGTGCGGGCGCGCTGTCCCAGCCGCCTTGCGGGGTCGCCACATTGACCGCGTCGTCGGGCTGCGGCTCGGCCGTAAAGGTCTGGATCGCGAGCTTGGCCGCGGCGAGCGACTGGGCGTCGAGCCGCTTGGCGATATCGTCGCGCTTGCGGCCGGCGTCGGCATCGCCCTGGCTTGCGGCCAGGCTGAACCATTTGAAGGACTCGGCGAGGTTCTGTTCGACGCCGATACCGCGGGCATAGAGGATGCCGAGGTTGAACTGGCTGTCGGCGACGCCGCGATCGGCCGCCTTGCGGAACCATTGCGACGCGCCCTTGTAATTGGCGCCCTGGCCGCCGCCGTCGGCGTCGAGCACGGCCAGATTATGCATCGCCTTGGCGTTGCCGCGCTCGGCCGCCTGCAGATAGTAGCGCCGCGCGGCATCAACGTCCTTTTTCACGCTCATGCCCTTCTCGTAGAAGGTCCCGAGCCGGAAGATCGCGGGCACCACGCCGGCCTGCGCGGCGCGGTCATACCATTTCGCTGCTTCGTCCAGATTCGGCGCAATGCCCTTGCCCTCGGCAAAGCGCACGGCGATCTCATAAGCCGCGGTCGGATCGCCCTTCAGCGCCGCGGCGCGCAAGTTCGGTCCGCCGATGCCGTCAGGCAGCCGCTCGGTCGGCGGCACCTGCACGGTGGCCAGTTTGCCGGGAGCTGGCGTCGTCGGGATCGCGCCGGTGATGTCGCTGGCCGCAAGCGGCGATGTCGTTGGTTGCGGGATCGCAACCTGCGAGCTGTCCAGCGTGTTGGGTGCGGAACTGTTGTTGGATTGCCGGCCGATCGGGGTCGGCGAGGTGATCGACGGCGCCGCGGGCGCCGGCATCGCGGGCTGCGCGCTAGTGTCGGCGGGCGGAGGCGGCGGGGCGGTCTGCTCGCTCGAATTTTCCATCGCCGGCATCGGCGGCGCGCTGCCGGTGTCGAGCAGGCTCATCGCCATCTTGAAGGTGCCCAGCACGATCACGACCACGCTCGCGCCAACCAGCAGCGAACGGATCTTCGAGGTGACGCTCGAGGGCGCCTGGCCCTCAACCGCGATTTTGTCCTTGGATTTGTCCTTGGCGGCGGCCTTCGACGCCGCGCGCGCGGCCTTCTCGTTGACGGGCTGAGCCGCGGCCGCCTGAGCGGCGCGACGCGCGGCGGCAATGAAGCTCGAGGTGCTGACGGGCTCTTTCTTGGCGGCCGGAATTTCGCTGATCGCGCTTTCCGAGGCTGCGATGCGCTCGGAAGGCGAAGACATCCGCGCCGTCGGCCGGGTACCCGGCTCCAGCGGATGATCCGGCGGCAATTCCGGTTCGATCGCAACGCGCGGCGGTGCTGCGTGCGGCTCGAGGATTTCGCTGATCGCGCGCGGCGTCGCGGGTGCGGCGGCGGGTATGGCCGGCGGCTGCACGGCATGGAATTCGCGCGGCGCGGCCGCAAAATGCTCCTGCGCGGCGGCGGGATTCGGCAATTCCGGTTTGGGCTGCGGCACGAAGGCCTGCGGCGGCATTGCGACCCGGGGCATTTCGGTACGCGCTTCCACGCGCGGCTGGACCCATTCCGGCGCCGGCGCCGGCGCAGGCGGCGCCATCATGGGCTGCGGCGCCACCGGCGGCGCGGCGCGGACCGCGCGCAGATCGCCTTCGATCATCGCCAGGCGATCGACCACATGGCCGAGTGTGTTGTGAACCGTCTCCAGCGAATCCTGGGTGCGGCGGTCGGTTTCCGACTGGCTGAAACGGATGTCGGACAATTCGCGCTTGACGATATCGACGAGGTCCGGGTCCATCGACAGCGGCGCCGGCGCGCTGACGTTGCGAGTGTTATCGGCGAGCGCAACAAGGTTCGCGTGCTGGCGTTCGAGGCTGCGCAGGATGTCCTGCAGCCCGTCCTCGACCCGCCCGAGATTGCCGGAGCCATTGCCGGTGGAGGACTCGATCCGCTCCAGCAAATACGACACGCGCTGTTCGAGATGGGCAAACGCCGAAGCGTTGTCGTTGCCGACCGGCATCCGGTCGAGCCGCTCGGTCAGCGCCCGCAGCGCGCCTTCGATCTGTTCCGAATTATCGCTCGCGGCCGGCCGCTCGCGGCTTTCCAGCGTCGAGCTCAGCGCGGCGATGCGCTGTTCGAGGACAGCAAATGAATCGCTGTTGTTGTTGGAACGGGACAGCTGATCGACCTTGGACGCCAGCATGTGCACGTCTTCGGAAAGCCGCGCCAGCGCGTCGTTGGAAGCGACATTGGAAACGATGGCGCGCAATGCGGTGATCGCGCCCTCGAGCTGCTGGACAGTCGACGGATCGTCATTGGCGCGCAGGATCAGATCGAGCTTGGCGCCGAGATTGCGGATCGCCTCGTCATAGCCGGCGAGTTGCTCGGCCGGGGTCAACGAGCGCAGCACCTCGCGGATTTCGGAGAGCGCGCGCTCGATGCCGGAAAGCGCCTGGCCGTCGGTGCCGTTCTGCCGGTTTTCGTCGATGCGGCGCGACAGCGAGCGGATTTCGTTCTCGATCGATTCGATCGCGCGGCGCGGCATCGCCTCGGTGATGGCGGCGCGGATTTCGGCGAGTTCGCTGCGGAACGTGGCGATCGACTGCTCGACATGGTCGGGGCGCTGCAGCGCCTCGATCTGGCTGGTGATCTTGATCAGATGACGTTCGAGCGAGGAGAAATCCGGGCCCGAAGGCGCAGGCTGCGGCGCGGGCGGGGGAGCGTAAGCCGCCATAGGCGGAGCAACCGGGGCCATCGGCGGAGCGTTGCGCGGCGGCATCTGCCGGGGCGGCGGACCATCGAGTTCGTTCTGGCGCGCCGCGATTTCCGCGATCGCCGAATCGAACGAGGCGGGGCTCAGCGGCGGCGAGGGACGATAGACCTGGGCGGCCGCGCGCTCGACCGCCTCGGACTGGCGCTGCCTGTCCTGGGTCTGGGCCTGGCGCACCGGGGCCTGGTTTGAAATCTGCGACAGCCGCGCGTCGAGGCGCGAGATGGCGTCGTTCAACTGCCGCGCGACAGTCGGCTCGTTGCGGGGAGCTTCGTTGCGCGGCAAATTTCCGCTGCGCGGAGCCGTTTCGCTCCGCGGCCTCGGCTGCGAAATCTGTTCGATCTGCCGGGTGATCGAATCCAGCCGCTGGTGAATGTCGGCGACGTCGCGGCTTTCCTGGCTATGCATCGCCGGCCGTTGATCGTAAGGCGCGCTGCGGAACGTGGGAGGGGCTGATTCGCCGATGGTGGAATTGAGCCAGTCGCTCAAGGACATGCCGGCGCGGCGCGCCGCTGCCTCGGCCCTTTCGCGGACGGATGGATCGATGCCGTCGACACTCCACGATACGCGCGAATTCATGCTCAGATCCGGTTCCGCTCCGGCGCCCACACCCTGCGCCTGCAGCCTCCCCGCGCGTCCCAACGAAGAGACAATCGAATTCCGCGCAGGTCGTCTGCCTCAGATCCTGACTTTTTCGCGTTACGGTAAATAACGGGTTAAGGTTTGGGTACTTGGGCCAGTAAAGTTGCAGCTGGCGCTACAATCGAGGGGGCGTTGCGGCCAAAGCCAGGTTCCGGACGCCGGCGCGATCAGCCGGGTCGCGGCAACTCAGCCGTTGCTGTCGTGTTGGCCGTCCGCGAGCGGCAGCACGTTCGCCCGGCTGGAAATGGCGGACAAGGCGTCAATGGCCTCTTCGCACCACTCGGCCACGCTACGCTCATGACGAAGTCCCATGTGCAGCAGCAGCAGCTTGCCGGTATCCGCCGCGGACGCGGTTCCTTGCGGGAAGCGCTTGGTGAGCAGGCGTTCGTAGCGGGCGAAGCGGTCGCGGTGATGCTCCAGCCGTGCCATCAGATCGTCGCGCAACGGTTCGATGTCGACGCTGTCGAGCGCGTAAAGCCGCACCAGCAGGTCGTCCTTCATCGAAGCCGGACTGCTCGGCCGGGCGGCCCAATGCCTCAGCGCGGCTCTACCCTCTGGCGTGAGGGTGTAGACCAGCTTGTTCGGCTTGCCCGACTGCACGACCTCGCGGCCCTGCACGTGGCCGCGGTCGCGCAGCCGCGAGAGCTCGCGATAGATCTGCTGATGGTCGGCCTTCCAGAAGAAACCGATCGAGGCATCGAACGTCTTGGCGAGTTCATAGCCCGTCATCGGACGTTCGGTCAGGCATGCGAGGATCGCGTCGCCAAGTGCCATCGGCCGCCACTCCTTTTCGACCATCATCCTTGACTTTATGCACATAGGCGCATATGCGTCAATGTGCATATCGATGGTCAGACTGAACCCAACCCAACGCCGGGCACCGCGCGTTCGCCCGGAGGAGACGTCCCAATGACCGGGCTCGACAAATGGTACAGCTATATGAAGTCTCACGACACCGCGGCGCTGTGGGACCTGCTCCATTCCGATGCAGTGTTCGAGAGTCCCGTCGTGCATACGCCGCAACGCGGCCGCGACATCACGTTCAAATATCTCGCGAGTGCTGAAAAGGTGCTGGGCGGTCCGGGCTTCGCCTATGTCGGCGAATGGCGCAGCGCCAATGGCGCGGTGCTCGAGTTCGAAAACGAAATCGAAGGCATCAGGATCAACGGCGTCGATATCATCACCTTCAACGCCGACGGCAAGATCACGCATTTCAAGGTGATGGTGCGTCCGCTCAAGGCGATCAACCTGCTGCACCGGCTGATGGGAGAACAGCTCGTGAAGCAGGGAAACGATGCCGGCGTCGCAAAGTCGCAACCGCTGTCTCGATCCTAACTGCCTTTAATAGTGCCTTGAATCGACGGAACCGGTTAAGGTCAATTTTGGGAACGCAAACGTTGCTGCGCTGTACGAACAGCGAACCGGGAGAAAACCATGCCGATCTATAAAGCCCCCGTTGAGGACGTGAATTTTCTGCTGAACGACGTGTTCCAGATCGATCGCTACGACAATCTTCCCGGCTTTACCGACGCCTCCGCCGATGTCCGCGAGGCCATCCTCGGCGAGGCCGCCAAACTCAGTGAGGAAGTGCTGCAGCCGCTCAACCGGGTCGGCGATCTCGAAGGCTGTGTCCGCCACGACGACGGCAGCGTCACCACCCCGAAGGGATTCAAGGAAGCCTTCAGGCAGGTCACCGAGGGCGGCTGGCTGGGCTTGTCGGCGCCGACGGAATATGGCGGGCAGGGGCTGCCGGTCACGCTCAGCCAGGCCGTCACCGAATTCCAGAGCTCGGCGAACATGGCGTTTTCGATGTATGGCGGCCTGACCATGGGGGCGACTGCAGCGCTGATCGTGCACGGCAAGCCCGAACAGAAGAAGATGTTCGTGCCGAAGATGGTGGCCGGCGAATGGACCGGCACCATGAATCTCACCGAGCCGCAATGCGGCACGGATTTGGGCCTGCTGCGCACCAAGGCCGTCAAGCAGGCCGACGGTAGCTACAAGATCACGGGCACCAAGATCTTCATCTCCGCCGGCGAGCACGATCTCGCCGACAACATCATCCATTTGGTGCTGGCGCGGATCGAAGGCGCACCCGCCGGCATCAAGGGCGTGTCGCTGTTCGTGGTGCCCAAAATCCTGGTCAATGCCGACGGCTCGCTGGGGCAACGCAACGGCGTTTCCTGCGGCTCGATCGAGCACAAGATGGGCATCCACGGCAATTCGACCTGCGTGATGAACTACGACAGCGCCACCGGCTGGCTGATCGGCGAAGAGAACAAGGGCATGCAGGGCATGTTCGTGATGATGAACGAGGCCCGCCTCGGCGTCGCCGTGCAGGGGCTCGCGCAATCCGAAGTCGCCTATCAGAACGCGGTGGCCTATGCCCGCGAGCGCCTGCAGGGCCGTTCGCTGACCGGCGCGAAGGAAGCGGACAAGCCGGCCGACCCGATCATCGTGCATCCGGACGTGCGGCGCACGCTGCTCACTATCCGCGCCTTCAACGAGGCCGCGCGCGCCATGGTGATCTGGACCGCGCTGAAGAGCGACGTCGCTCACCGCTCCAGCGATCCCAAGGATCGTCAGGAGGCAGACGACCACATGGGGCTGATGACGCCGGTCATGAAGGGCGTGATGACCGACGTCGGGTTTTCCAACGCGGTGCTGGCGCAGCAGATGTATGGCGGCCACGGCTATATCGCCGAGCATGGCATGGAGCAGTTCGTGCGCGATGCCCGCATCGCCATGATCTACGAGGGCGCCAACGGGATTCAGGCCCTCGACCTGGTGGGGCGCAAATTGCCGCGTGACGGCGGCCGCGCCGCGATGGCGTTCTTTGGCGAGGTTGCTGCGTTCGCCAAGGACCACGGCGCCGACGAGGCCATGAAGCCCTATGTGACGCCGCTCTCGACCGCGGTCGGCCATCTGCAACAGGCCACCGGCTGGCTGATGCAGAATGCGCTGGCGAAACCCGACAACGCCGGCGCCGCCGCCACCGACTACATGCAATTGTTCGGCCTCGTCACCTTTGGCTATATGTGGGCACGGATGGCAAAAGTGGCTCTGGACAAGATTGCGGCCGGCAGTGCCACGTCCTATCTGACCACCAAGCTCGTGACCGGCCGCTTCTTCATGGAACGGATGCTGCCGGAAACCACCGTACATCTTGCGCGCATCCAGACCGGAAGCGCGACCACCATGGAACTGGCGGCGGAAGCGTTCTGAGTTCTTTCGCCGTTTCCCCGCGGCTTCGCGAGCATGATCCGGAAAAGTGGATACCGGTTTTCCGAAAAGATCATGCTCAAACAAAAGATAGCTATATATTATGATCCTCATATCAGGAGGGCGTCATGCCTGAGGCATATATCTACGATCACGTTCGCACCCCGCGCGGCCGCGGCAAGGCCGATGGCGCGCTTCACGAGGTGACCGCGCTGGCGCTGGCGACAGTGCCGCTGCAGGCGCTGAAGGAGCGCAACAACCTTGGCGAAGACGTCGTCGACGACGTCATCCTCGGCGTGGTCGATCCGGTCGGCGAAGCCGGCTCCGACATTGCGCGCTTCGCGGCGCTGAAGGCCGGTCTCGGCGAGGCGGTGCCGGGCGTCCAGATCAGCCGCTTCTGCGCTTCCGGCCTCGATGCCGTGAATTTCGCCGCGGCCCAGATCATGAGCGGCCAGCATGACCTCGTGATCGGCGGCGGCGCCGAATCCATGAGCCGCGTCGGCATCGGTGCCTCCGGCGGCGCCTGGCCGATGGACCCCTCGATCGCGGTGCCGGCCTATTTCATGCCGCAAGGCGTCTCGGCCGATTTGATCGCGACCAAATACGGTTTTTCCCGCGACGACGTCGACGCCTATGCGGTGCAGAGCCAGCAGCGCGCGGCCAAGGCATGGGACGAGGGCCGCTTCAAGAATTCGGTGGTGCCGGTGAAGGACATCAACGGCCTCACCCTCCTCGCCAAGGACGAACACATGCGCCCGACCACGACGATGCAGTCGCTCGGCCAGTTGCAGGCTTCGTTCGCGGCGGTCGGCGCGATGGGCGGTTTCGATGCGGTGGCGATCCAGTCGCATCCGGAAGTCGAAAAGATCAACTACGTGCACCACGCCGGTAACTCTTCCGGCATCGTCGACGGCGCCGGCGCGGTGCTGCTCGGCAGCAAGGAAGCAGGTAGCAAGCACGGTTTGAAGCCACGCGCGAAAATCCGGGCGTTCGCCAATATCGGCTCGGAGCCCGCGATGATGCTGACCGGTCCGGTCGACGTCACCGAAAAGCTGTTCGAGCGTTCCGGCATGAAGAAATCGGACATCGACCTGTTCGAATTGAACGAGGCCTTTGCGTCCGTGGTGCTGCGCTACATCCAGGCCTTCGACATCGATCCCTCGAAGATCAACGTCAACGGCGGCGCGATCGCGCTCGGCCATCCGCTCGGCGCCACAGGCGCAATGATTTTGGGCACCGTGCTCGACGAACTCGAGCGCACCAACAAATCGACCGCTTTGGTGACGCTGTGCATCGGCGGCGGCATGGGCACCGCGACCATCATCGAGCGGGTCTAGAACGTAGAATCGTAGGGTGGGCAAAGCGTAGCGTGCCCACCAGGACAGACACCGATCAAAATGGTGGGCACGGCGCGAAGCGCGCCTTTGCCCACCCTGCGGTCAGAATACGATTTCGCATTGGGAGCGACCAACATGGCCTTCAAGAATTTCAAGATCGAAACCGACGCCGACGGCATTGCGCTGGTCACATGGGACACGCCCGGCCGTTCGATGAACGTGCTGGACGAGACCTCGGTCAACGAGCTCGAGGAGATCGTGAAGCAGACCTCGGCCGATGCCGCCGTGAAAGGCGTCGTCATCACTTCGGGCAAGGAGGCGTTGTCCGCCGGCGCCGATCTGTCGATGCTGGAGGGCATGAGCCGCAGCTATGCCGAAATGCTCAAGGCCAAAGGCGAAACCGCGGCGAACCAGATGCTGTTCGACCAGAGCCGCCGGTTCTCGCAGGTGTTCCGCTCCATCGAGACCTCGGGCAAGCCCTGGGTCGCCGCCATCAACGGCCTGGCGCTCGGCGGCGGTTTTGAACTCACGCTGTCCTGTCACTACCGCGTCGCCGCCGAAAATCCCAAAACCCGCCTCGGACTGCCGGAAATCAAGGTCGGGCTGTTCCCCGGCGCCGGCGGCACCCAGCGCGTGCCGCGCATCGTCTCGCCGCAGGACGCGATGCAGTTGCTGCTCAAGGGCGAAGCGATCAACCTCGACAAGGCCAAGGCGCTCAATCTGATCCACGCCATCGTTCCCCCCGCCGACCTGATCAAGGCGGCGAAGGACTGGATCAAGGGCGGCGGCAAGGCTATCGCACCCTGGGACGAGAAGGGTTTCAAGCTGCCCGGGGGGGCGGTGTTTTCCAAGGCCGGCATGATGATGTTCCCGGCTGGCAACGCGATCTTCCGCCGCGAGACCTATGACAATTATCCGGCGGCGCGCGCCATCATGAGCTGCGTCTACGAGGGCCTGCAGTTGCCGATCGACGCCGCGTTGCGCGTCGAGTCGCGCTACTTCACGCAGATCCTGCGTAGCAAGGAGGCCGCGGCAATGATCCGCAGCCTGTTCCTGTCGATGCAGGAATTGAACAAGGGCGCGCGGCGTCCGCCAAACGTGCCGCCGACCAGGGTCAAGAAGCTCGCCGTGATCGGCGCCGGCTTCATGGGCGCCAGCGTCGGCTATGTCTCGGCGCGCGCCGGCATCGACGTGGTCTTGATCGATCGCGACCAGGAGAGCGCCGACAAGGGCAAGGGCCACGCCCAATCGGTCATCGACGATCTGATCAAGAAGGGCCGCGCCAAGGAAAGCGACCGCGACGCCATTCTGGGCCGCATCAGCGCCACCGCCGACTACAATGTCCTGAAGGATTGCGATCTCGTCATCGAGGCCGTGTTCGAAGATAGAAAAGTGAAGGCGGAAACCTACGCCAAGGCGCAGCCGCTGCTGAAGGACGGCGCGATCTTCGCCTCCAACACCTCGACCTTGCCGATCACCTCGCTGGCCGAGGAATTCAAGGACCAGGGCAAGTTCGTCGGCATCCACTTCTTCTCGCCGGTCGAGAAGATGATGCTGGTCGAGATCATCGTCGGCAAGAACACCGGCGACGTTGCGCTCGCCACCGCGCTGGATTATGTCCGCGTCATCGGCAAGACGCCGATTGTCGTGAACGACTCCCGCGGCTTCTTCGCCAACCGCTGCGTGATGCGCTACATCGCCGAAGGCAGCGAGATGCTGCTCGAGGGCGTGCCGCCGGCGATGATCGAGAACACCGCGAGGATGGCGGGCATGCCGGTCGGGCCGCTGTCGC
>Ga0210410_10001835_pt1 | contig 19509 bp, 15 predicted proteins | sample IncBWC4MmetaG_FD_161058 | JGI IMG/M metagenome (GOLD analysis project Ga0210410, IMG submission 161058) | Forest soil microbial communities from Barre Woods Harvard Forest LTER site, Petersham, Massachusetts, United States - Inc-BW-C-4-M | ecosystem: Environmental > Terrestrial > Soil >... | reverse complement strand
CACGTGCACCGAAACCATAATCCATAGCTTCAGACAGTTCGATCCCGACGGGGAGGAACCGTCGTCCAATCTGATCCTCGACGCGGGCGGGAACCTGTACGGGACCACCATGGGCGGCGGGATCGGGCGCGGGACTGCGTTCGAACTTACGCCGGGCCCGGCTGGCTGGTCGCTGACCTTGCTTTATACGTTTGGGTCTTACAAAGGAGACGCGGGTCCTCCGCGGGGTGGCCTTATCATGGACGCTCAGGGCAATCTCTACGGCACGGCGGGAGGGGGAACCGGCGTTGGTGCTGTCTATGAGCTTTCGCAGGGATCTGGCGGTTGGACCGAGAGCTTGCCTTACAACTTTGGGGTCAACCACCGAGGACTCAAGGGCGATATACCTTTCGGCAACCTGCTTCTCGATGTAGCAGGCGACCTGTACGGCATAACTCTCTCGGGTGGCGACCTGTCCTGCGGGATTAGCGGATGCGGCGGCATCTATAGATTGACCCCCACACCGGGCGGGTGGAAGGAAAATGTGCTACATAACTTCGCGGGGCCGCCGGTCGACGGAGACTCGCCCGCAGCTCAGCTGGCTTTCGACAGCAAAGGCAGACTCTATGGCGCGACGGACGGCGGCGGCGGAACTTTGTGCCACCTACCGGAAGGCTGCGGAACAATTTTCAGGCTGATCCACAGTAACGCGGGATGGAAGGAGACCCTGATTTACACCTTCGAGGGTGGCGCAAACGGATTTGCGCCCGGTTCGGGACTGACGTTCGACCAAGCGGGCAATGCCTATGGCGTGACCGCCTATGGCGGAACGGAGTGCAGTTGCGGGGTAGTCTACAAATTGATCCCCGGCTCCAACGGAAAATGGACCTACAGTGTGCTGCACGCGTTTACCGGGGCAGACGGTGCCTTTCCTGAGAGCGGCGTTATTCTAGACGGCAAAGGAAATCTGTACGGGACCACGGAGGGTGGCGGCTCAAGTGGCGTCGGCGTAGTCTACCAGATTACGCCGTAGGAATATGCGGGCCCGCCCCGACGGGGCGAGGCGAGCTTTCTTCGTGACTCGAAAGTGCCAAAAGCGGAATCAACGCCTTAAATCGTGTACGTCAAATGGCTACGGGCTGCTCCATTCTTGGTGCAATGGCCCTCTAAAGGGATTGCTTTGCCATCACTTACAGATTCATGTGCTGTGGGAAAAATCCGCTGTAAACTGTTGATTTTAATGAGTTTAAATTTACGAGTTAAATCGATGGTAATTATCCCTTGACAGTAGGTACGACCATTTGATAGGATTTTACCTGAGAGTAGGTAATCAAATGGTCCACAACAACCGCGAGCCGAACATGCTGCCGTACACCCTGAAAGACTTCCAAAAGCAATTCCCGGACGACGCGACCTGCCTTGAATGGCTTCGCAATTACCTGTACCCGGAAGGCATCTATTGCGCGAAGTGTGAGGCAGTCACAAAGCACCATCGGGTTAAAAGCCGTCCGTCCTACTCTTGCGACCATTGCGGCGATCACGTTCACCCCACGGCGGACACGATCTTTCACAAGTCGTCCACCCCACTCACGATCTGGTTCTATGCGATCTACCTCATGGCGCAAACCCGGTGCGGCATCTCCGCGAAACAGATTCAACGCGAGACGGGCGTAACGTACAAAACCGCTTGGCGCATGTTCCGCCAGATTCGCTCCATGCTGGAAGAGAATCATTCGGAGCCGATTGGCGGAACTGGCAAGCCTGTGGAAGTTGATGAAACTTACTTCGGTGGGCGGCGGCGCGGAGTCAAGGGACGCCCCGGAGCCAATGACAAAGTAAAGACTCCCATCGTTGGATTGGTCGAACGCAAAGGTACTGTCCGCGCATTCGTTACGCGGGATGCGAAGGCCGACACTGTGGTCGGTTTGATTCGCAAACACGTCATGCCGCGCAACGTCGTTTTTACAGATGAGTTCTCTGCCTACAACGGCTTGAAGGTTCGCGGGTATCATCATCACCGCATCCACCACAGTGAACAGGTCTATGTGTCCGGCAACACGCACACGAACACCATTGAGGGCTTCTGGAGCCTCATAAAGCGCGGGATTGGTGGTGTCTATCACAACGTTGGCCGTCACTATCTACAAACCTATTTGAACGAGTACAGCTTCCGGTACAACCGACGTTTCGACGTGCAACCCATGTTTACTAGCTTCTTGCACCAGATCGAAAAGCGCGACGTTGTTGTGCGTCGTGATCCGGTGTTCATTGAACCGTTTTGACTGTCTAGGTTTTCGAGGACTTCTTGCGCGAAACTCGCTTCAAGAAGTCCTCGAATCCCAATTGCGTAAGGGGAGAGGGAGACTCGGAATCATCTGCGCTGTCGAATGCAACGGATGAAGCTGCCTTCTCCTTCTCGAATTCCTCTAATACTTGCCGTCTTTGTTCCATGAGTTCCTCACTATGTAGTAGTTCCCACACTTTCCATGCCGGAATCACGCATGACATTCCGGTATTTGTTTCCACGATCCAATTCTCGTCAACTTTCTCTCGTCTCCCCTGCCTCCAAACATCTTTCTTTATCACAGGACGACTGTCAGTGAGATGGCCCATATCTATGCCGAGAAACATAGGCGGCACAATTTCTCTCTTAAAGTAGTTGAATGGGTAGGGGTGTACGAACACAGGCGAGCCGCTGTAGCCCGGAAGCGAACGGGTTTCTACCAGAAAACATTCTTGAAGTAAGCCTCGCCGCGTTCTCACTGGTTCGTGTGGCATCATCGCAATGTTCCCGAACCGCACGGCAGGTGTGTTCTTTTGTTTACCCTCGTGACTGACAAATCTCCCGACCATGAAAGTCTCATCGCCAGGGCCGATCTTGTACTGCTCCATGCGCTCTTTGCTGATAAACCAGTCCGGGGTTAACCCTCTGGACTTGACGGTGGCATATTCCAAATTGATCGAGAGAACGGACAAATCATCTCCGTACTTGTGGTGAGTCCATCCGGGTTGCGTGTTTTCTATAATGCCCATCCCGCCGTCGCGGGTATTGACGCGCACAACAAACGTTTGCCCCTCTTTGACGTTGTGGCTAGCAGTTACGATATACATAAATCCCGTAACATACGGTTCGGTCTGAGTTGGGAGAACAACAAGACAGCCACACCCACCCATTCTCTCCCCTTTAATTGCAGCATCGGTATCCGGGTACAAGTACACGACCGTATCCAAAAGCTCTGGCGGGAGGGCAGGCATAGAACTCTCCTTTGAGTCCCCAAGCGGGTACTCCAGAAAATAACCGAAAGTATGGAGGTTTCCTATACCTACTGTCAAGGGATAATTACCAAATCGATTTAAACTGCCGCCTGGTGGCCGCGAGATCGACCTGTACTCTGCTTCAGCTGCCAACCTCCAACTTCAGGCAGCGCCTTCGTAGGCTCGGCAAAATATGATTCACAAGACCACGGCAAACCGCTTTTTCGGCTCCGATGGGTGCACCGGACACAGAGGGCGACTCGCGCAGCTATGGAAGCTAGGGGTAGGTCTACGTAACGTGGAACGGAATCTGAGAGTGTCCCAGGTCTCGCAAAGGCAGCGAGACCTGGGACACCCTGCGGACTTTGTTTAACAACGTAGTCTATTCAACTTCGCTTACCTACCTCACGTTACTGCTTACCCAGCGAGCAGCTTATTTGTGATGCTCGCCGTCGCCACCGAAGGGGGGCGTCAGTCCGGTGTAGTCTCCGATGACCTTCGCGTCGTAAGGGCCATTCAGCAGGTCGAAGGTGTTGCCCGCGACCGCGATCGTACCCTGGCTGAACAGGACGTTCTGGCTGGGGTCAATCTCAATCACTTGCATGTTGTACTGATCGCTGATCAGAACCTTGCCGGTCTTCAGCATAACGGCGCGGGTTGGCAGAGGATTGGAAATGCTGCCCACGCGCGCATTGGTGTAATACGTCCAGACTACGTTGCCGGACGAATCGACGTCGACGATGCGGTTGTTGTTGGAGTCGCTGATGAGCGTTGTGCCGTCAGGCAAACGGCTGGCGAAGGCTGCGCCGCTGAGTTGGGTGCAAGTGGAGCATCCATAACTCCAGACGATATTCATGCTGCGGTCAACTTCGATGACGCGGTTGTTATTTTCGTCGGCGATCAGAATGTGGCCGTTGGCAAGCAACTCGGCGCTGTTGGGATTGTTGAGCTGATCAGGACCTTCGCCGATGACGCCAGTCTGTCCATACTGCCAGACAATTTGCTTATTGAGGGTCACTTCGATGACGCGTTCGTTGCCCTGATCGGTAATCAAGATGTGCGAGTTGGGCAGCCATGTGTTCTGTACCGGTGTGTTGAGCTGGTTGGTGCCCGATCCGGTGACGCCGGGCTCGCCGTAGCGCCAAATGATGTTGCTCGTGGGATCCACCAGCATGACCCGGTTGTCGGGACATCCGTTGGGACAAGTAGGCTCGGCCCCAGCCGGCACTCCGGTGCCAGCGACAAGCGTGAGAGTCCCGACGCGCTGCGCATCATTGACGCCGACGACCGAGTGCGGTCCGGCCATGCTCGACCCGTTCCCAAAAGACCAGACGATCTTGTGGTTGTCAGGGTTCACTTCGATGAGGCGGTTGTTGTACTGATCGGAAATCAAAATGTTTCCGGGCGTATTGAATCCGTTTCCCTGCGCCTGGGCTGAAAGGGCGGCGGCAGCGACGAACAGACCTGCGCATGCCCAATTCTTCAATTGAGACTTATTCATGACATCCCTCCGTGTGTGAAGTTGAACTCCAAATGGGACAAGGCCTTTCAGGGGCGCCAACCCGGTGACCGGGATTTCTAAAAGCAGGACGCTCTAAAGGGCAGACGCAGCGGAGACATTGTATGTTCGCGCCTGCACTACAAGCGTCGCAGGAAGGACGCGGGCATTTGTCAGGAGTTTGTCAAAACGGTGTCACTTCTTGAGTGGCTTGGGTTATGCGTTGTTGCCGCGGGGGGACGGATTCGGCCTTGGACATGCGCAAAAAGGCACAGCCAATAAAAAATGCGGCGACCGCCCGGAAGGACGGTCGCCGCCGTAAGTCTTAGAAGCTATCGCCAAACATGTCTTCGTTCTTCGCGCCAACTTTACGGGAATCGGTCCAGGAGAAGCGGAACGTTCCTGTGGAATCGGAGGCTACTCCCTGGTAATCGCCATATTGATTGCCGTCTGCTCCAGAGATGGTTTCATCCGACTGTGCGCTGGTGATCTTGCGATTCTTGTTCCAGCTCACGCCCTCGTTGGCTGAGATGCTGAGATAACGATCGGTCTTCTTCGAAGTGGTGTCGCGACGCGTGTCGTAGAAAGTCACGCACACCCTTCCGTTGGGACTAACTGCGATCTGGTGATGGAAGTGATATGCGTTGGTGGTGTCGTCATTTACCTTGGTTTCGGCCGACCAGGTTGCGCCGCCGTCATCGGAATAGCGAACGTAGATGTTCGTGTTGGTTTTCACCGTGTCCAAATCGGTGTAGGACACGTAGAGGCGGCCGGCATGCGGGGAGCCGGCAGGAGCAACCGCCGTCATCGGATAGGGCAGGATGCCGCGAACGTTCTGGGGTGGAATGAAGACAAAGAACCCAGTCGTATTCATGCGATAGGTGGTTACGAGCACAGCCGTACCGAAGGTGGCTCCGCCGTTGCTGGACTTGGAGCAGTACAGCTTCTGCGCACCGTATTCTTCCCAGCACGCGTAGACCGAACCGTCGGTTCCGGTCGAAACATTCACGCCGATCACGGGATCGATGTGCGGGATGGCGGTGCTGCGCTTCCAGCCGGTCTTGCCGTCGCGCGAATACATGACATAAGGAGTGTTGTTGTGCCCGTTGTCGTCATAGCCGATATAGACGCTGCCGAAGTAAGGACTGGTCGTGGTGTTGTCGACGGTCATCATGTCGCGATCGGGGAAACTGCCCGCGATGGTGAGCTTGGTCGCCACCCATGTGGATGTGCCTGCCAGTTTGTAAGCGATGCGCTGATCGGAACACTCGAACGAAACGAATGCGTCTCCATTCGCGTTGAAACCATCCCAGGTGTCGTAGCAGAAAGAACCGCTGGTGGTGAGATTGCTGTTCACCCAGGTCACGCCTCCATCCACTGATTCATAAACCGCGGCTGTGTTGGTAAGGTCGTTCACACTTTCGATAATGTGCATTGGGTTGGTGGGGTCAACGGCAACGCTGGTTTCGCTCTGCGCGCCAGTCTGGTTGGTCACGTTCACGTTCGGCCCGAGGGTGAACGGCGTGAAGGTGTCCTCGAAAGCGGACGGAGAAACGGGATGCGGCATGGGAACGGTGCTGAAGCGGTTTTGTGCGTTCGCGCCGGGAATGGACGCGGCAATCAGCAGCAAGCCCGTGGCAAATGAGGCTGCGGCTGGATGGATTTGAGCAAGGTATTTCATTCGGGATATCTCCTGGGAGAAGTGGTAGTGAGTCGTGCGAAAAGCAGCTCGCTTCAGCAACAATTAGGGAACGCCAGGTCGAGCAGCATGCGCCGGAAGGCTGCAGCAGAGAGCCTCGCAACTCTATGTCAGCCGGAGGAAGTTTGCAACTATTCCGCGATAGTACTAAAGACTCCTATCTTATTTGCTCAACTTCACTTGCTCAACGCGTTTCGGAGCTCGCGCCGCAGGATTTTTCCCGACGCCGTTTTGGGCACGACGTCGATGAAACGTATCTGCCGAGGCTGCTTGTAGGGACTGAGGCGCTCGGCGACGAAGCCGCAGAGTTCGTCTTTGAGTTTGGCGCTGTCGGCGAAACCATCGCGCAGAGCCACGAAGGCCACGGGAATTTCTCCGGCCTCAGACTCGGGACAGCCGACTACTCCGCACTCTTTCACCGCAGGATGCTCCAGCAGTACGGCCTCGACCTCGGCGGGCGCGATGGCGAAACCTTTGTACTTGATCATCTCCTTGCGGCGATCCACGACTCGATAGAATCCTTCACGGTCGCGCGTGACGATGTCACCCGACCAATACCATCCGTCGCGCAGAACGTTGGCCGTGGCTTGCGGCTCATTCCAATAGCCCAGCATGATTTGCGGACCGCGCATTACCAGTTCTCCGGGCGATCCCGACGGCGGCTCGGTCAGATCCTCGAGGCTGTCGCCTGGATCGATGTCAGGCTGCGCCAAAACTTTGCACTCGGTCTGCGCCACCGGATGTCCGATGGAGTCGGGACGATAGAGAGCGGGCGTAAGAAATCCTACGTGGGTAACCGGAGAGGCCTCGGTCATGCCGTATCCCTGGCACACCAGAATGCCAGTGAGCGCGGTGAAGCGGCGCGCCAAATCGGCCGCCAGCGGCGCCGCGCCGGACTTGGCCCAGCGCACCTTGTGATCGCGAGGAAATTCTCCGGCCTCGGCGGCCTGGCAAAGCGCGTTCAACGCGGGAGGGACCAGCGGCATCATGGTGATTCCTTCCTCGATCAGCAGTCTGGTCAATAGTTGCAAGTTGTAGCGCGGAACCAGGACCAGCGTCGCCCCCAGGATCAGCCCAGGATTGAGAATCACGTTCAGTCCATAAATGTGATAGAGCGGGAGGCAGCAGAGCATGACATCCGCGGAATTGAGTTCGGCGGCATTGCGCCCCAGAAGCTGGTAAACGTTCGCAATCAGGTTGTAGTGCGAAAGCATGACGCCCTTGGGCAGCCCTGTGGTTCCACTGGAGTACGGGAGAACGGCCAGCGTGGCATCGGAAGGCGTGACTGGGTGAGGATAGGCAGCGGAGGAAGCTTTCAGCAGGTCGGAAAACGGCGACGAACCGGACGCTGCCTGCCGCGTGGTGTAGACGCGCCGCAGGTTGGGCAAGCCAGCGAGATTGATCTCTGCAAGATTGGAGCCGTCGGTGATCAAAATCACCGCCCCCGAATTTTCCAACTGATAACGGACTTCGCGCTCGCGATAGGTCGGATTCAACAATGTTGGAATCGCGCCGGCCAGCGTTGCCGCATGAAAGGTAACGGCAAATTCCCAGGAGTTGGCCAGGAAGATTGCGATTACATCGCCGGGCACGACTCCAGAGGCAATGAACCCGCGAGCCAGCGCCTCGACGGTCTCGCCATATTCGGCGTAGGTCATGCGACGTCCGCAGGAAGCATCGATGAGCGCAGTCTTGTGCGGATTGCGCCGGCAAGAGGCGAGGACGAGATCGTGCAGAAAAAGATTGTGCGGGTCGGCGTAGAGTTCGGTGCGGAGCATGCCCCGAGGATTGTAGCTGAATTCGGAGCGGGAACAATCTAGCTGGCGAGCTTGCGGAGAAAGTCCTGCTCGTTCATATGGTACTTGAAGGCCTTGCGGCCATCGATGAACACAACGGGGACTTCGTCGTTATATTGGCGGCGAAGCTCATGGTCGCCGTCCACGTCAATTTCGCTCCATGTGAAGGTGCCGCGGCGCGACAGTTTCGTTAAACTTTCTTTAACGACTTCACAGAGATGACATCCCTTTCGGGAGTAAACCACTACCGTGCGTGGCTCCATGATGGCGTGATTCTAGCGCGCCCTGCGCGCAGTTTCCAGCAAGAAAATGAATTCAAGAACGAAATAAACGGTCCGATGGTCGGACCGCGAAAGCCGCGTCTTTACAGGGGCTTCTACAATATCGTTAATGCGACAAATCCATCTTTCCCATTGGAGTCCGTCAGCCTGCGAGGAGCACCTTCAGTACGGCGAAATTCTCCAAAAGTTAGCGCGCGAGCCTGCTCGTGGCTGCAAGCGATAGAATTCCGTAATGCGAGAGCTCGATCCGAAACCGCTTCAGGGTAAGACTGCGCTGGTCACCGGCGGAGCCAAGCGGCTGGGCCGCGCCTCGGCATTGGCCCTGGCCGACGCCGGCGCAGATATCGCCATCACGTTTAGAGACTCGGCCCGCGAGGCGAAGGAAACGGTCGTCGATCTCTCGGCACGAGGCGTACGCGCTTTTGCGCTGCGCTGCGATATCACCGAGGAAGCCAGCGTCCGCGCCATGATGAAAGAAGCGGGACGCGAACTGGGGCGGATCGATGTACTGGTCAACAATGCAGCCAACTACGAAACCGCGGAGTTCGAGCAGTTGACGGTCAAGCAGTGGGACGCGATCTTCGCCTCCAACACTCGCGGCCCATTCCTGGTATCGCGCGAAGCGCTTAAATGGATGCGGCGCAAGCGCGGCAAGAGCGCGGGGCCGATTGAGGGGAAGATCATCAACATGGGCTCGCTCGGCGGCCTGCGGCCGTGGGCTACGCATGCGCACTACTGTTCGTCGAAAGCCGCGCTGCACATGCTGACCAAGGTGATGGCCAAAGCGCTGGCTCCGGAAATCGCAGTGAACGCCGTCGCTCCGGGAATGATCGACCTGGGCGAGAAGGCCGCGGCGGCGTTCATGCGCCGCATGGCCAAACAGACTCCCATGCAGCGCAACGGGCGCGGGGAAGAGATCGCGGAGGCGGTATTATTTTTCGCAACCGCGCCGCAGTTTGTTACGGGACAAATCCTTGCCGTCGATGGCGGCCTGGGACTCTAGGAATTCTAGGCTTCCGCGGAAGTCGGATCGATCACCAGCTTAACTTCGGACACGCGATTGGCCGGGAAGCCGCCTTGTTTAGCGTGCTCGCGCACCATCTCCTCGTTCGGCGCGATGTAGACACAGTAAATTTTGTCCTGCGTGACGTAGCTGTGCAGCCACTGAATCTGCGGTCCGAGCGCGTTCAAAACACTGCACGACTTCTGGGAAATGGCGAGAACCTGATCTGGCGTCGCCTCCCCGATGTTGGCAATATCGCGTTCAATCACATATTTCGGCATCCGCGAATTCTAGAATGGGATGCGGAAAATAGCCATTGCTCCACCAGCGCGGTATATTGAGGCGAATGAAGAAATCAGAATGAAGAAACCTAAGACTGGATCTGTTCCGAAGACTGTTCCAAGCTCCGCGCCGAGCCCGCGAATTGCCGTCGCCATTATGGCGGCTGGTAAGGGCACGCGGCTCAAATCGCAACTGCCGAAAGTGCTCCACGAAGTCGGCGGCAAGCCTTTGCTGGAGCATGTAATTCGAGCGGCTGCGCAAATCGTTGCGGCAAAAGATATCTATGCCATCATCGGCCACGAAGCCGAGCGCGTGCGCGCCGCCATGGCGCACACCGGCGTCAACTTTGTTCTTCAACCGGAACAGCGCGGAACCGGGCACGCGCTCATGGTCGTGCAGGAAGCTCTCGCCTCTTCATTCTATGATCACGTGATCGTGCTCTCTGGCGACGCACCGCTGATCACGGCCGAGACCATCGGGCGCTTGCGCGATTTTCATAGGGAAGAACAAGCGGCCATGACTCTGCTGAGCGCGGAACTGCAAAACCCGACAGGCTACGGGCGTGTGCTGCGAAAGAGTCCGCGCAGCGCCGAAGTACAAGCTGTTGTCGAGGAGAAGTCGGCGAGTCCGGCGCAGAAACGGATTCGCGAGATCAACTCCGGCTTCTACGTTTTTTCGGTGCGGGAACTTTACGCAAACATTGGAAAGCTCTCGACCGCCAACGCGCACGGCGAATACTACCTCACCGACATGGCGGCGGTGCTGCGCAAGTCGCGTCAGCGAGTGGTGGCGTGGAAAACGGCGAATGCCAGCGAGGTCCTGGGCGGGAATACGCGAGCCGAGTTGTCGGAGATTGACGAGAAGATGCGGCTGGCGAAATGTCGCCAGCTCATGGTGGACGGCGTGACTATTTTTTTCCCCGCAACCTGCGTGATCGACGCCGACGTGATCATCGCCGCCGACACGGTGCTCGAACCGAATGTGCAGTTGCTGGGCAAGACTCGCATCGGCAGTGGTTGCCGCGTCCGCTCCTACTGCGTGATCAAAGATTCCGAAATCGGCGACAACGTTATGGTTCGGCCGGGCTGCATCATGGACGAGGCTCGCGTTAGCGCTGGGGCCACGATCGGGCCGTATTCGCATCTTCGCCCCGGCAGCGAAATCGGAGAGGGCGCGCACGTAGGAAATTTCGTCGAGACCAAGAAGATCAAGCTGGGCAAGGGATCGAAAGCGAATCACCTCACCTATCTCGGCGACGCGGAAATTGGCGCGGGCGTGAACATCGGCGCCGGCACCATCACCTGCAACTACGACGGCGTAAACAAACACAAAACCATCATCGACGACGGCGTCTTCATCGGCAGCGACAGCACGCTGGTCGCGCCTGTGCGCGTGGGCAAGGGTGCATACGTGGCCGCGGCGTCGTGTATTACTGACGACGTCCCCCCCGACGCGCTGGCGCTTGGCCGTTCGCGACAAATTGTGAAAGAAGGCTGGGCGGCGGCGAAGAGGAAGTAGCGAGTGCTGGGTACCGAGTACCGAGAGCCTCATAACGGAGAGATGAAGGCGCGGAGCGCTGGAGTATACTTCTCTCCACTCGCGATCCCCCCGCGAATTGTTGGTCTGTTTGCCCGGAGGTTGTTCCCATGCTGCGTCAAGCTCATCGCAGAATTTATCTCTTTGCGCTCGCTGTGCTGGCCGCTTGCAGTATTTTGGTTCTGAGTACGCCGCCGCTTCGCGCACAGGCGACTGCTGCTACGTTCTTGTCTTTCGACGCGCCCGGTGCCGGAACCGCACAGAACCAGGGTACCTTTCCCTTGGCGATCAATCGCAGCGGACTGATTGTCGGCTACTTTACGGACAGCAGCAACGTGCAACATGGATTCATGCGTGACCCGGACGGGACATTCACGATCGTCGATGTTCCCGGTTCGATAGTCACCCGAGTCACAGCCGTCAACTCGAAGGGCTTGGTAGCGGGATTCAGCTACAGCTCTAAAGGTATCCCCGCCGGTTTTCTGCGCTATCTGAATGGAACGTTGCTCACCCTTAATGCCGTTAAGGGGTCGAGCTATACCATACCCGCCGCGATAAACGATATTGATCAAATCGCCGGAAACGTTTGGTTTTCCTCTAATATCACCCGTGGGTTCCTCTGGTCGCCGACCCAGAGCTTTAAGATCTTTAGCGTGCCCTACGGTGGATCATGGGTAGGGGTGACAGCGTTGAACTCGTCCGGAGAGATCGCGGGCTCCTATCCCGGCGTTATCAGGCAAACCTGGTTACGCGGATTTGTCCGGGACGATGCCGGCAACTTCTCAAGCTTCGCTGCGATTGATGGCGCTCTGCGTACATACCCAACCGCGATCAATGCCAGTGGGCAGGTAACTGGCTGGTATGTCGATGCCCATTATCAGGGGTTGCCATTCCTTCGCGACGCCGATGGGACCATTACTTTATTCACAGTTGGAACTGGCGATTCGCAAGCCACAAGCATCAATGACCTCGGTGTAGTAGTGGGGACTGCCTACAGCGCCACTTTCGAGAACGCGTTTAAGCGCGATCCGGCGGGAAACGTCACTATGCTGACTCTTCCGTTCAGCAACGTGGGGACAGCGGTCGGCATTAATCTGAGGGGCCAGATCGTGGGCGCCTATAACGATTCGACATTCGTGACACATGGCTGGCTGATGACGCCGTAGGCCGCGTCTTGGGGGCAATAGAAAAGGCGCTGAGAGCGGAAATCTCAGCGCCTTTTTGTTTCGATTCTTTCTTTAGTGTGTGACTGCGGCGAACAGCTCCGAGTGCATCAGCGACTGGAATTGCTGGTCGTTGGCCTTGAAGTGGACCTGCAGGTTCGAACTGTCGGAGTCAACCGTGGTGTTGTCGACGGCAATCTTCTCGGCGGGGGTGGCGCTCATTTTCTTGTACAGCAAGCCAGCCTTCACCAGCGATGAAATGGTCGCCGCCGTCATGGTGTCAGAGGTCACGACCGTCATATCGAAATTCACGCCGCTGTTGAAGTTCATGGTGTAGCGCGAACCCATCAGTCGCTTCTTGATGGTGTCATAGTCCGCGACTTTCGCGGCATCGCCGAGAGCCGAGCGCATGGCGTTCTGCGTGCCCTGCTGGTCGAGAATGCTCCACACCGGCGACGAGTCGACGCTGGTCATCATGTCGGCCATGGTGCCGTTGGTGTCGAGATTCAGGTCCTTCCCGTCGCGCGTGTCGAGCGCGAAGTGGATGGCAGTCGCATCGCCAAACAGAAGCGTGCTGTCATCGAGGAAGGTCATCACGAAGCCGCCGTCCATCGGGTAAATATCGGCCGTGCCGTATTTTCGCGGCGTAACCTTCTGCAGTTTCATCTTCTTGAGAACAGACTTCATGTTAAACGGACCGCTGGCGACGCCCGTAGTTTTCACGCCCTGTTTGCCGGCGCGAAACGAGGCGAACGTGAGCGTATCCACATCTTTCTCAGGATCGATGCCGATATTTTTCAGCGCGGCCTCGAACTGTTTCAGGTTCTCGGGCAGCACCTGGTCTTTCAGCGCCATCGCGGTGGGCGAATCTTTCAGCGCGCGGTAATCCACCGAAATAAGTTGCAGCAGATCGCCCGGCACAACCGAACGGGCGGAGGAATTCAGGGGCATGGCCCAAGCCATGCTCACCAGCAGAAAAGCCGACATACAAATCTTAAGTAGTTTCATAACACCTCTGAATCGAGAGAGCCGGCGACCGTGCATCGCTCCAATGGTTGGATGCACGATCGGACTTCATTGTCACTAGATCGACTGATTCTATTTTACTTGCATTTCGCGTAGGGCGAACGAAAGGACAGCCACCATTGACGGTACTGCTTCGGTGCCCCTTAGACAGGAACACGGCGGCGACGATTTTTACTCGGTTGGCCCGGAATATTGTCACGGGAGCACTTCCCCGGTGGTGGCTCAGTTCGGATTTTTTGTGCTTCGCTCATCCATGGCGTCATCCCTTCGACAAGCTCAGGGCAAGCTCTGAGAGCAGCCGCTGTTCAGGCGGAGCGGAGGATCTCCCGCTACGACGCTGTGTGCCACGGGAGATCCCTCGACCCGCTGGTAAAAACGCGGGCTCTTCGGGATGACCCACTGTGTGAAACTTGAGATTCATAATGCGGCACTACCACTTCTCCCTTACGCTTTCTCTCCGCAGCTTTCGGGAGTATGCTTTTCGCAACGACAGGAGCACGTTATGGTACCCTCTTCGCCGCGATTGAAAGCCGACACTCTGAAATCTGACTTTTTAAGCCAGCAACTGAACTCGTACGCGCTGGCCTCATGTGCGGCGGGTGTGAGCTTGCTTGCATTGGCCCATCCCGCTGAGGCGGAGGTCGTCTACACGCCCGCTCATGTTGCTATCGGGTACAACAACACTTTCAACCTCGATCTCAACCATGACGGCATCACAGATTTCACCATACGGGAAATGATAAGCCACACCAGCTCAGGTGTGGGCAACATCATCTCCGTCGCGAGCGTACCCGCAGGGAACGGCCTCGAGGGAATGGTCCTGTTTAATTATGCCTCTGCACTACCTCGGGGAGCGGCGATCAATAGCCGTCTCAGCTTCATTGGTCGCGCTGGTGGGCTGTTGGCCGGATTCAGAACTTTGGCCGGTTCAGGCCGTTCCGTTGGCCACTGGGTGAACGTTGCCAACCGCTTTCTCGGCCTCAAGTTCGTGATTGGCGGACAGACGCACTATGGCTGGGCTCGATTGAACGTACACGTTGATGGTTTTTCTGTTCAAGCTTACTTGACCGGATATGCGTACGAAACAGTCCCGGGCAAAGTGATCCACACGGGCCAGATTTCAGGGCCTGCGGATCGCCCAGTTCTCATTCCAGATTCGGCGCGTTCTGCGGATTCCGCGCCGCAGGCGTCAATGGCGCAGTCAGATAAGCCGCTCGCTCGAGATGCGTCTCTCGGTATGCTTGCTCTAGGAGAGCATGCTCTTCACCTTTGGCGTCGTGAAGAACGCTCAAGTTAAATCAAGCAATGATTTCTCAGACCGCGGATAAGGGTCTCTGTTTTTCTTCGCACCTCGGCGGCAAACTCCTGATCCTTGAGCGAAGCCAGATTGATTTCCACATTCGCTAATGCGCCAGTAATCGCAGCGCGCGCCAGTGCCAGTGCAGTCGTCAAATCGGACTTCATGTTGGGATTGGTAATGGGCAGAAGTTCCTGAGCAATTCCGATAATTTGATGCGCCTTCTCGGCGACGCTCAAAGGCACTAGGGTCGCGCCTTTTAATGCCGCCTCGATCAGCTCGGCGCCCGCAGACTCGTCTGCCGCCGACTTCGCGGCTTTGTAGGCCTTCATCACCGAGTTGTACGACTCTGCGTCGGCATCGACAGCCGCCTTGAGTTCTTCGCGCAGCGGAGTGAGGCGCGCAATCGCGACGCTCAGTTGGGTCTCGTATTGCACATACGCCTTCTTGCCGCGCGACATGGAAGCGACCATCGCCGCCAGTCCAGCGGCCATCGCGCCCGCCGCGGCCGACGCACTTCCTCCCCCCGGCGTGGCCGTTGGCGCGGCGAGCTGCTCCACAAACGGTTCCACTCCAGCTCGCAATCCTCCTACCGCCATTTTGCCGCTCATCACCGCGGCCAGGCGATTCTCCAGGATCAGCGACGAATCAAAATTCTCGACTTGCAGAAACCATTCCGCCGCCTGCTCCAGAGCCTTCTTCGGAATCAGCCCGACAATCTCGCTCGACACGGGAGTTACTCCGTAACGTTCCGCCTCGCGCTTCACCATCTCGAAGACACGATGCGCCGGCGTCTGCTCGAAGTCGGTGAGGTTCATGGAAACCTGCGCCAGCCCTCGCACCAGAAAACCCGCGCCTTTGACGAAACGCATGCCGCCGTTGGAAAAGCGCACAGCCTTGGCAATCTTCTTGGCGATCTCGACATCCGGCGTATTCAGAAAAACGTTGTAGGCAATCAATGCTTTGCGCGCGCCCACAACAGTCGCACCCGCCGTGGGATGCACGCGCGGCTCACCGAAATCCGGACGCCGCGCAGGGTTGGTCGCGATGTCGGAGCGAATGCCCTCGAATTGCCCGCGCCGAATGTTTTCCAAATTCTGCCGCTCCGGCGAAGTGGCGGCCGCTTCGTACAAGTACACGGGAACTTGATACCGCGTCCAAATCTGCTCGCCGACATGACGTGCCATCGCGACGCAATCTTCAACGGTCACACCGTCGATCGGAATGAACGGCACCACGTCGGCCGCCCCCATCCGCGGATGCGCCCCCTGGTGAACATTCAGGTCAATCAACTCGGCGGCCTTGCCCACGCCCCGAATCGCCGCCTCCTGCACCGCGTCGCGCTCGCCAACCAGCGTGATGACCGACCGGTTGTGATCGAAATCACTTTCCCGGTCGAGCAGATACACGCCCGGCATCTTCATCGCATCAACGATGGCGTCAACCTTGGATTTGTCGCGGCCTTCAGAGAAATTGGGAACACATTCGACGAGCGTGGACATAAGGAAAGAGCATAGCTGGGCTTAAGACGAGGCCGCAAGTCTTGCCTCTCGGAGCCAAAGCGGACGGTAGAAGAGATTCGCAGAAAAATCAACAGTGTGCTCCTCTGAGTTCTTGACAGGAATTTGCGCGCCCTGTACTGTGTGCCTCAAGATTTTGTGCGTCGTGCGGAAGTAGGACGGAGAAAGGTTACCCAGAACACCGCTCCTCTTTAGTTTTTCTGCGCCCATCCGGGCATAAAGTTCACATTCGCTGACTAAGCCTGTGGTGTGTCCGCCCTAGTTGCGCGGATTCCACAGAGTGCCCACGAACGCTCTAAGGCGCGGGGGACGCGACACCAACAAGCAAACACATAGTTTGCAGGAGAAATCTCTAATGAAATCGAAAGTCATCGGTAGGGGCGTTCAACTTTGTCTGTTAATGTTCATGCTGGCGAATGTGATTGGCGTTGCTGCTGCGGGTACGTACACCATTGCCGCTGGAAGCGGCACTCTCACCTATACTGAGACGACGACAACCACGCAGTGTTTCGCCATTATCAATGGCCGAACTATTTATTACACTCAGTATCGCTACGGTTATACCGGTTTCTCGTATACTCTGTCCGGCGTTACCACGCCACTTACTGGAAGCGACGCAGCTTACTACAGCAACGGTTCCTCGCAGAGCGATTGCGAAACGATCAGCGATCCCGTTTGGCTTACGTCCGCTTCTGTCGATGTTCACTTCGTTCCTCGGTCGCCAACTGGTGGGAGTGTCGATCAGTTCGGTTACCCTGGGTACGTGAATCCAAAATATATGATCCTCGGTGTCACCTATGCGCCGCCAGGACCGAGTAGCTTTGTCAATTACCTGAGCAGTACGCTCGTCGCTAACGAGACCGACTTAAATTCCTCCTTCTCAAGTGGGTATGCCGTGAGTATCTCGGTCAAGGCAGGAATCGATGGCTGGCTGAATGGCTCTGTGACCGGGACTTCATCGACCTCTTACACACAGGAATCGAATACCAGCAGTTCTGTAACAGTTAGCAAACAAACGAGTGTTTCCGACCAAACGCCTGGCCCTGCGAACCCGTATTCAGGGCTCAACCACGACTACGATGTGATTTGGTTGTGGCTCAATCCGGTATCGCTTATGACGGTTTACGAAAACACTACCGGTTCCGTCTTAAACCTTCAGTTGAACGGCTTTGGCTACAGTACCGCGGATCAGCCGAACATGGATGTATATCCGGTCTATGTGGGCTGGTTGAATGGCGATATCTCCATCCCGTCAAACGTGCAGCAAGTTCTGAATCGTACCTGGGCTGCAAGCGAGACGTGGCTATCAGGACAAGGGCCAGCGCTGTCGAGCACAGATTTCCAGACCATCGAGGCATCTGATCCTTATTGGCAGTGCACTCCGAAACCGACCTCTTGCCCAACGACGGTCGACGGAACTCGTTTTACGGGCCCTATAACAGGAAAGGATTTCATCTACCAGCAAGCGCCAGTAGGAGGAAATCCCACGACCCAGACGTACACAGATACGTATATGAACACCACGACTCAAGGTCAGGGTGCAACGTATAAGTTCGCTCAAACCTTTGGCTTGGAAGAAACATTCGGTGGTAAAGCGTTTGGCATTGGTCTCACTACCACGCTGCAACAGTCTTCCACGCTCACTTGGACCAGCCAGTGGAACAACAAGATTACAAGTACGAACACTTCGACAGGAGGCCTATCAATAACGGGAGCCCCATGTGTCGTGTCCGGCACCGTTTGTAATCCGGTTTATACCGGCCCTACACAATTTGATGTCTACGAGGACAACCTCTACGGCACATTCTTGTTTTATCCCATTAATTAACCAGTAGTGAGTTTGAAATACACTCCGCCAGCCGCAAGGCTGGCGTTTTTTTTTGCGTCACGGTTTACTTTGGGCGGAAGAACTTTCCGATGCCCAGCCTTACTTGCACCGTGTTGATGCCGGGATTCAGCGGGGCTAATCCCGCGTTTGAAATGTGCAGGTAGCGGAGCTCCACGCTCCAGTTGTATTTCTCGCCGAGGATGTGTGTGCCGAATGCAGCTGACGGAGTGAAGTTCACGTTGTTGGTATAGGCCGGAACGTCGTGATTGGTAAACAGCGCTCCGCCGGTCAGTTCAAGATACGGTGAGAACTTTCCGTGACGCTCGAAATTCCACTTCAGGCCCAGGGGATTGAATCCCGCGCCATAGGCCGTATCGGTGGGATGGAAGATGACGAACACGGGGACCACATCGACGGTGTACTCAAAGCGCCCGCGCAGGAATCCCGAAAGATGGGGATCGGTGATCACCCATCCGTAGCGCGCGCCAAGATTAAAGGCTCCGGTGCTGCCCCGTCCGCCACCTACGGAGTGCCCGCCACCCGCCCATAGTTGTATCTCGTGTCCGCCCGCTTCCGGCGCGTCTTCATTTTGATTTTGCGCGGAACACAGCACCGAAGCGAGCAGCACTATGGCGAGAGCAGTCAACCAAGAGCGCGCGCTGCCTGTGCCGCAACGCCACTTGAAATTTCCCAGCGAAATCAGGCGCGTTTTCATAGTCGAAAATGAAAGATTGACGATACAGGAAACACAGCGAAAGCCACAAACGTGCGAGGCTCAGCATTTTTGCCGCGAGATAGAAATGCGGGCGATTCTCAGAGGTGTCTCACATACTTAATAGCAGTCAGTCGCAATGATCACATAATCAATCGCAATCAAACAAAAGTATTGACAATCAATCGTAATAGGCCTAATCTTCCGCCCAATCGGGATTCCGTTGGACAAAAAGGAGCTTCGGCATGACATCCCTTCGGAATGTATGTCTCGCTCTGCTCGTGTACTCTTCGGTTTCATTCTCGTAGCTAAACGAATATCGAACCAGCGCCCATTCAGCGCTGCCCACAAGGAGGACGCCATGAATCGCAATCTCGCACGCTTTGAGAAACTAAATCGCTGCCGGCAACGCTTTGCGGCGCAAGTGGCTATTCTGGTCTGTCTGGTCGCCGGGCTTTCTGCGCACGCGCCAGCCCAAGTCAGCGTGACGATTTCTCCCAGCCTGATCACGATGGCAACCCTGGCCACGCAGCCATTCACGGCCACCGTAACCGGATCCAGCAACACCGCTGTGACCTGGCAGGTCAACGGCGTCAGTGGCGGAACCTCGACCAATGGCGTGGTTTCGACACTG
>Ga0210410_10001831_pt1 | contig 19515 bp, 10 predicted proteins | sample IncBWC4MmetaG_FD_161058 | JGI IMG/M metagenome (GOLD analysis project Ga0210410, IMG submission 161058) | Forest soil microbial communities from Barre Woods Harvard Forest LTER site, Petersham, Massachusetts, United States - Inc-BW-C-4-M | ecosystem: Environmental > Terrestrial > Soil >... | reverse complement strand
GCCGGTAGTAACGGTCTTCATACCGAACCACGCGGGGAGGAGTCCAGTCCGGTTTGGCACGCCAAGCGCGAATTTCAAGAATCTCTTCCGCGGCTTCTTTTGCAACGCGGAGCTCATCGGGAACCTTCGATAGCCTGGCCGATAAGACTCTTTCCTTCACCGTGCCCACGTAGGAGGAGACGTGGCTCTGCGAAAACTTTACAGCTCCCGCGGGCTCAGGCGCTCCGCTGCGAAAAATCTTTGAGTAGATTTTCTCCACCAAATAGAGTGGGAAAACCCCAAGAACGCTGTCCGTAAATGCAGCGCACATGCGCGCCATGCCCTCGATACCAACAAACGCGATGAGCCAGGTCAGCGGGTGAGTGGCCCAAATCACGAGCGCGGCAAACCCAATGTCGTGATCGGTGATTCCGGTTGGTGCACTTTTGCTGAGCGCGGTATCCAGCCCGCGAGAAACCCAGGTCACCACGGAGTACGAATACCAGTACATAAGCAGGGCGAGGGCGACGACGGATTCTGCCAGTCCGCTGACGATGGCAGCGGAACGCCAGTGCACGGCTTGGTAAAACGGCAGCGCTTTGCGCCAGCGCTGGGGAAGCAGCGAAAGAAACGGCCCAAGAAGATAGATCCACATATCCTGCCCGGCATTCATTTTAGAAGAACCAACAGCATTCTGAGAAATCTAACCCGGTCAGACATACCAATGGGTAATCGTGACGGTAACGTCCGGCGTCTACTGCGCGGCTTTTGAGACGAGCCGGTAAACCTGGGCATCGAGGAAAAGACGGAACAACTCAGGATCTATTTCCTCGTCGCGGACGCACAGCTTGAGGATCTCCAGCGCGCGGTCGGTCGGGACAGCTCGCTTATAAGGACGGTCGGAGGCGGAGAGCGCATCGAAAATGTCGCAGATGGTCATCATCTTGGCTTGGACGGGAATCTCGGCGGCTGTGAGGCTATTCGGATAGCCTTTGCCGTTGAGTTTTTCGTGGTGGGCGCGCGCAATTTCTGGAATGCCGCGGTATTCGGGTGTCCAGGGAATCTGCGTCAGGAAATTAAAACTGTGCGTGACATGCGATTCGATTTGGCGCCGCTCGGTCGTATCGAGGCTGCCGCGCGGTATCGAGAGATATCGGACTTCCTCGAAGGTGAGGTAAGGACGCTCGGCTCCGCGCGGGTCGCGGTAGGTCTTCTGGGAAATTTCCGCGAGCAATTCGAACTCGCTTGATGGCAAGATGGTTGGTTCGTTCGCCCGTGTGATGAATTCCACATAGTGGTCCAATTCAGCAAGTAGACGGCTGGCCTCGCCGTCGAGCAACTTCATACGAACACGCGCTTCCGCCTCCTTACGAAAATGTCCGAGCAGGAGCTCAACCTTTTGTTCGGCGACGCGCGCTTCGATGTCCCGCCGGATGTAGTCAAAGCGATCCAGCAAGCGGGAAAACTGAAGCGGGTAAAGTTTTTTGGCTTTAACGAGAACTTCTTCGCGGACTCCTACTTTGCCGAAATCGTGGAGCAGCGTGGCATAACGCAGCTCCTTCATCTGTTCGCGCGAAAAACGCAAATCGGCGTAGGGTCCCTGCGGCTCGCGATCAACGGCTTCAGCGAGCGCCATGGTCATATTGCAAACGCGCTGAGAGTGGCCGGAGGTAGTTGGGTCGCGCTGCTCGATGGCTTTCACCGCGGCGTTCACGAAGCCGTCAAAAAGATTTTCGATATCGCGGTAGAGCTGCGAGTTCTCGAACGCCACAGCGGCTTGCGAGGCAAGAGACAACCCAAGACGTACGGCGCGCTCAGGAAAGGGATGGACATAGCGATGGACGGCATTCGCATTTGTCAGCCGCGCTTTGGGGTTGCGCTTACAGTTGATCAACTGGAGCACGCCGAGGACCTCGCCCTTGCCGTTTTTCATGGGCAGAGTGATCAGAGAGCGCGTGCGGTATCCGGCTTGCTCGTCGAAAGAAGAATTGAACTGGAAGGGCCGCGATTTGGGAATACGGTAGGCGTCCGCAAGCTCGATGACTTCGCCGTGGAGCGCGCAGTAGCCTGCCATCGAGGATTCCGTAAGCGGAAGCGTGTGTTCAGTGTAAGGAAACTGTACGCTGTCGTTTTGCGTCAACCGAAAGCGGAGCTGCCGCGTCTTTTCCACGGCGTTTACCGTGTTAGGCGCAGAACCGTTCGCGATGCCGCTGGCTTGCTCTGCCAAATAGAGAGATCCCGCGTCAGCGCCGGTGATTTCACGAGCCTTCGAAAGGATCAGGGTTAGTAAGCGCTCGAGGTCATGGGTTTCAGATAGCGCGATGCCGACGCGGTTCAGTTCTTCGAGTTCGCGCCCCGCCTGCGCGGCGGACAATCCAGTGCGCCGCGAAGCAGCCACTGGCTTGCGCAGCCTTTTTTTCGCCTTGGCCATGATGAGGGACGCTAAGCCGACTCTACCCGCAAAGCCGACTGGTGTGGGATAGATTTTAGCGGAAGCATCCGAGCGAGGCACGGAGCGAGCAGCGGCCAGCAGAAACAGGGGCACAAACTTGCCAATTTAGTTGTACCCTCGGGGAGTGCCGGGGCGGCAAATGGGGCGTAAAACCAAGTAATCAGTAAGCGTCACAGCCTTTCGCCGCCGGAAAGGGTCTGCTAGCGTGAGAATAGGACTGCCGGGTACGGGTGTGGGCACGGGTTCAGAGAGCGAGCAGAAACGGGAGAGTTTGTGCGGATCGTAAGCGGCGGCGTCACCGATTTGGGGCGTGTGCGCACGAATAACGAGGATTGTTTCCGCATTGTCGAATCGCTGAATCTCTTTGTGCTCTCCGACGGGATGGGCGGCGAAGCGCATGGCGAAGTGGCCAGCGCGATGGCCGTGGAAACCATCGTCAAGCATTGCATGGCCTCGCAGACCGACTTCGCGGCCACGATGCTTGGCAATCCGGAGCCAACCTGGAGCGAGAAAGCTAAGCGGCTGACGAGCGCCGTGCACCTGGCGAACAAGAATATTTATGATTCCGCGGAAGCGCATCCGGAACAGCACGGAATGGGCGCAACAGTGACGACCGCGTGGATAGATGGATCGAAATTAAGCATCGCGCATGTGGGAGATTCGCGGGCCTATTTGCTGAGAAGCGGCAATTTGCAGCAACTTACCAGCGATCACTCGCTGGTGGCCGAGCAAGTGCGGCGAGGCATCTTGACGGCGGCGGAAGCGGAAGAAAGCGAAATGCAGAGCGTCCTTCTGCGCGCGCTGGGGGCTTTGCCGGACATTGAAGTGGACACCGACGAGCACATTTTGCTCGCGCGGGATATTTTGATGCTCTGCTGCGATGGGCTGACGCGCATGGTCACGGAACCGGAGATTGCGGGCACCTTGCAAGCAGAAACGGACCCAACGCGGGCCGCAGAAAAACTCATCGCCTTGGCGAACGAACGCGGCGGAGTGGACAACATTACCGTCATTGTCGTGCGTGTGGGCGCGGAATCCCGAGGGTGGTTTTCTTGGCTGTTTGGTGGAGCGCGAAATAAAGGGGCCAGAAACGGCGCCGCAGGAGGAATGTGAGATGGCGAAGCTCAGCCTGATGTTTGAAGAAAAGACGGTCAAGGAAGTGCCGGTGGGAAGCCGGGCCGTGAGCATCGGACGCTCTCCGGACAATGACCTGCCTGTCGACAATCTGGCGGTCTCGAACTATCACGCCCGCGTGTATTTTGAGGGTGGGCGGCTCGTGGTGGAAGACCTCGATAGCCTCAATGGGACCTTTGTGAACGATCTGCGCGTCGAGCGCGCTACGCTGCACGACGGCGACTCCATCTGGATTGGCAAACATCACATCAAGGTCGATGCTTCGGGCGACGCTCCCGTACCGTGGGATACCGGTCGTAAAGCCAGCGCTCCGCGTATCAACGAGACTATGGTCCTGGACACCAAGGCGCGGCGCGACATGCTGCAACAAGCGGCAGCCACAGGCGAGCGCGTCCAGTTTGCCTCGGGACGCCTGAAAGTTCCCACGCTCATCGTGATTGGCGGGCGAACCGATCAGAAAGAGTACATGCTTACGAACAAGCTGACGGTCATCGGCAAGTCGGCGATGGCTACTGTCAAAGTCAAAGGCTGGTTCAAACCGCCGATGGCGGCTCAGATTAACCAGCGCGATGACGGCTACTACATCGGCCCTGGTGACAAGATGCCCACCGTGAATGGCGCGGCGATCACTGGGCCTGTGCGACTGAACGATGGCGATGTTATCGAAGTCAGCGGTGTACGCATGAACTTTGTCTTCCGCGAATAGCGCGCGAACCGAGATGGCAGCTCCGTCAGGCGGATGGTGGCAGAGGCGGGGCTGGTTCGGCCTCTACGAGCTACTTCAGTCATGGTGGCGGCATCGAGTTTCGTTCATCATCAGTCTGATTACGACGTTAGCCGCTCTGACCATTTACTTTTTTACTTTTCTCGGGGAAAGACCCACGCCGATTTTCGTGTTCCTGCAGCGCCTGGAATACGACTCTCTCGACACGCGATTTCGATACCGGCCCGCGAAGGTTACGGACGTCGATCCACACATTATGATCGTGGATATCGACCAGCACTCGCAAGAGGTGCTGGGAAAATGGCCGTTTTCGAGGACGCACTTTGCCAAGATGCTGGATATTTTGCGGGAAGATGGCGCAAAAGTGGTGGCCTTTGACATTACTTTCGACAAACCGGACCAGACCGTTGAGTTGCTGCGGAAAATCTGGAGAGACCTGGAGACGAGGAAAAAAAACGGGGAGATCGACGCCAAGTATGAGGCATGGCTGCAGAAACTCGTCGCCGACAACAACGCGGATGCCCAGTTCGCAAAAGCGATTGATCGATTTGGACCTGTGGTGCTCGGAAGTTTCTTTCTAAAGAAAGAAGAATTGACGGGTATCGACGACGCAACGCTCGATCAGTATGCCGATTTGATCGATTGGTACTCGATTACGCGTACCGCCATGGATCCCGCGACCGGGAAACAGGACTTTTTGGAATTGGTGCGGAAATATGATCAAGAGGGGACATTGTTTGCTGCAACAGTTGCGAACATACCGGTTCTGGCAAACCCCGACAATCCGGAAAAAACTTCCATGGGATTTTTCAACATTGTCCCGGACCAGGATGGAGTCTTGCGGCGGACGCTGCTGGTGCTTCCGTTTGGAAGGTCGAAAGACATGAATGACTGGCAGATGTTTGGCTCGCTGGAAATTCAGGCGGTCAGACTTTATCTCGGATTGCCGACCACCCAATTGTCCGTGAACTTCAACCAAATCGGCGTAGTGAGCGTCAACTTTGGCGACAAGCTGAAAATCGATCCGGACTACACCGGCCATATGCAAATCAATTACCGCGGTCCGCGAGGAACATATCGGTATAAATCGATCGCCGACGTAGTGACCAGAAACTTTGAGCCGGGAACATTCAAGGGGAAGATTGTTTTAGTTGGGGCATCGGCAACTGGTATCGGGGATCAACGGTCAACACCCTACGGCGGAATCGATTACCCCGGTGTAGAGGTGCACGCCAATGTGATCGACAACATCCTCCATCAGCAGTTTCTTGTGCGAGGCGCGCAGCAAGCACTTTGGGATGTCCTGGCGATTTTGTTTTTGGGCATTCCGTTGGGCATCTGGATGGCTTTGGTACAGCCGCGATGGATGTGGTTCGGCGCCGCGTTGCTTATTCCACTTGTAGCAGTGGACTACGGAGCTTTTTTGCGCGGTTGGTGGCTGAATTTCACAATCCCTGCGATGACGCTCACCGGCAACGTGCTGCTCGTTTCGTTGTATCGCGCGCTCGTTGAGGAAAAAGAAAAACGCAAGGTGCGCACGGCGTTTGGACAATACCTCAGCCCAGAAGTCATTCGGCGGCTGCTCGTTAATCCGCGGCTCGTGGAGCCTAAGAAAACCGACATTACCGTGATGTTCAGTGACATTCGCGGTTTCACCTCTATCTCTGAGAAACTCGACGCGCAGGAGCTTGCGCTCTTTCTCAATCAATACCTTTCGGACATGACGCGTATCGTCTTCAGCTATCACGGGACGCTAGACAAATATATCGGCGACGCAGTAATGGCTTTCTGGGGCGCGCCCTTCGAAGAAGAGGGCCATGCGGCGCGGGGATGCAACGCTGCGCTGGAAATGATGAAGCGCGTGCGGGAACTGCAAAAGCAGTGGGAGGCGCAGGGCAAGCCGAGTCTCGAGATCGGCATCGGGCTAAATACAGGCGTCGCTAGCGTGGGCAATATGGGCTCCGCGCTGCGTTACGGTTACACAGCACTCGGCGACGCCGTGAATCTTTCTTCGCGGCTTGAAGGTCTGAATAAAGACTATGGCACGCACATCATAGTGAACGAAACGACATATCAAGCCGTAAAGGGCGATGGGTTTGTTTTTCGTGAGCTGGATCTGATGCGCGTCAAAGGCAAGTTACAGCCTGTAACGATCTATCAGCTTATGGGACGCCAAACGGACTTCGACGCCGATGGCACCGCGGAAACGATTCGGGCGCAAGTCGAACTATTCGTCGGCGCACGCGAGCTTTATCGCAAGCGCCAGTGGAAAGCGGCGCGGAGCGCATTCGAGGAAATTCTCGCCAGGTGGCCGAAGGACGGCCCTTCGCGCGTTTACCTGGAGCGTTGTCAGGAATATATCGCCGCTGAACCGACCGCGGACTGGGACGGCGTTTTCGTGATGACTCACAAGTAGTGCGCGGAGTGGCTTGCAGCAACACCCTTGGCGCGGCGGGCGCTACGGTTTCTCGACCTCAATCAAATTATCCGCGGGGTCGCGGTCGATCAATTTGTTGTAGGGGTCGATCCCGGCGAACGTCGGTTTTTCGTCCACCACAAACTCGAAGGTTCCCATTTCTTGTGTAATCCACTCTTTGTGCAGGTCTAGCCGTTTCAAGTGTTCCTTCGTCCCACTGAATACTCCCACGTCGATCAGGTCGTGAATCGCCATCGGTGTCTCATTTCCGGAGCCGTCCGACTTTTTCTTCTGGGCGCTCACTTTCAGCGTCACCTTATATTTCTTATCCGACGTTTCCACATACGTTGCCGAGACGGCTTTGTTCTCGTAGAGAACAATCGATTCGAACATATCGGTTATTACGTATTGCAGCTCCGGCGGAGTCTGCTCGCGCAGTGCGGCGACAAATCCGCGTGTGTCGGGGAACGGCCCTTTGGCATAGCGGTTTTTCTCGAGAAAATTGCGCAACGCAAGATTCACTTTGTCCTCGCCGATGTAATCCGCTAACGCGAACATTACCAGCGCACCTTTCTGGTACCAGACGTATGGCTCGCGCTGTACCAGAACGAGCGGCGGCTCGTGCCGCGTCTCGCCCGCGCGCCCACGCAAGTACCGGTCAAGTTCGTAGCGGAGATCCTTCCGCAGCATGTCTTCGCCGTACTTCTTGGACATCACAGTGAGCGCCGAGTATTCCGCCAGCGATTCGCTCATCATGTTCGAGCCTTGCGTCTGGCTGCCGATCAGCTGATGGCCCCACCACTGGTGCGCGAGTTCGTGCGCGGTAACGAAATATAAGAGATCGATATCGTCGGGCTTCTTCATGCGCTCTATAAATCCGATGTCCTCGGAATAGGGTACGGTGTTGGGAAAAGACTGGGCGAACTGCCGGTATCGGGGAAATTCCAGGACGCGAAACTGATTGAACTGATAAGGGCCAAAGTTCTTCTCGTAATATTCCAGACCGGTTTTGCTGGAATCCATCATCTTGTCCAGGTTGAACTCGTGGCCAGGCTGGTAATAAATTTCAAGCTTCACGTTTTTCCATTGATCGCTCTTTACGCTGAAACGCCCGGAAAGAAACGAGTAAAAATCGTTGATGCGTGTGCCGCCCATGCTGTATTCGAAATAGCGGCGGCCGTTTTCGGTCCATTCGCGCGTCAGATAGCCCGGCGCAATAGCGATTTGATCGGGCGAGGTGCTGACTACGGCGTGAAAGGTGACCCACTCGGAGTTGGTCGTAAACAAATTTATATTCGAATAGTAGGGATCGCCAGGTGGTGCCATCTCTTCGAGAGGCGGCAACTTCTCTTCCCGCCGCCGGACCGGATCATCGATTTCGATATTTTGGCTGTAGCCTATGGCTGGAAAATAGTCGCGGTCAAAGAAAGTTCCGTTGTAAGCGAACTCCGCGCGCTCGTTGCCATCCTTGAATCCACGCGAGGTATAGCCCACGCGGAAATCCATCTTCATTGTTTCATTTGGTTCGAGAGGCTTTTCCAGCTTGTAGATCGAATAGAAATGGTCTTTATCGGCGAGCGTTTGTTTAGACTCGCGGTCGAACTTCACTTCCTGAACGGATTCGCGGGTATCCGTGATGTGCACTTCGTCGATCGGCTTGCCAGAATGATTGACAAGCATATAGTGGCCCGTACCCGCGAAAGAGCGCCGTTCGGGGAAAATGTCTACGGCGACGTCCACATCGGTCGCTTTGGGCTGCGGCAGCCGCTCATACTTCTTGTACAACTGTTCATACTCGGCAGCGCGATGCCGGTTCTGCTTCGCCGTGCGGAATTGATTCAGCACATGGGTGTTGTAGAAGAACACTACGCCACACGTTCCTGCCAGGAGCAGAAATGCGCCCGCCGCGGGGACTAAGCGCCGCATCCGTGGACCCGCCATTTTCCAGCGCGCCCCAAACGACTGTTCAGTGCCGCGTCGCGCAAATGCGATCGCGAATACGCCCAGCAGGCCTCCAATGCAAAGCCAGTACGCAGTGACCCAGAATAGCGCTTTGACGAAGTGTCCGTAGCCGTTCATGTCCGAGTACGTGTAGGGCGTGATTTCACCAAACATGTACAGGCGATTCTCAATTCCCCACGCATATAAAATCGGAATCAAGACGAACAACCCGACCACCACAGCATGCGCAACAAACTTGTTTCCCAAAACCGTCTGCAGAAACAAGGCGAGCAGAATGACCATGAGGAGTTGTGGCAAATAAATCAGGTAAATCTCTTTCGCATAGTGGCCAAGCTCAAACCTGAAGTATCCACTCAGAGCCTGCGAAAGCACGCCGCACACCAGCACTACGGAGGCCAACACCGTCTCGACCATCGCCAGCGCCAAAAACTTGCTGACAAAGTCGGTCCAGTCCCGCAAGGGCAAGGAGTCATGGATCTGCTCGAACCGCACGTCCCGCTCCCGCCAAATGACCTCGCCCGCATATAACGCGCCGACAATGTAGAGGAACAATCCAGACTGCCCCGAAACCACGGATACCATCAGAAACGTTACCGGCCATACCTCGACGCCGTTGTTGTTCCCGGCGAAATGCCCGCTGATCAACACAAATACCAGCATAATGAGTGTGATTGCCCAAAATGGAATCTCGTGTACGATATTGAAGAATCGTATCCGCGTCATGGAAATCAGTTGTTTCCACGTGGTGGCGCTGCTAAAAATCTGCGTCACCTGCGGGAGGCTCGCGGTAACGTGCCGGGGTTCCTTCTTCGCGCTGTCTTCGTCGGCTTTTGCTTCCTCTGCCTTCTTGGTGGAGCGCTTGGAGCCCAAAACTTCGGCGGACATGGGAAAAAGCGCGTATGCGGCAATCAGAGAAAGCGCACCGACGCCAAGCCAAGCTAACCGGTTATAGAGAAACACGCCTGTCCAATGCGGAACGAGCGCGTTTCTCTCCACCACCGTCCAGTAACGTGTCAGGCTCTGAACCAGAATCAGCCCAAACGGATCAACGATGGACGCCCACGTGCGCTCCAGCTTGTTGGAGGTAACGATCGCGATCAATTCGATGAGGTAAAAGGCAAAGAGCGCCACGCCTTGCAAATACACCACTACGATATTCCGCGTGAGTGCAGCGATACAAAAAAACAGGCTTCCGAGGAAAAAAATCTGGACGATTCCAATGGAAGCGTAGATACGGAAGTACATCCCGAAATCGTTCGGCGCGATGCGCAGCTTGTCCGCCCAGGGCATCAGCGTGCCCAGGGCGATTCCGAAGACGATTCCTGAGAAAACAAAGATGGCGGTGACCATGGAACCCGCCCATCGCCCCATCAGATAGCCGAATTTGGAGATCGGCTTTGTGAAAATCAATTGATAAGTGTCCCCGTTAAAGTCCCGCAGGATTGCCGGCCCAAAAATCGCGGCGATTAGTATTGAGCCGAATGCGAGGACCTGTGTCGTGATAAGAAGAACCGCGAAGGGGCTATTCAAAAACACCTTGCCGCTTCCGATGGGCCCGAAATCCCGCGCGGCAACGGAGAAGAATGGGAGGAAAGAGGCCAGCAGAAAAAAAATATACGTGGAGATGCTCTTAAACCGTAGCTTCAGCTCGAATAGAAAGAAGTCCATGAACATGTCGTGTTCCCCCGTTCAATTCGGCCGGTGCTGCGACAACTGGCGAAAATAAACGTCTTCCAGATCCGCCTCGGCGGGATAGAAACCATCGCTGAGCGGCGCCTCCGAATAAACACGAACCTCGTTAAGTCCACCCACACGGTGCATCGAAATTAGCGGGTAGGTTTTTTCGATGGCCTCTCTTTCGGCATCCGTTGGAACTACCTTGCTCCACACGCGCCCTTTCAACACTTCGATCGTTTGCGTTGGCACGCCCTCGAGAATCAGTTCGCCGCTGCTAATGATCGCCATTTTGGAACAAAGCTCGCGCACGTCTTCCACAATGTGCGTCGAGAGGATCACCACCACGTTTCGCCCGATCGAGCTCAGCAAATTCAAGAAGCGGTTTCGCTCCGCGGGATCAAGACCCGCGGTCGGCTCATCGACGATAATCAGCTTTGGACTTGCCAGTAGTGCTTGCGCAATTCCGAACCTCTGCTTCATTCCGCCCGAATATCCGCCAAGCGCTTTTTTTCGAACATCCCACAAATTCGTTTGTTGCAGCAATCCCTCGACAGTTTCTTTTCGTTCCCCGTTCTTTGTAATTCCTTTCATCACCGCCAGATGGTTCAGCATGTCGATCGCGGACATTTTCGGATACACGCCAAACTCCTGCGGCAGGTAGCCGAGTAGCCGGCGTGTGGCATCCTTGTTCGCCACCAGGTCGAGTCCGTCTAGAGTTGCTGTTCCTGTATCTGGATCGAGAAGCGTGGCGAGAATTTTCATCAAGGTGGACTTGCCAGCCCCGTTTGGCCCCAGCAATCCGAACATCCCGGGAGAAATCTCAAGCGACACCCCGCGTAACGCACGGACGCCGCCGGAATAAGTTTTGGCGAGGTTGCGAATGGACAGCACTGGGTAGGCTCCTTTTTGACGCCTCGAGAGAAAAGCTCTCGCGATTGGTTAGACGCGGCAAATCTAATGACGAAGGACTATACCCGAAAGACGCATGCATTCGGAAAGTTTGGAAAGAGAGAAAGTCGCCGTCCAAATTGGCCGAAAAGGTGAATGTGACTGACCTCAAATCAGGAGCATCCAAAACGGAGTAAGATAGGACACGTGTGGCCTGACCTGTCGGCTAACAGACTGACCTGTAAAGGTTTGGTCGCTACGCAGCGATGGCTTGCTCTTGAATTGAATGGCTCGAGAGCAGGCAGGAATGTTCGGGTTATAAGCGATTTGTATGCTGACTATTCGTGCGGACGATATATCGTTTCGGGTTGTTGGGGCGTACCCAAACAATTGAGTTCAGGAATCTAAGAAGAGAGCACCCGACGGAAGAACCGTTCCAGTTTGTGTAGCTGGGCAGATAGCCCTTTAGAGGAACCTTCGAAATTTTATGTGGATTGTCCGATTAGCGCTCGCGAGACCTTACACATTTGTGGTCCTCGCTCTTGTCATCGTCCTGCTGACGCCGGTAGTTCTTCTGCGCACGCCGACGGACATTTTTCCTGAAATCAACATCCCCGTGATCACTCTGGTGTGGAACTACGCGGGACTTCAGCCTCAGGAGATGGAGCAGCGTATCACTAGCAACTCCGAGCGCTCCGTCACCACCCTTGTAAACGACGTCGAGCACATCGAATCGCAGTCTCTTAACGGCATTGCGGTCGTCAAAATCTACTTCCAGCCAACTGCGAACGTGCAAGTGGCGCTAGCTCAGACCACTGCCATTGCCCAAACGATTTTGAGGCAACTTCCACCGGGCACCACGCCTCCCCTCGTGGCTATCTTTTCCGCATCGACCGTTCCCGTCATTCAGATTGGATTGACCAGCGACAGCTTGAGCGAGCAACAACTTTTCGATTTCGGAAACAATTTCATTCGTACGCAGCTTGCCACCGTGCAGGGCGCGGCACTGCCCTTCCCTTACGGCGGAAAGCAGCGCCTCGTTTCCGTGGACATCGATAACGCCTCGCTGCAATCCAAAGGGCTGTCCGCCGTGGATATCGTGAACGCAGTCAACGCGCAGAACCTCATTCTACCTACGGGAACCGTGAAACTTGGCGCCCTTGAGTATCTCGTGGAGATGAACGGTAGCCCGCTGACGGTGGAAGGGTTGAACGATCTGCCGATAAAAACTGTAAACGGCGCGACGATTTACATGAAGGACGTCGCCCATGTTCGTGACGGATTCAGCCCGCAGACCAATGTCGTCCGCGTGAACGGGCAACGCGGCGTCCTCATGGCCACATACAAAACCGGCGGCGCTTCAACCCTCGATATCGTGGATCGCGTCAAGCAGGTCTTGCAGAACTATGCTTCCTCATTGCCGGAGAGCCTCCACGTCTCGACTTTCTTTGACCAATCTCTTTTCGTGCGCGCATCCATCCAGGGAGTCCTGCGCGAAGCCCTGATCGCCGCGTGCCTGACGGCGGTGATGATTTTGATCTTCCTCGGAAACTGGAAGAGCACGTTGATCATCGCGGTTTCCATTCCGCTCTCGATTCTCGTCAGCATTCTGATGCTCAGTGCTCTCGGCGAAACCATAAATATCATGACCCTGGGCGGTCTAGCGCTGGCCGTCGGCATCCTGGTGGACGACGCCACCGTGGAAATCGAGAACATCAATCGAAACCTGGCCATGGGCAAGGAAACCGTCCAGGCCATCCTCGATGGAGCTCAGCAAATTGCCGTGCCTGCGTTTGTTTCCACGCTCTGCATTTGCATTGTTTTCCTTCCCATGTTTTTTCTTTCGGGCGTTGCGAAATTCCTCTTCGTACCACTGGCCGAAGCGGTTAGCTTCGCTATGCTTGCGTCCTACGGTTGGTCCAGAACCATCGTCCCAACGATGGCGATGTATCTCCTGAGCAGCGCGGACGAGTACAAGCCCGAAGAACATGTCGGTGAAAAGCAGGCCTTTTTCCGCCGCTACCAGCAAAAATTCGAGCATGGCTTTGAGAGGTTTCGCGAGGGCTACCGCCATGCGCTGGATTCGGCTCTGGAATGGCCGAAGTTGTTTGGGGCCTGTTTTCTGATATTTTGCGTACTCTCTGTCGGTCTCGTCTTTTTTCTCGGCAGGGATTTCTTCCCCAAGGTTGATGCGGGACAAATTCGTTTGCACTTCCGAGCGCGCACGGGTCTTCGCATCGAGGAGACCGCCCGTCTGGCCGATCAGGTTGACGCCGTCATTCGCGAGACCATTCCGCCCAAAGAGTTGCAAACCGTTCTCGACAACATTGGCGTCCCCTACAGCGGCATCAACCTCAGCTACAGCAACTCCGGAACGTTCGGCACATCCGACGCCGAAATTCTGGTGCAGTTGAAAGAAGAGCGAGGGAAACCTACCAGCGCCTACATCAACGAACTTCGCGAGAAACTGCCGCAAAGATTTCCCGGAACTCAGTTCTTTTTCCAGCCCGCGGACATCGTGACGCAAATCTTGAATTTCGGAACCCCGGCTCCCATCGATGTGGCGGTAACGGGAGCTAATCAGCGTGGTAACTATGTAGTGGCGGAAAAGCTCGCAAAAGAAATTCGCCATATCCCGGGAGCAGTCGACGTGCACGTGCAGCAGGCCTTCGACGAGCCGACTCTCCACATGGATGTGGATCGCACCCGTGCGCAATCCGTCGGCTTGCAGGCCAAGGACGTGGCGCAAAACCTTCTTGTGTCCTTGAGCTCCAGCTTTCAGACGGCGCCGGCATTCTGGCTGGATCCCAAGAACGGCGTCGCCTACAACGTCGCCGTACAATCGCCGCAATACCGCGTGGACAGTTATCGTGCGCTGGAAAATACACCTGTGACCGGAACCACGCCCGGCACTCCGCCACAGATCATCGGAAACCTGGTGAACATCAACACCACGGCGCGGCAAGCGGAAATTTCTCATTACAACGTGCAGCCCATGATCAATGTTTACGCCGCGGTGGATGGCCGTGACCTCGGCGGTGTTTCCGATGAAGTCCTGAAGCGTGTGGCCGAAGTGAAGAACGAGTTGCCACGCGGCAGCCATATCGAAGTTCGCGGTCAGGTACAAACGATGCGCACCTCGTTCAGAGGGCTCGGTATCGGCTTAATTGGTGCGATTATTCTGGCGTATTTGTTGATCGTCGTGAACTTCCAGTCCTGGCTTGATCCCTTCATCATCATTACGGCGTTGCCGGGCGCACTCGCAGGGATTTGCTGGATTTTATTGCTGACGCACACGACGCTCAGCGTGCCATCGCTTACGGGTGCGATCATGTGCATGGGTGTGGCCACCGCCAACAGTATCTTGATGGTTTCGTTTGCGCGCGAGCAGATGAGCGAAGGAAAATCGGCGCGCGAAGCCGCCTTGCAAGCGGGCTTTGTGCGTGTCCGCCCGGTGCTTATGACAGCTCTCGCCATGATTATCGGCATGATTCCGATGGCGATCGGTCTTGGGGAGGGCGGCGAGCAGAACGCGCCGCTGGGCCGCGCCGTGATTGGCGGACTCCTTTTCGCAACCTTTGCGACGCTGTTTTTTGTTCCTTGCGTTTTCTCGATGATTCATGGCCGGCGCGAGCGGAGAAAGCAACGTAGCCAATCACCATCCCCTGCGGTAGCCTAAGTGGAAAAGAGCTAGCGGAAAACGCGGAGTACCGGACTATGAAAGAAGGCGTATCACAGATGGAACCCGAACACGGAGGGCGGCGGCCCCAGGAAGGGACGCGGCTGTTCACGTATCTAATCTTGGGCGTGATTGTCCTCGTGATTTTGGGCGCGTTCACCTTGTTCCAGCGACGAGCGCAATACCACGCTCTGGCCGAAAACACGGAAGCGCTGGCCATTCCTACCGTAGCGGTCACTCATCCCACATCTGAGGTCGCCCAGGAAGACCTCGTGCTGCCGGGCACTCTCCAGGCCTATGTGGAATCGCCTATCTATGCTCGCACAAGCGGCTACCTGCAAAAGTGGTACCACGATATCGGTACGCGGGTGCCGAAGGGCGAGCTATTGGCGGATATCGACACGCCCGAAGTCGATCAACAACTTTTGCAGGCCCGCGCCGACTTGAACACTGCCCAAGCCAATGCAAATCTTTCCAAAATCACTTCGTCTCGTTATCAGGAATTAATCAAAACGGACGGAGTTTCCAAACAGGAAGTCGATAATGCCGTCGGCGACTACGCGGCGAAAGCGGCGACCGTCCAGTCTTTTGCGGCGAATGTGCGGCGGCTCGAGGAACTGGAATCCTTTAAACACGTTTACGCGCCGTTCAGCGGCGTCATCACACGGCGCAATATAGATACTGGAACGCTGATCAACGCTGGCAATGGGGGCGCCCAGCAGGAGCTTTTTACCCTGGCGCAGACGGATCCTATTCGCGTTTACGTCAGCGTGCCGGAGATGTACTCCTCGGCGGTCCGTAACGGACTCGGAGCCTTTCTCGAATTAACGCAATTTCCCGGGCAGCGCTTTGAGGGAAAAGTAGTGCGCACCGCGGAAGCTATCGATCCCAATTCAAGAACGCTTTTGACAGAAGTGGATGTGCCGAATAAGACCGCCCAGCTCTTCCCAGGCGGCTACGCTCAAGTGCACTTGCAAGTAAAAGTCGCGGCTTCGCGCGTGCAAGTGCCGGTGAACGCCCTGCTCTTCCGTGCGGAGGGTTTGCGCGCCGTGGTTGTGGATGCAAATAACAAAACGCACCTCCGCCAATTAACTATCGGGCGCGACTACGGAACAACGCTTGAAGTTTTGCAAGGCCTTGCGCCTACCGACTGGATCGTCTTGAATCCCGCGGACTCGCTCGACGAAGGCCAAGAGGTTCGCGTCAAGCAAATCGCGCAACCAGCCGCCACTGCAGCTCCACCGGCGCAAGCGCCTCCACCCAATGCTCCGAACACGAATGGAGCGTCTGGAGCTAAGCGGTAATGGCAATGCCCCAAAGGAAACTCTTCCTGCCTTTTCTGTGCTCGGCCGGCTGCATGTTGTTTCTGGTCGGGTGCACGGTTGGGCCCAAGTACGAACGCGCCAGCGCACCCACTACGGCGAAGTGGGACGTTTCGGAACCCTGGCGGGCGAGCGATCCTAAAGACACTGTCCCCAAGGGCGAATGGTGGGAAGTTTTTCACGACGATGAGCTGAACGGCCTGGAAAAGGACTCCCTCGCGGCAAATCAGACACTGCAAGCATCGATCGGAAATTACAATCAGGCGCGCGCCGCCGCCGCCATTCAGGTTGCAACGCTTTTCCCCACGTTTGGTGTCGCCCCAAGCGCACAGCGCCAACGGCTTTCCGGTAACCGGCCGGCTATAGGCGCGGTTGCACCGCTTCGGCCCATCACACAAAATTCGTTCACGCTGCCGTTCACCGTGAGCTACGAAGTGGACTTGTTCGGCCAGCGGCGCAGGACTATCGAGGCCGCGGAAGCGTCGTATCAGGCTAGCGCGGCAAACCTCGGAAATGTCCGGCTCGTCATCACCGCGGAGCTTGCCGGTGACTATTTCAGCCTACGGCAACTCGATTCCGAGCTGGGAATTCTGAACCGCACCGTGGACGCGTTGCGCCGCGGATTGGAGCTCGTGGATTCGCGCCACAAGGGCGGCGTTGCTTCCGGACTGGATGTCGCGCAGGAAGAAACGCTCCTTCAGACAACGCGCACGCAAGCTACGCTTCTGTTGCAGCAGCGAAAGCAGTTTGAAGACGCGATCGCCGTGCTCGTTGGGAAACCTGCGCCGGATTTTCACATTCCAGTCAGAGAATTGAAAGCCGAACCGCCGCCGATTGACCTGGGGCTTCCTTCCGACTTGCTCGAGAGGCGCCCGGATATTGCCCAAGCCGAGCGCCAAATGGCTGCCGCCAATGCGCAGATTGGAGTTGCCAAGGCGGCGTACTATCCGTCTTTGAATTTGTTTGGAAATGGCGGGTGGCAAGCAGCCGACGTCGCAAAGCTCGCAAACGTTTCCAGCATCTTCTGGGCGCTGGGTGCAAACGTGGCCGAGAGTATTTTCACTGGGGGAACGCGCCGCGCTCAGGTGGAGTTTGCGAAATCCGGGTATGACATCACAATCGCAAATTACCGCCTGTCCGTGCTGACTGCCTTCCAGGAAGTGCAAGACGATGTTACAGGGCTCACGGTTCTCGAACAGGCACGCGATACGCAGCAACTCGCTGTAGATGCTGCCCGCCGCACTCTTGATCTTTCCGAGGACCGCTACAAAGGCGGGCTAGTGAGCTACCTGGACGTCGTCACCGCGCAACAGAACCTGCTGAGCAACGAGCAGGAAGCTGCCGTGATTCAAGGCCAGAGGCTGGTGACCAGCGTTCTTCTGGTTAAAGCGCTGGGAGGCGGTTGGGATGCATCGAGCCTGGCCGCGGTCCAGGTCAAGCCCAAGCTGAAGGATGTCGTCGCGCCCTGACGTGACGTTTCGATCCCACATCTTGTAGGTGCTGGGCTTGCCCCGCTCATTTAGCCCATGAGAACTACAAGCCGTCTGCAAAACCCAACACTAAATCGTGGCAGCGATTATTTTCTTAATTCTTTTAATGCGCGCCTCATCTCGCCGATAAAACGTCCACTGCTTAATGCGTTTCGCTCGCACCAGGCCTGCCTGCTGCAATATCTTCAAATGCTCGCTGGCGGTGGGCTGACTGACCCGCATCTTCCTGGCAATAAACACGCCGCACACCCCATCCTTGACCAGATCGCCGTAAACCTGGGGCGGGAAGTGCCCTCGCGGATTCTTTAGCCAAGAGAGAATTTGCCGGCGTCTTGTGCTGGAAAGTGCGGCGAGTGCCGGTTCGAGATTCATATAGACAATTAGCCAACTCCCTAAGTATACTAGCATGCGAAATGAAACCAAGAAAGCGTATCTTCCTCGCGCTCTGTGATTCCGGTAACCGCGCCTGCCGCGCCTCAAATCCCGGAAAATAACTCCCATGCCCGATACGCAGATCGATCGCGGCCAAATCACTGCGGCGGAAAAAGTCATCCGCCCGCACATTCGCCGGACGCCCATCATCGAAGCGGACGGCATCGATTTCGGCCTCGATTCCATTCCGCTTATTTTCAAACTCGAATTGCTTCAGCATTCCGGCTCCTTCAAGGCTCGCGGCGCCTTCGCGAACTTGCTGCTGCGAAAAATTCCTTCGGCGGGTGTAGTCGCAGCTTCCGGCGGAAACCACGGCGCAGCCGTTGCCTTCGCCGCCAAGAGGCTAGGGGTGCCCGCAAAGATTTTTGTTCCCACTGTCGCTTCACCTGAGAAAATCGAGCGCATCCGCGGCTATGGTGCGAAACTCGTCGTGATCGGCGAACGCTACTCAGATGCTCTGGCCGCCAGCGAGCGATGGGCCGCCGAGTCTGGCGCGCTCACGGTGCATGCCTACGATCAGCTTGAGACGCTGCTCGGCCAAGGCTCCGTCGGTCTTGAGTTCGAGCAGCAGGCCCCCAATCTCGATTCGCTGCTCGTTGCCGTCGGCGGTGGCGGACTGATCGGCGGCGTCGCGTCCTGGTATGAGAATCGCACTAAGATAGTAAGTGTAGAGCCCGAAGCCGCGCCGACGTTGCATAACGCGTTGCAAGCTGGTCACCCGGTTGATAGTCCAGCAGGAGGCATCGCCGCCGACTCACTGGCCCCAAAACGCGTCGGCGAGCTTATGTTTCCGATCGCGCAAAAACTTGTCAGCGGCGCGATACTCGTTCCCGACGACGCGATACAGCAAGCCCAGCAAGCACTCTGGAAGGTCCTGCGCATCGTTGCGGAACCCGGCGCCGCCGCCGCATTTGCGGCAATCCTTTCCGGCCGCTACAAACCTCAGCCTGGCGAGCGCGTAGGCGTTCTCGTCTGCGGCGGAAACACGGCCGTCGTCGATTTTTCTCGGACAAGTGGCGCCAAATCTGAAGACTGCGCGCCACATTCGTCAAGCAAAGCGGCTCCGCAATCCAACTCAGGAGACTGAAATGTCTGTCTACGACAAATTAAACGCCCTAGGAATCTCTCTGCCTCCAGTCGCGCCCCCAGCCGCAGCGTTCTTGCCGTTCGTGCGCACGGGCAATTTGATTTTCGTCTCGGGACACATCGCCAAGAAAGACGGACAGCCCTGGGCGGGAAAGCTGGGCGCTGATCTCACCACCGCTCAGGGGAAAGATGCGGCAAAGGATATCGCCATCCAACTGATGGGAACACTCCACGCGGCGACCGGAGACCTAAACAAGATCGCTCGAATCGTAAA
>Ga0210410_10001830_pt1 | contig 19519 bp, 11 predicted proteins | sample IncBWC4MmetaG_FD_161058 | JGI IMG/M metagenome (GOLD analysis project Ga0210410, IMG submission 161058) | Forest soil microbial communities from Barre Woods Harvard Forest LTER site, Petersham, Massachusetts, United States - Inc-BW-C-4-M | ecosystem: Environmental > Terrestrial > Soil >... | reverse complement strand
GATTCGTAGCCATGATTGATGTGAGCGCCGGTGGCGGCGGCCCACTCTGCGATATGGGTTTCGCCCAGCCCGCTGAGCGATAGGTTTTGCCAGCGCGGAAAATGGAGTCTTGTGTTGAGCCAGGTTGCTGCATCAAGGTTCACCCAGCTGGGGCGATGACCCACGCCGGGGTAGAAACGGTATTCGATCTTTGGCACGTTGGCTCCGGCAAGAGCCTGGACACGAGTGTTCAGGTCGGCGAAGAAGCTTTCGCCGTGATGCGGAGCGGCGACGAGATTGTCCTCCGCGCCGTTCAGGATGAGGGTCTCACCGGCTCGCTGGTGCAAGGCGTAGAGGATCGCTCCCTTGTCGGGGAGAAAGCTGAGGGCCTGGTAAGGGCCGCCCTGGCACATAATCTTGGTGCTGGAGTCCCAGGAGCCGCCGTTGCCGTCGAGGTCTCCGCCGCCGGAGAGGACGAGGGCGCGGATGCGAGGGTCCAGTCCGGCTGCGAGCGCGGCGTGAAAGCTGCCCATCGAATATCCAACCACTGCAATGCGTTTGGGATCGACCTCGGGAAGGCTCGCCGCGTAGCTGACCGCGCCGATGACGTCACCGATCATGAGGCCGCCCATCCTGGCGGGGGATTCGAGGCCAGGCAGCACGGTGTCGTGAGCACGAGCGTCGGTGAGATGCTCGGAGTTGCGCTCTTCCTCGCCGATGGGATCGAAGGTTACGACGACCGCGCCGGCGCTGGCGTAGAGGAGACCGGCGTAGACCTCGTACCAGGTGGTCTTGCTACCACCGTGTCCGGCGACGACGATGACGGCGGGAACCTTCCCGTTGACGTGGTCGGGGTGATAGACGATGGCTGTGACACGCATGCCGAACTGAGTGCGGTAGGTGACGCGATGTGCGACGACTCCAGGCATCGGGGTAAAGCTGCCGAAGTCCCGGGCGGCGACGGACGGCATCGCCTTGGGAAGAAAGAGTGCGGCTTTGGCCTGTTCGCGCCAGCGGGCGAACTGCTCCTCGGTGGCCGGTGCGGAGACTGGCGGTGGGGTATCAAAGGGATGAGCGGGGTCGGTGGGGTCTGGACGTGTGGTCCGCTGGGCGGGGCCGGGTTGCGCAACGCCCAGCAGGATCGACAGCAATAGAACACGAGAGGTTCGCATCGTCATGGCTACATCACTCCGGCGTGCTCGCGCAAGGTGATATCGTCTTCGACCGCTGTGTGGGTTCCGCTGAGCTCCCATCGGGAGATGACGATGGCGGCCACTCCGTTGCCGATAATGTTGGTGACGGAACGCATCTCCGAGAGAAAGCGGTCGATGCCGATAATAAGAGCGATACCGGCTACAGGCACCGTGCCGAGTGTGGAGAGCGTGGCGGCCAGGGTGATCAGACCGCCGCCGGTGATGGTTGCGGCGCCTTTTGAGTTCAGCATGAGGATGAAGAGGATGAAGATCTCCTGCCGCAGCGAAAGGTGAGTGTTGGTGGCCTGGGCGATGAACAGCAGCGCGATGGTGAGATAGATGGAGGTGCCATCCAGATTGAAGGAGTAGCCCGCTGGGATGACCAGCCCAGTGATCGCCTTCGAGCAGCCGAGGTTCTCCATCTTCAGCATGAGGCGGGGGAGCGCCGGCTCGGACGCGGACGTCCCGATGACGATGAGCAGCTCTTCGCGGATATAGACGACAAATCGCCACAGGCTCACTCCATTTACCCAGCAGATGGCGCCAAGCACGATGACGATGAAGGCAATGCTGGTGGCGTAGCAGCAGAGGAGCAGTTTGCCAAGAGAGAGAAGCGAACCGACGCCATAGCGGCCGATGGTGAAGGCCATGGCGCCAAATGCTCCGAGGGGCGCGGCCTCCATGACGACGGCTACCAATTTAAAGAAGAACTGGGAGAGTGAATCGGCCAGCGCGACCAGCTTTTGCTCGCCTCGCAGGGTGGCAAGGGCGATGCCGGAGAGCACGGCGAGCAAAAGTACCTGCAGCATCTCACCGCGGGTAAAGGCGCCAAGGAAGCTGTCCGGGATGATGTTCAGGAGAAAATCGGCGGTGCCTGTGTGGACTGCTCCTGTGGTGTATTGCGCGATGGAGTGGGTGTCGAGCGAGGCCGGATCGGCATTGATGCCGCGACCGGGTTGCACCAGTGTCGCAACAACCAGGCCGATTACGAGAGCGAGTGTGGTGACCGCTTCGAAGTAGAGGAGCGACTTGAGACCGACGCGTCCCAGGCGGCGGAGATCGCCAAACTTTGCAATACCGGTGACGACAGTGAAAAAAACCACGGGCGCCACCAGCATGCGAATCAGTTTCAAAAATCCGTCGCCTAACGGCTTGAGCGATGCGCCGAAGCTTGGGAAGAAGCGGCCCACAACGACCCCTGCAATGATCCCGACCAGCACGCGGAAGTAGAGCGTCTGGAGAAAACTCTTCGAACTACGGGCCTCACTCAAGAATCGCTCCCTCGATGCATCTCTTGCTTGCGTCGCCAGACTCTGCCGGCGGCTAACCTTTCACAACGGTGTGCTTTGCTACGTAGGCGGGATCGATGGTGACGCCAAGGCCGGGACCGGTCGGAACCTTGATGACGCCGTCATCGTCGCTGCGCAGGGTTGACGTCGGGCAAGTGTACGGCAGGTCGTTATTGAACTCCTTGAACTCATGGTACGGACCGGAGTTGGGGATCGCCGACACGAAGTGCATCATGTAGAGGTAGCCGAGGCCGGTGGAGGAGATGTGAGGGATGCACTGCTTGCCGAAGACCGCCGCCATCCGCGCGACGCGCATGCAGCGCACCATGCCGCCGAAGTAGAACATGTCCTGCTGCACGATTCCTACCGCGTTGTTGGCGAGCACCCAGCGGAAGTTATGAGTGCTGGGTTCCTGTTCGCCGAGCGCCATGGGGATCTTGAGTGCGTCCGCGACCTGCTTGAGCTCCTCGTACCAGTCAAAGGGCACGGGCTCTTCGTAGAACGCGTAGTTGTACTCCTGCATGAGGCGGCCGATGGGAATGGCCTGCTCCGGGGTGTAGGAGCCGTTGGCGTCGGCGGAGATGACCATCTTGTCGCCGAAGGTCTTGCGGACGAGTGGAATCAGCTTTTCGCTACGGCCCACCGGAGTCTCGGGATGCGACATGCGGCCGCCGAGCTTGAACTTGATGGCCTTGGCCTTGGAGATAGCTACGTCGCGCTGCAGGTGTTCGATCGTCTCCTCTGCCGAGATGTAGCGTTCGCCGTTGGCCTGATAGACGTTGATCTTCGGGTTGTAGATCTTGTCGGAGATGAGCAGGCCGATGGGCCGGTTCACCATCTTTCCGAACATGTCGAGAATGGCGAACTCGAGGGTCGCGATGGGAACGAAGATGGCCAGGCCGGTGGCCTTGTAGTTACTCTCGTAGACGGTCACCTCCTCCAGCAACGTCTCGATGTCCCGGGCATCCTTGCCGATGAAGTAGGGGGCGATGCGTTTGGCAAAGATGGGGTAAAGGACCTCCATCTGCTGCGAGTTGGAGACAGAGATGCCTTCGGCGCCGTCCTTGGTCCGGACCCTGCAGAGCCAGCTTTTGCCATAGTGGAGCAACTCGATGGTCTGGATGATGGCCGGCTCAGGAAAAAGCTCGCGCTTGAAGACAGGCTGGCTGGCCGCCGCGTCGAGTTTCTCGTATCTCGCCTTAAGGGTGGGAGCCATATTGGCGGCGGCTGCCAGGGACGGCAGCCCTGCCGTCAATCCTGTAGCAAGGGCGCCTCGAAAGATGTCGCGACGGGTGGTTTGCATGAGACTTCTATTCCCTCCTGGCCGATCCCGGCGGCGTCGAAAACCCAACCGGGAACCGGGGAGCAAAGTACGTCTTACCGACGCCACAACCCCCAACAGCCAATTCTTCCTTCCGATTCATAGCACCGCGCAACTCAGACTTTAATGAAAACATGACAAGAAACTGTATGTGACGGGCAAAGATACAGGAATACAGCGGCCTTATCGCATGCCTATGATCGTAACCGACAAGAAATTGTTTTGTAGATACGAACTTCAATTGACAGTGCTTATGCTGCGATGATATATCGCAGGCATGAGAACTTCACCAGCAACCGCTCGGCCGGATATCTGGGTGCGGTGCAGAGTCCGCTACCGTGACGGCGTTCCGACGGAGACGAAGTTCGTTCTCGGCCGCGAGATGCATTAGAGGTCTTCAGTCTTCCCGGATCATCGGTCTGGATTGGGCAGAATTAGTCTGGGGAGATGGATGTCGACTCAAACGGCCATACTCTCTGGACTGTCTTGTAGAGAATCTGGTCGTGATCTTCTTCGGGAATAAAGTCGAGATAATTTCGAAATAAATCGACTGCCTCTCGATAGGAGAGCTGCTTTAGACAGATGGGCCAATCAGTTCCCCACATGAGACGCTTGGCTCCAAAGCTTCTGTAGAGGCGTTTGACCTGTTCGTTTGTGTCTCGATAGGGGTATGCCTGCTTTGAGATCGACCACATGTGAGAGATTTTGACGAAGACCTTTGGATACGACGCAAGGTTAGTTAGTAGTTCCAGATCGCTCGGTTTGTCCAAAGGTGAATCGGCCATGTGATCGATGACTACGATCAACTCCGGATTCTGCTCGATCAATGGCACAAGGTCCGGCAGCCGAGTGACGGGGGTAAGGATTGTCATCGGAACTTTGAGTTGTGCGCAACGCCTCCACAACAAAGGCATGAGCGAACCGCGAATCCAATCGTCTTCTGCGCCCGCGCCTGGGCTGATGCGGACACCGTGAAATCCTTGTTCCTCCGTGAGACGGCTGAGCTGATCGGGCGCCTTGGGGTCCTCCGGATTCACGCGACATACAGCTTTGAATCTGCCGGGGTAACGTCTTAAAACATTCGCGAGATAGCTGTTGTCCCAGCGGTAATGAATGACCTGGATAAGGACCGTTCGATCGACGCCATTGGCCTGCATGAGTTCGAGCAGCGTTTCGACGGAGGCATCCTCGGGCGGAGGATGCGCGCCCTGCGCAAAGGGAAAGGCAGGATCATGTTTCCAGACGTGTACGTGGGAGTCGATCAGAAGGGATTGTTTGTCGATGCGGGGAGAGGCTGGCGATGCAGCAAATCGTGCGCTTAAAGAGCCGGCTATTGACCTTGCCAGGAACTGTCGACGATTCATCTTCACGACCTCTTCACGCGTATCTTTGTCTCCGACGAACGCCGTAATTTTTTTTACAAGAACTCGATCGACGCGCCAACTAAAAAAGGAAATTGATCCAGCTATGACTTAGTACATAGTGATTTATACGTCATTTGCCATAGGTATTTTGGGAAGTTACAAGCTTGTAAAACTATGCGATGATCAATCGAAAAGTAACGAAATACCAATGAACAACGTGCGATTTGTGCCAGGCAATAGATGCTGGAAACACTCGATCGAGCAGCTTCGACTTATCCGTAGCGTTGGCAATGGAGCGATATGGCAATTACCGTTCTCCGACAGGATACGCGTTACAACACGCTGAAGAAGGGACATAACAGCCGCTGGCCGGCATCGGAGTCGGATGGCGTGGGTCGAATTGAGATATGCGAAACCGCAGAAGATGCGGCGGATGCTCTTCAGCGAATCGTGAGTGCTGGACTGCGACCGACGGTGCGTAGCGGTGGGCATTGCTACGAGGACTTCTTCGCGAATAATCCCGACGGAGCGCTTCTCGATTTGGGTCTGCTCACACAGACCAATCCTCCAGGCAAGGGCGCGCCCTACAGGATCGGTCCAGGAACACAGCTTTGGCAGGCCTATGTGGAGTTGTACAAACGTTATGGTGTAACCATTCCAGGCGGAACGTGCGGCTCAGTGGGCGCGGGCGGCCATATCAGTGGCGGAGGGTACGGCCCCCTGTCGCGATTGCATGGGTTGACGGTGGACTGGCTCTCTGCAGTGGAGATTTTAACTGTTGATACAAATGGCAAAGTCGTCCCGCGCAGAGTGGACCGCGCTCACGATCCTGATCTCTTCCGTGCGTGTCGGGGAGTTGGAGGAGGCAACTTCGGCGTCATCACAAGCTATACCTTCGATAAGCTGCCGCAACCGCCGCAGGAGGTTATGCTGGCACACATCTCCTGGGCGTGGGCCGATATGACGCTGGAACGTTTTACCAAAATATTGACGACGTTTGGCGATTATTGGGAGACGCGCGGCAAGGACCCGGATACGTGGGGCATGTTTGCTGTTCTCGTCGTGTCGCATCAGGCGGGAGGGCGATTCGGCATGTCGGTGCAGTTCTGCAATCCTGACGGGACCTGCAAGAACTTGAGCGTCTTGACGGACTATTTGGATCGCTTTCAGGATTGCAAGCCTACCTCCGGTAATCCGGGTTCCTCTTCGGTCTATGGCGCGCCGCCAGCGAGTGCGGGGCAACCGGTGTGCATCGGCGCGCACACGATGGCACGCTATGACTGGTTGCTCGCGGTTGAGGCGGACATCGGCGGCGGTGGCAGTTCGCGCGCGAAGTACAAGTCCGCTTATATGAAGCGGGGCTTCACTGCTGAAGATGCGCGGTGCATGTACAAACACATGACGCGGACTATACCTGGCGTCGATCTGCGCAGTTCGATGGTGGAGATCGATTCGTATGGAGGCGCTATCAACCGTAAGAATCTGGTGGACGAGACTGCCGCAGCGCAGCGGTCCTCGGTGATCAAGCTGCAGTACCAGACGTATTGGAGAGACGAGAAAGACGACGATGCGCATCTGACGTGGATTCGCGATTTTTATCGCGAGATGTACTCGGGCGCCGACGTGGATTCGAACTACAGCACGACACCTTATCCTGGTGAGCGGTACGACGGGTGCTACATCAATTACCCGGACAAGGATATGCTCGCCTATCCTTTCTGGCCGCAGTTGTACTACAGCGATCAGGGGATGTATCCCTTTTTGCAGAGCGTCAAGCGGCGTTACGATCCCAACAACATATTTCACCATGCGATGTCAGTTCGGCCTTGAACTGACATCGCTTCACCTTTGAAGAAAACGCGAGTGTGCTCGGGCAGTCTTTGGATTAGTGGGGCATCTCTTTTGCAGGGGTGTTGTGCGTATCAGGCGGACGGGGTGCAAAGGTCGTCCAGCGCGATGCGTTCTTCGCGTTTGGATCGAGAGGCTCGTTCCATAGCTTTGCTTCCATTCCATTGAGGTCGTAGACGATCTTGCCGTCCTTGATGGTGAGTTCGGCGACGAGCTTCTCTGTGCCATCGACGCGTGTGTTCTGCATGTCGGTGAATCCGTAGTGGCCTTTTTCTACGCGCAGCACGGCGATGTCAGCAACGGAACCTTGAGAGAGATTGCCCAGGTCCTCGCGTTTAATCTCATGGGCGGGGTGCGAGGTCATCTCGGCGATGGTCTCCTGCAAAGAGAGGCCGATTGCCATCATCTTGCTGGCGACGTTGAGCTCATCTTTGGTCGCGCCATTCATGCTGCCAATGTGCAGATCGGTTGAGATGGAGTCGGGAATAAAGCCGTCCTTCACCATGGGTACGGCGAGCGACCATTTGAAGCTGCCCCCGCCTGTACCAGTATCGAAGAAGACGCCGCGCTTACGGCCTTCGATGAAGGCCTTACTTGGGCCGAGAGTCGCCGGGTCCTGCTCCTGACGGAGGCCGGAGTACATGTGAGTGTAGATGTCGCCGGGGCGTAGCTTCTTCGTCAGCAAGTCGTAGAGTGGGCGAGTTGGCCGATCGGTACCGAAGTCGACCATGACGGGAATGTTGGCTTTGGTGCCAGCGATGACGGCCTGTTCGACAGGGGTCCACTCCGGACCGCCGAAGTGTGCGGTCTTGATGCCGACGACGGTTTGAGGATATTTGAGCGCCATTTGCGCCGTTGCCTCACCGTCCATGTCTGCGATGTTCTGCTCGTATTTGTCGCCGCGCATGCCGGAGCCGACGATGTTGAGCATTGCGAGAACGCGGGTCTTCGAGCGGTCGATGATGCGCTGCTTGAAGTCTTCAAAGTTCTTCCAGCCGGAGCATCCTGCATCTACGACGGTGGTGACGCCGACGCGGAAAGTGAAGCCATCGGGTGGGACGCTGTTGTCGCCGGCATAGGAGCCGCGCTCGCCGGTTCCGTTGTAGACATGGACGTGAAGGTCGATGAGGCCGGGAGTGACGTACAAACCCTTGGCGTCGATGGTCTTGAGAGCATCTGTAGACGGGATGTTCGCGGCAACCTTGGCGATCTTGCCATCCTTGATCGCAACATCCATCACGGAGTCGATGTGATTCTTGGCATCAACGACGTGTCCTCCGCGGAGCAGCAGATCATAGGCCGGAAGGTCGGACTGCGCGAAGACACTCGAAGCTGCAAGAAGAGAGAGCACGATGCTGCAACGGGCAATAGTTCTTTTCGGAAACTGCTTCATCATATGGTCCTCAGTCGATGCGCAAAACGATGATGGTGAAAATTCAAAAATGGCGTGGCATCACAGTCTGGAGCAATGTTGCTCTGTGCAGGGAATAGCCGCCATCAGGCGCGAATTGCCTTCCATGTTGCGTCGCCGTACTCCCCCATGTGGACGTGGCCGGTCATGGTCTTGTCCTGAACGGTTCCTTTAAATGTCCAGGGAATCGAGTTTCCTGGAACCTGCATGTTGCTGTGAAGCTCGATCTGGTCGGCGTGAATCACTCCTCTGAGTTTTGCGTTGTAAATCTCGCCGTTGTGCATGCCGCTAAGGTCGTTGGCGTTCTGCTCGATGGTGAACTTCTGTTCGCCGGTACCGCGGGGATATTGAATCGTGACGGCCCACGTTCCCTGGACAGGGGCGGGGGTTCCAGATGGAATCACAGGATTTTCGTAGTGGCCAGGTTTGGTCAGGCCCTCGTAGATCGCATTCGCTATGATTCGATCCTCACCGGGGTCCATCATGTAAGGCATGATGGTGACGGAGCTGGCCATCTTGTCTGGCCGTTGCCCAGTGCCCCCATCGATAATGATGCGAGGCGTACCTGCATCGAGCCGGGCTACGAGCTCTGTTCCGGTAATCTTCAGCACGTTGGCATCCCAGTGAATACGCAGGCGCGGAGCCTTGTTGGAGAGATCCTCTGGCTCCAGGTATTCGAAACTGGCAGAGGGTAGAGGCTTCAAGCGGGCCTCGATGTTCTGAAGCCAGGAGCGCCACTCACGCTGCTCGGCGGCATGATCGCGCTTGTACCACTGCTGAACCGCAGCGAGCAGGCCCATGGCCTCTTCCTTGCTGCACTTGAAAGCCCGACCATAGCAATGGTGAGGCGCAGCCTGATAGTAGGCGGCCTTGCACAGATCCTTTTGCCCTATCAGCATTCCGGACGACTGCGGCCCTCGCATGCACTTTCCGCCGGAGTAGCCGACTAGTGTCGCGCCTGCGGCGATGTGGATGTTTGGGGAGATAGGCTCTTCGGCGGCGGCATCGACAAAGACCGGAACGCTCTTCTCTTTGGCGATGGAGCAGATATTCGGGATGCTTAGCGGTCCCTTTTCTGCTGCCGGGCTGGAGAGGATATAGATCATGGCAGTGCGATTCGAGATTTTGGCCCGCAACTCCTCTTCCGAATCGACTTCGACCATTTCGGCGCCTGTCATGCGAATGCCGAAGTCGTAGGGATTTCGCGAGTGCTTTGGGATGATGACCTGGTCACGCTCTTTAATGTAGGGGAGGGCCTGACAACGTTCTACATCGGTTCCGGCGATGCACGCCACGGTAGCGAGAGCGATGGCGGCTTCACATCCCGTGGTGGCGATGCCCCACTCCGCGCCGGTCAGCTTGGCGAGCTGGGCGCCGATTCCATCCATCATCTCGTCGAGTTGGACAAAGTAGTTCGACGCCTCGAACATCGCCTGCTTCACCTGGGGAAGGGACCGCGATCCACTGATGATGGTGAACGTGCCGCGACCATTGATGAGCGGGCGGACGCCGATGCGGGTAAAGAGATTGTCCTGATCGGTTCCCTCCCTTGCAGGAAGCGTCTTCTGTGCCTGGGGCTCTGCCAACGCGGTTGTGGCCGCGGCAAAGGGTGAAACAGCGGTGGCAGCTCCGAGAGCTGAGAGTATTCCGGATTGTTTGAGGACTTCTCGCCGCGACCAGCGTGCATTACGAAAGAGTGACATGGACTCGCCTTTTTGGGATTGGTGAAGAGTGGGTTAGCGATGTTGAGAGGTTTTAGATGTAGGCGATGAGATCGATCTCAATCAATGAATCTCCGGGGATACCGCCTGCGGGGGCGACGGTCGTGCGAACAGGGGGAACCATACCCCACTTGCCGGTCGCGTAGACACTGTTCATGGCGGCATAGTCCTTAAGGTCGTTGAGATACACATTCACCTTCAGCACCTTGTCCATCGACGACCCGGCGTTGATGAGGTTCTTTTCCAGCTCATCGAGCACATGCTTCGTATGCTCTTCGATAGTGCCCTTGAAGTGCGCGCCAACCCCTGCGAGGAAGAGCAGATTGCCATAGGAGACCGCGCTCGAAAACAGGGGAGCCTTCGCCGGTGTCGCAGGAACTTTGTCAGCCTGCGTCTTTGGCGGATAGTTCTTCTTTTGGAGTGTGCCGGTGACCTGCCCTTTGGCGGTTTGAGTGATCATGGCACCGCCAGTTACGGCGACTGCGGCTTTGGCTGCGTTCTTCAGTAAACCTCTTCGGGATTGCTGTTGCATTGTGTTACTCCTTTTGGAAAGAGACGCATTATGGTTTGGGATGCATAAGGACTGCACGAACTTGTTGGCCGACGATCTCGGCCTCTCCAGGCTGCAGCATCCAAGTGCCGATGACGATGGTGTTTTCAGTTGATAGTGCGCCGAAGCGGCCGCTGCTGCCGGTAGCCGGGTTCAGCTCAATCGACGGACGCTGCTGCCTGAGGCGTTCCTGCACCTGTTTTGGGCTGATACCCACAACCTTAGGATCGTAGCTGAGCATGAGGTGTGGAACGTGATTCGCTACCTCAGGAATATTGACGCTTGCTTTCAAGGTTGGAACGTCCTTCACTGCCTGCTTGATGATGTCGACGCGGCGCATGTACTCGGCTTCGAGGGCTTCGTCGTTCTGTTCCAGCAGCCAGTCAACGGCGGCAACCATGCCTACGATCTGTTCCTTGGCGACCTTCATGCCGCGGCCGACGGCGTCGCTGTTTGGATTGTTGTTGGCAGCCGCGAGGTCGGTGAGATGTTTCTTGCCGAGCAACAGGCCGGCGTTCTGCGGACCGCGAATTCCCTTCCCGCCTGAAAAACTGACCAGGTCGTAGCCCATGCCGGTGTACTTCCACAGATTTTCAATCGGAGGCATATCTGCCGCGGCATCCATGTGACAAGGAACATTATGCTGATGCGCCACATCGAGCCATGTCTGGCGATCAATCTGCCCACCCTCACCAGAGTTGAAGAAGTTTGTCATGATCGTATTTGAGGTGAAGGCGTGCTTATAGTCATCGAGCGTGACCACCTCGACGATGCGCGCCCCGCAGATCAGCATGGCGTGGTCATATTCATAACGGTGCGCCTTCTGCACGATGACGTCATGCTTCATGCGATCGACGTTCTCCGGAATCTGGTCCGGCTTCGTGCCATTTGCCGATGCGATGCAGGCAGCGGTGGCAAGGGTAAGGGCTGCGGAGGCCCCGGAGGAGACCACGGCGCCCTCGCAGTGAAGTTTCTTTGCGATGTACTCGCCGGAGGCTTGTTGCAGATCTTTGAGGCGAACAGGATGGAGAGCCGCCTGCGCGACGGCGCGCTGCACCTGTGGCGGCATCAGAGCCGCGGTGAGATAGGTGTAGGTGCCGGCTGCATTGATGATCTTTTCGACGCCTAATTTTGTGTAGTAGTCGTCCGCAGAGTTCGACGCCGCGGGCAGCGCGAATGCTTCCGATGCCGTACTCGCTCCTACGATCGGCGCTGCGCCAAGAAGGGCCATGGCCGACTGCGACCAGCGGAGAAAACTCCGCCGTGTAAAGAGACCGCGTTCTCCGATACCTGACATCGTAAACCTCTAACTGCCTTTCTTGATGGAGCGTTGCATAAGGAGATTGTTGGTTCTAGATTCGTCCAAACTGTTTGACCGCCTCCTCGATGGAATGAAATTTTTCAATAAATGGATACATCGAATGTTCGCTGTTGTCGAGCTTCTGGGCGAGGACCAGAACCTCCGCCGCATGATCGCGGGGTACGACGACGACACCGTCCTGGTCGGCGACGATGATGTCGTTCGCGGAGACTTTGACGCCGTCACAGTCGACCGGCACATTCATACCACCAAAACGGTAGTGGCCCACGGAAGTGGAGGGCACCGGACCGGTGGCGTAGACGGGAAAGCCGATCTTTTTCAGTTGGGGCAGATCGCGGACGCCGCCGTCGATGACCGCGCCAGCAAAGCCGCGCGCGAACATCGCGGTGCCCATCAGGCCGCCCATGCCGGCGATGTCGGCTCCATCCTCTACCTGCATGACGTAGACCGAGCCGGGACCGCCTGAGTCGATCGCCTTGAGCATGCCCGTCAGCGCGTCGGCGTCGTGGTTCTCCTGTTTGACGAGTTTAACTGTGATTGCAGTACCTGCGAACTTCGCAGGAAAGATCGACTGCATACGGTGAGACATATAGCGTTTCTCGTGGAGCAGCTGTTCGATAGCGTCGGAGACCGAGGCGGCTTCTACGTGGCGGTAAGCATCGAGCATCGCGGCAGGATCAGCAAGATACTGCGCAGCCGTCTTTGGCGTGTCTGCGTGAACGATGTGGGTGATGGTAAGAAATGTCGCACAGACGATGGCGACGGCGACGGCGATGCGTGCTCGGTTCAACGACAAAATCGGATTCAATCTCGATGACCTCATAATGACTGAGAGCAGGCTACCGGAAGAGCACGAAAGTATGCTGCGATATTAGTCTCCCGGAAGAATTGGAACAGTGGAGACCGCCGGAATTCTCCCGTCCGGCGGCTCCAGGATGACGACAGGATTGCAGTTAGAAGATGATCTTTCCAGCCAGTTGAAGCACACGGGCGCCGGTGAGCTCACCGGGAATCTTCTGCACATCGATAATCGTCCCGTTGTTGCCTGCGCTAAGTGCCGTGCCCGTCGATGACGCCGCATTCAGGGATGGATTGCCGTTGCCATTGTTGGAGTTTGGATTGGCTGCACTGGGATGGTTGAACACGTTGGATGCCTCAGCCCGGAACTGGAACTTCGCTCTCTCCCAGATGGGGAAGTTCTTGAAGATCGAGAGGTTGTCGTAGGAAAATCCAGGTCCGTGCAAGGTGTTTCTGGATGTATTGCCGAAAGCATAGTTATATGCAGTAACGGTCGTCCCGGTCACGGTCGTCGGAGCAACCGGTAGCGCATACGCGCTCAGGTCAATGCACGATCCCGAAGTGGCGGTCCCGTTGACTCCGTGGATGAGGTTCTTCAGACTGCAGTTTGAGCTTGGCTTGTGCACCCAGCTCGGACGCCCTTGGGCCGTGTCCAAATTACCGGAGGGGTTGGTTCCCAGTGAGACATTGAATGGCATACCAGTCTGCAGATTGAGGATGGTGTTGATCTGCCATCCTCCAATCGTCTCCCGAACCAGGAGATTCGACCGGTTGAAGGAGGGCAGCTCATAGGTGAGCACTCCAACAAAGCGGTGCCGGATGTCCCAGTTGGCGTTGCCATAGTCCGCAGCCACGTTGAACGGTTGTGAGAGAGTGCCGCCGCCATTGGAGTCCGAAGAGATATCCAGAGTGTGCGACCAGGTGTAGCTGGCCTGACCTGAGAGCCCGTGGAACATGCGCTGCCGAAGGACCAGGTTGAGTCCGTTGTAGTGGGCCCACGCAATATTTCTCAGATCGCGAATGGAGCCAAAGAGCTGGTTGGGACGAACCAGGCAGGTTGCCTGACCGCAGGTTCCCTGGGGCGAGTTGAGGCTGGCTTTCGTTGGCTGAGAAAAGACAGAGCCGGGCGTTACCAGGTTCGGCTGGTTATCGTACAGACTGGTATCCAGATCCAGGGAGTGCGAGCCGATATACTGTGCCTCGGCCGCGGCGCCCTTCCACAACTCTTGCCCTACGGAGAGATTCCACTGGTAGCTGCGCTGCGTCTTATTGGCCGGATCGTAGGTGACCGCGCTGCCATAGGTGCAGGTTGTTGGAGTAGGACAGGTACCTGTCACCGGAGATGCGTTCGCTTGGCCGGGAGTAGGGTTGGAAAACGATAACGGATTGGCTGCCGTTCCCTGCGCGGCGCTATAGCTGAAGAAGGCCCCAAAGGGATAGTTGTTACTGGTCAGCAGCGTAAAGCTGTTGAGTTGGTTGGCGTTGTAATAGAAGCCCACGCCGCCGCGAACCACGGTCTTCGAGAGAGCGCGATATGCGAAGCCGATGCGAGGTCCCCAATTGTCATGGGTCGGGCTACCGAGTTTTAGACCCGGAACCGGCACCCAGTTCGCGGCCGAGTTCGCGGTCGAGACCGGAAGCAGCGCGGTCTGCGCTGCATTCATGATGCGAGTAAAGCCATTCAGGCTGTAGGGGACGGTCGGCAGATCGTAACGCAGGCCGTAGTTCAATGTGAGTTTCGACGTCGCCTGCCAGTTGTCGAGGACAAAGAAGCCATCCCGCCACTCCGCCACCGAACCTTTAGGGCTGGTGACCGGCGTTTGATCGCTGGCGGGAAGGCCAAGCACGAAATCAGCGCGGGGATCACCGGTTATGGTACTGCCGCTGAAGTTGAACACCCCGAGTACATTGTTGGCTGCAATACGTCCCGTCCCCAGCTTCCGGAACTCAATGCCCGCCATGATATTGTGTTTTCCGCGGGTATAGCTGATCTGGTCGTAGGCATCGATGGAGCGGTCATCCTGGAACCAGTTGGTGCCGTTGTTCCCGACATTCATTCCGGTAGCGTTGGTGACATTAACAAGGGGAATGCCGGGCATGTTCTGGGTGGTGTCGTAGTTGAATCCCGGAATGCCCAATGCCGTTCCAGCGCCCTGAAGGTTATTGACAAACCAGTAGTTCAGCGAGTCCGTGATGAACTGGTTGACACCAATGTGGAAGTCATTCACCAGGCGGGGTGTGATGATGTGCGTATACCCGAAGGAGTAGTTGCGGCTGTTCGCGGGCCCATAACCGCCGCTGACAGGAACCTGGTTCCCGTTAGCATAGGTGAGGTTCTGCCAGTGGAAGCGCGCGAAGAGCCGGACACGCTCCCCTATATTCTCGTCAACACGCTCCAGGGTCTGGGCGACAAAGAGGTTGTTTGGAAAATAGGCGTTGCTGAGATTGTTGTTGATGCCGGGGACATTGGGAAGAGGTACGTACGCCTCATATTTTTTCGCAATCAGCCCTGCTGCTGTATTTAACTCGCTTGCGGGTATCTGGTTATGCGAATAGGGAGCATTGTTCTTATACGGATCACGCAGACAGATTCCGCCAGTACATGCGCCACTGACAGGATCAAACGTGGCGAGAGCCGAGAAATCGCCGCTCTCCATGGCTTGGGTCAGCACAGTAGACGTACCTGATGACTGGGCCTTCTGATTCAACTTCTCGTAGGAGCCGAAGAAGAAGGTCTTGTTGTGGCCGTTGTAGAGCTTCGGAATGATGACAGGGCCGCCCAGCGTAAATCCCCACTGGTTATAGTTCAGCGGCGCTTTTTTCGTCGTAGCCGTATCGAAAAAATTGTGCGCGTTCAAGGCGGTGTTCTTGATGTAGTCGTAGAGCACGCCGTGATAGTCATTCGTGCCGGCCTTGCTTACCATATTGACGTGCACGCCAAGATACGAGCCATACTGCGCCGTGTAATTGCCGCTCTGCATCTGCACTTCAGAGATCATGTCCGTGCTGGGGCGGGCAGGCGTGACGTTGCCTAGGTTGTTCATGATCGAGACACCGTCGAGGGTGAGCTCATTTTGAGTCTCGCGCTGGCCGGCACCAATGAAGTCCACTCCAGGAGGATTGCCGGAGTAGTTAGTCTTCGACCCGATGATGACGTTCGAGGCCAAAGCGGCGACCTCAAGCGCATTATGGCCCTGGACCGGGAGGTCCTCCACCTGCCTGGTGGCGAAGGTCTCACCCAGGCTCGCGTCGTCGGTCGAGAGAGGCGGAGTGTTGGCTGACAAAACGGTCACCGTATCCGTTGTCGCTCCAATTTTGAGATTGAAATCGGTACGCACAGCTACATCGATCGTGACTGGCACGCCAACCGTCGTCACCTTGCTGAAACCTGTCTGCTCTACCGTGAGGTCATAGGTGCCGCTTTGGATGAACGTGATGGCGTAGTATCCCGACGCGTTCGTAGTCCCTGTGTACTGAACTTTTGTGGACTGCTCGACAGCGGTTACTTTCGCTCCGCTGACTACGCTTCCGGTTGAGTCGAGCACTGTGCCGACAAGTGAGGTATTGTTTGCGATCTGGGCCCGGAGGAACGCAGGGCTCAACAAGAGTACGAAGCAATAAACCAACGCTTTCTTCACAGTAGTCTCCTAGGTAAATCCTCGTGGTGCCAGGCAGCGCAGCAATGAATGCACGTATCGGTTCGCGATGGAAATAACTGCTCCTGCTCGCGACGGACCGTGGACTATTTCTTGAGTGTCACGATTCCATTACAGGCGAGAAAATTTGTCATTAGGCTGTTGCCGGGGTAGGGTATAGGTCAAATGTCCTAGAAGAATGCACCGAGAGCTCTCACGCCGCCGGCATCACCGGCCCGGTTGGGAAGGCATTGGGAGTCTTTCACCCCGCGCAACGACGTATATTTTGACCATGTTTTGCCAGCAATTCACCACGCTTTGACCAGGCAAATGCCAGGAAAAAAAGGGATAATTTTCCCCAAAACCCCTGAAAACCAAGCGCGCACCTAACCACATTTTTTTAAAGAAAAAAACGCTATTCGAGATGAACAATGCCTCGTTGCAAGGCATAAATCGTGGCTTGGGTACGATCGCGAGCGCCCATTTTGTCGAGCACGGAACTTACGTGAATCCGAACGGTTTTTTCCGCGATGTGAAGATCTTCGGCGATCTCGCGGTTACTGCGTCCCTGGGTGATACAAGCCAAAACCTCGGTCTCCCGGGGCGTAAGTTCAACAGTGGGCATGCGTTCGGCGAGACGGTCCAGAGCGACGTGCGGAAGATATCGCAGGCCGCGATCGACGTTCTGAATCGCGCTTAAAAGCTCTTCCCCGCTGGCATCCTTGGTGAGATAAGCCATGGCGCCGCTGCGCACGGCGCGGTAGATGTCCTCACTGCCCTGATAGTTCGAGAGCACTACGATTCGCGCGCTGGGAAACTCCTTGCGCAGCTGAATGATGACGTCAAAACCGCTGACACGCGGCAGGCGCAGGTCGAGCACCACGACATCCGGCCGCAAGGTGCGGTACATCGTCATGCCGAGTTCCCCGTCACCGGCCTCTCCGATGATGCGGATCTGGGGGTGTCCGGAGAGCACGGAGTGTAGGGCCATGCGTGCGAGGAAGTGGTCCTCTATGAGAAGAACGCTGATCTGCTTCATATTCCAATCCACCGTATAACGTGCTGCTCTTGATTGACCGGCTGCTGCATAGCGTTGAAGGATACTCTGACCGTGACCTCGGTGCCAGCGCCGACGGCGGTTTGCAGTCGGAGGGTGCCACCGAGCTTGCGTGCACGCTCTTCCATGACAGGGATGCCGAAGTGTCCTCGGCGCGATGTGGAGCGATCGGATGCGAATCCGCGGCCGTCGTCGCGGATGGAGAGGTTGAGAGCGTCGGTCTCATACTTCAGATGGATGGCGATGGACGAGGGCTGGGCATGGCGGATAGCGTTCGATACGGCTTCTTGACCAATGCAGACAAGGTGATGGACGCAGCCGGGAGCAAGCGGCACCTCATCTCCTTCGACGTCGAGCGTGGTGCGGACTACATCCTGCATATGATTCGTGGCAAGTGTATGGGAAAGAGCCTGGGAGAGAATGTTGGTGACCTCCTCGGCGTCGCGTAGATCCCAGATAATACGGCGCGCTTCGGCCTGACAGTGCGAGACCATGCTTCGGGCCAGTTCGCAGGACTTAGCCGCCGGAGTGGACGCCGAGTCACTGTCACGGAAGAGCTTAGCGGTGGCTTCAAGCTGCCAGGAGATTGCTGCGAACCCCGCCATCAGGGTGTCGTGACACTCGCGCGAGATGCGGTTGCGCTCCTCAAGGACAATGCCGATACTGCCTTTCATCAGTTGGACACGGCGGCGGAAGAGATGCACCGCGACGGTAGCTGTTAGCAATACGAGAGCAAGGTAGAAATACCAGGTTTGATAGATGTGCGGGCGTTGACGGACAGGTAGCGACGCAATGGGAGAGAGCCACTCTTCGCCGCTGTTGCGTGCCTGCACCTCAAAATTGTATTTGCCGGGCGAGAGTCTGCGGTAACGCGCGGAATGGGCGCGTGTACTTGTCCATTCCGCATCATAGCCCGTGAGCCGGTAGCGGAACTCGATGTGCGCGGGGTTGGAGAGAAGTCCCGCGTTGAAGAAGAAGATAACGTCGGGTTGGCCGGCTTCGAGATCGACATGCGATCCGGTGAGACTATCCGTGACACTGGGATCATTCGAAAGTGTCCAACCAGTAATGGTGGCGGTTGGGCTGAGCGAGCCTGCTTTTTCTGCGACGTCGGTAGTGTGAACGAAACCCTTGGCGGTGGCGAACCAGAGGGTACCGTCGGCCGTCCTGGTAGAGGTTGGATTAGAGGCTCCGCCACATTCGCTGGAGCGCATGCCGTCGCCTTTGCCAAAGACCACGGTGGAAAGCTGGGATTGTCGACCTTCCGCAACATCGTGCAGTTCCGTAAGGGAGAGCCGCACGATACCACGCGAGGTGCCGAGCCAAAGATGGCGGTCTTTATCTTCGATGGCCGTGTTGACGAGAAGAGGTGTAATGCCGCTGCTTGCAGGGAGGGGGATAGCCTGCTCCTGATGTACCCAGGCAAGACCGCCTGCCTTGGTGCCTGTCCAGACATGCCCCATACTGTCCAATGTCAGTGAGAGGACATAGGGATGCGGCATCCCGTCGATGGGAAGGACAACGCCATCGCGTACGCGGAAGAGACCGGTGCTGGTGCCGACGAGAATCGATCCGTCGCTGTCCTCGATGACGCAGGTGATGAGTTTCGACTCGAGCAGGTGAGATTTTCGTTGTGGGTCGATCTCGCCGCCAGGATAGTAGAAAAGACCGGTATATGTACCTACCCAGAGACCTCCGTTATGGTCTGGAAGGATGGAGCTAACGGCGTTGCCGGGGGATTCGATGCCCAGCAGATAGTGATGAAAGGTATGGCCGTCATAGCGATAGATGCCGTCAAACCATGTGCCAATCCAAATATGTCCGCGCCGGTCTTCGGCGAGTGCGCGGATGGGCGTAGCGATCGGCATCCCGGGGGGATTGGCGGCGATGAGATGTCCGTTGTGCCTGCGGAAGAGGCCTTTGCCCCAGGTGCCGAGCCAGAGGTCGCCGTGGCTGTCTGCAAATGAGTTGGCGGAGAAGTTGGCGTGGAATCCCTCGGGTTCGCCATAAGGAGCCAGTGCGCCTTTGCGCC
>Ga0210410_10001828_pt1 | contig 19522 bp, 18 predicted proteins | sample IncBWC4MmetaG_FD_161058 | JGI IMG/M metagenome (GOLD analysis project Ga0210410, IMG submission 161058) | Forest soil microbial communities from Barre Woods Harvard Forest LTER site, Petersham, Massachusetts, United States - Inc-BW-C-4-M | ecosystem: Environmental > Terrestrial > Soil >... | reverse complement strand
ACCCACCTGTAGATACTGGAGCACCTGGGCCCCGGATCCGATCAGCACTCCTTCTCCGAGCACCACGCCGCCGGAGATATTTGCCCCTGGATTCACCACCGATCCTCGCCCTACGCACGCTTCATGACCCAATGTCGAGCCGAAGTTACAAAGGGCAAATGGTTCGAGCACAATGTTGACGGTGGCCGTAACCCGTGCCCCAATAAAGCAGCCTTCCTCCAGCCTTGCCGAGTCCAGATCGATCACTGCCGTTGGATGGATAAGCGTCGGCCACTCGATACCCGTCAGCAGCGCACTTAACTCGCCTGCAAGTTTCAATCGAGTCGCAGGAGACCCCACCCCAAGCGCAAGTGCGTCGACCGAATCCCGGTTCTGCCTTAGCCATCTGAAGTCCCCGATCACCTGCTCAGAGGCGTCCCGTACTCCTAGCCGCGAAAGATCACTTACCACGTATCCGAGGAAGTCGAACGCCGGTTCACCGCGATTGAGCCAGCGCAAGGCGGATGCGACCTCGCGCGCCATCCCGCCCGCACCAATGATGACGATGCGTTTCCGCTTCATCGCGTGCCTCCATGGTCCGACTCGGCACCGACTCCAAAGAACTCCGGCATGGTGGCGTGCCCTGACCTTGAAATGCCATTAGGCCGGACAAGTTCACCCAGCGTCCGGGCAAGGATCAGCATGTCCAGCCACAGGCTGTGGTGATCCACGTACCAGACATCCAGTTCGAACTTTCGCTTCCAGTCGAGGGTGTTACGGCCATTGACTTGTGCCCATCCCGTGATGCCGGGTTTCATGGCGTGCCGCCGCATCTGCTCAGGCGTATACCGTTCAAGATATTGCGGCAACAACGGACGGGGTCCCACCAGACTCATCTCACCACGGATCACGTTGATCAACTCCGGCAGCTCGTCGATACTGCTTCTGCGCAGGAACGTTCCGAATGCGGTCATGCGCTCCGCATCTGGAAGCAAGCGCTGCTCTGCATCCCTCGCTTGCGTCATTGTGCGAAACTTCAAACACGTGAAGGGCTTGCCTTGCCAGCCTGGACGAGACTGGCGAAACAATATTGGTGACCCCAGAAACATCTTTACCAAGGCCGCGACCATCAATAGAATCGGCGTAAATACCAGCAACGCTGCGATCGCCGCTACCAAGTCGAAAGCTCGTTTTGCTACCCGCCCCGTGGTTCTCTCTGTTGTAGATTTAGCCGGTGGTCGGTCTCGCAGGGTCGTATTCTTTTCCAGCAGTCGCCGATACATTTTGACTTGTGCACTCCAAATTGCTTCTTGACGAAAGTCGCGCTCCATTCGCGCGCGTCCTGCCCGCCCCATGCGCAAACGCAGTTGCGGATCCTCTAAGAGTTTTGCAATGGCGCCAGCCAGAGCGCTCGAATCACCCACTGGGACCAGAAATCCCGTTTCGCCGTCAACCACGGAATCCACGGCACCCGTTGCTGTCGTCGTAACCACGGGAACGCCGCTAGCTTGGGCCTCGAGCAGAACTCCAGGAAATCCTTCGCGATAAGTCGGCAGTGCCAGGACGTCCATGAGCCCATAGTAAGGAGCAGTATCCGGAACGAATCCGGGACGAATCATTGCGGGAGACGATTCGATAAATCGTCGTATCTCCGGCTCCACCGGGTCGCCTTGCTCGAAGTCTCCGACGAGCAACAGCCGCAGGTGTGGGTACGTCGCGCGCAGTTGTTGAAACGCTTTCACCAGCTCCCGAATGCCCTTGTCTTTCACGAATCGGCCGACAAAGCCAATGACTGGCGCGCCGAGAGGCAGACCAAGTCTGTGCCTCAGAGTCTCTAGCTCTGCTGACCCGCGGAATTGGGGAGAGAAGCGTTCTACGTCAACGCCTATGCGGGAGCCGTTACCAAGGACTATAGTCTTTGCGCGTCGGGCGATCCCCAACTCAACCACCCGCTCCCGCAAGCTCTCGCTGACGCAAAGCACGCGAGTAGCAAGAAAACCCGATAGGCGCTCTGTGCACATCAGTAGCGAGCGCTTGGGTCCCCTGGTTGTTTCTAGCCTCAGTCCGTGGATTGTATAGATGCGGCATGGCACGTGAGCCAGCCAGGCGGCTACCGTTCCGAGCAATCCTGCCTTGGGCGTGCCGAATTCGACGATGGCCGGCCGCAACTCTTTCAGCAATCTCCACAATCGAAGAAGCGATACGCAGTCGTGAGCGAGAGAAATCTCCCGTCGCATGGGGACCGCGGCAGTTGCGACACCCTCTCGCGCCAGAGAGTCGAGCTGCTTACCAGGACTCGACAGGACCAACACATCGAAGCCTGCACGCTCCAGATAGCGGGGCTGGCCCCGAAAGAAGTCAGAGCTTGTTGCACTCGTGACCCCAAGAACAAGGAGGGGTCTCTTGGTTTCTACAGGGTTAACGGACATGCAGGCTAGTCAGGGGCGGCATGAAGGCACGGAACGTCCGCCGACTTTTCGATGCTCTCCCAAACCTGTTGCCAACGTTCAACATCTCCATCAGGCAACGGGGGGATGCGGTGGCTGAGCAGAGCGTAGTTCAGCCCGGTGGCTACGGCCAAGAGGTCGAGTCCGGCTTTTCCTATCTCTGCAGCAAGCCCCCCGAGCAGAAAGGGGCTTTTCTGCAGGATGCTCTCAATAAGCAGAAACCTGCCATACTGAAAGCGGGCGGGCAGGAGCTTCTTCAGGGTAACGCCGGGTTCCCGCACGCCCACCAGGACGTCCGGAAGCGCAGCGAAGCGGCTGAACCGATGCGTCCTCATCAGTAATTCGCGATCTTGGGAGTGATAAGCGTTAGGCCGGTACGGATTTTTTATAAACCACTCCCGACGACCAACCCACGTAACGTGAGGCAGGCTGAAGCTTGATACGAAGTCTCCTCGGATTTGCCCATGGCTCACCCGACCTTGGCGTACCCCCATTGCTCGACCCTCAGCATCAAAGATGAGGATCGCACAGCCCAGCAGATCGACCTCCGGATGTTTGCAGATGTACTCGTATTGGAGGCTGAATCGGTCTGGATATGAGACATCGTCTCCATCCATTCGGCCGAAATAGTTTCCACGGCTCAGCTGAACCGCTTCGTTCAAACGGGAAGGGAGGCCCAGATTTCGCTGTCCCTTTGTTAGTCTGATGCGCGGATCGTTGAACTGCTCTGCGACGGAGAAAGTGTCATCGGTTGATCCGTCGTCGGTAATGATCAATTCCCAATCGGTAAAGGTTTGGGCTTGGATAGAGCGAATAGCAGCTTCCACCGTTCTTTCACAGTTGAAGACAGGCATAGCGATGCTAATTAAAGGGTTCATGAAGTCAAAAGGGGTTTTGCTTTGTGGCCTTGTTAAGCTGTGTAGGGCCGAGGGGCTCCGCATTCGGTTCGTGCTGGTTCCCGAACATGTGGCCTTGCGGTCCCTCCGAGGACCGTTAGAATCCCTAGGCCGAAACAAAGGAGAATGACGGTGTAGGTGCTTTCCACCAGCACAGTAGCGAAGTCGCTACGATTGCAGTTGAACGCTTGAGGCAGAAGGGCTGCAAAGAACAAAGGGCCAAATCGGAAAACAGAAGGAACTGCGGACAGGAGAAGAAGACCAGCCGTCCACAGCATCGGTATGAGAACGACACCGGCAAAATTGAAGTTGTCGTAGGCTTCGGCCACTGGGCTGTAGCCCCATCCCTGGGCTGTCCCCTCACGAACATAGAGTTGCTGTGTGTTTGTGCTGAACCGAACGGACAGCGACTCCGGCCTTTCCCCAGAGTACAGAAAGCGGGGCAGAAGTCGAATCAACGCGTTTCCATACGACTCCCCAAGCAATTGTCCCTCCGAACGATCAGTTGAGAACAGCAGGCTGAGGTATGGCCCAGCAAGTTCTGTACGCTCCGGAAGCAGCCATCCGAAGTCTGCCGAATCCTCTACCGAGGCTGTGACCGCCTCGGACACCGACATATTACGTGTGAGAACCCCGGGAATGAGCAACCTTACGTTCGCAAACACGCAGAGCACCACCGCAGCCGCTACTCCGATTGCGACGGATCGGCGTGAAAGAGTGGCTCTCGAGCGAGTCAGACACGTATAAAGCCCCAGAAGACTGATGGCTAAGTTCACGATTGTACGCCGGTCCCCCTGCAACAGCATCCCCACTGACCAAGCAGTCAGTGCGAAAGCCAAGGCACACAATTTCAATCGACTTTTCTGACGCACAACGGCACAACCGAGAAACAGGAAGGCTGCAAGAAAACAGGCTTGGTGGGGGTACGTCACGCGACCGGCCAGGTCCGAATACCTCCGCGCTCGATCCAGACTGTAAAAGGCCATGAAGCCGCCCAAAGTCATGGTATTGAGGTAGAAAAATCCTAGGCCAAGCGCGTAGAGCACAAGCCCTGCACAAAACGCTGGATCGGACTTGACGAATCTGCTCATCGTCTCCGCACGATCCAAAACTTGATGGCCTCCGGTTCGTTTTGGCATGGCCAGTGCCACGAAACAAATACTCAGGGCGGAGATAACACTCAGCAATCCAGCCTTGACAAAAGTAGGATCGGAAAACTGGACCGGATAAACTGAGACGAGGTTTTCTCCCCCCCAACCATCGCCACGCGAACCGGCAGCACGGCATTGTAAAGAACGAAACCAGCGCAGAACAAAACTAGAGGGTCTGCCAGCCCCCCATTCCTCAGCCGTTGTGCTATCACGACGCCCGGCAACAGGGTGGCTAGAGCACCGCAGAGCCCAATTGACACCACGTCGCCACCAAGATGCAGAGCCACGGCAATGGCGCAGACCCCACATGCGAAGAGCAGAACGCAGGCAACACTGCCCGGTTTGTGAAGCGCTTTATCGGGTATCATCGTGCGTTGTAACATCCGATGAGATCGTTTCCGGATTGTTGGATTGACCTGCTGTGCATCTCGGGAGGGGTCAGGTTTCGCTCTTGCGTCTCCAGTGGTTGAGACATGCGTTTGGCCCAAGCTTGAGCAGGGACAGTCAAGCTTTCTCTTTCGATCAGACCTGAGACGAGGTCACATTCCGTAGTGACAACGTCGGAAATCAGGCATGGCAAACCGGCTGCTTGTGCTTCTAGAAGTGTGAGGGGTATGCCCTCGAAGCGGGAGGGCAATAAAAGAATGTCCATTGCACCCATCATCAGTCGGGGAATGTCTTTGCGCACGCCAGTAAACTTGAATCGCTCTTGCAGGCCGAGAGATTGGGCTTGTGATTCGACTACCGGACGCAGCTCACCATCCCCGACCAGGAGAAAAAAGGCACGGTCCTCGATTTGGGCAAACTCTCGTGCGACCTCCACGAAAAATGAATGGTTCTTTTCCGGAACGAATCTTCCAACGTGACCTACGACGACCGCATCCAACGGAATGCCGAGTTCCTTGCGGATCTCATCGCGATCGACCGGCTGCCCAAAGGGGCCTAGGTCAATACCTGTGTACAAAACTGACCACTTGGGACTGTTACGCCAGTCTCGCGGGAACAGTGCACCCGCAGAATCTTGGCTGACAGCGATTCCAGCGGTGGCGAACCTCGCAACAAGATGCCGCATCGTGGCGTCGTATGCCTTCCGCCGCCACGTTCTCGCGCCCTCACGCATGAGTCTGGCAGTGTGACCGTGGGAGATCCGGACCGGTACGCCACCCATCGCTGCCAACAGCATCACATATCCGCTGAAATGATGTACGTGGCTGTGAACCACATCGTAGGGTCCGTACTGGCGAAGAATCCGGAGGAAGTTTCGCGCGTAGCGCATCGGGTTGGTATAGCCGAGGCAAGGGATAATCCGAGCCCCAAGCGAATGCACTTCTTCGTTGTAGGTGCCGGCGTCCGTGGTGTGCACGAGAAAATCCATCTGGTATTTCTCACGGTCGATCTGGCGCAGTACCTGGACCAGCCACGTCTCTGCCCCACCACAGTCGAGCTTTCCAACCACATGCAAAATCCTCATCAAGCCGCCTGCTTCCTCATCGCAGAATCCAGGACTAGGTAACTTGCCGCCACTCGTACGAATGACGCGATCAACAGGCCGTACCCGGCGCCCATCAGACCGAAACGCGGAACAAGGCCCAAAGTGCATACCACCGTTGTGATCACGGTTGCCGCCATGATTGGCATCTGCGGACGAAAGCAGCGAGCTGCGGTCATTCCGAAGCCAAGGAAAGAACCAACGGCCACCAGCGTCGCGTCCGCGATCATTAACAGCAGCAAATCAATATGCTCGGCGTATTCCGGCCGGTAAACAAAAGTCAGGACGGGCCGCCCCGCGACCAGCGCCACGCCCAGAGCCACCGTTCCGAGAATCGTCGCAAACAGAATCAGCTTGCCCAACAGTGTCTTGAACCGGGGAATGTCGCAATCAGCAAAGAGTCGCGCCATGCGGGTGCAGACCGACTGCCCCAACGCCATCACAATCAGACCGATTGCTGTAAGTAGGTAAGCCAGCGAGGCGAAGATGCCCAATTCAGCAGTTCCGAGCTTCTGCTCCAGAATGTAACGCGGAATGTTGATGTTCAAGGAAACCAGCGCCATCACCACACCGAGCGGCCAGCTAATCGAGAGCAGCGTTTTCTGCGTGTCCAGTGAGAAACGGAAGAAGCGTAGGTGCTGTCCGAGCAGCCGCGAGACCACGCGGAAATCATACAATGCGATGACCGCCATCCACGCCAACGCCATCGCCGCGACTGTAGTAATCAGGTTGCGGGTTACCCAGAAAACCGCCGCGAAGATGGCCACCGAGATTCCACCGCGAATCATGAGAGCCCGTGCTACCTGATCCAGTCGCTCAGATTTCTGCAAGTGCCCAGCGATCACGTCGCTGATGGTTTCGATTGCCTTCGCGCAGGCGATCAGCACAATGGCCGTTTTCGTCGCAGTGTCGTACGCCGCGAACGCTGTAATCAGCAGAATGACGAGTGTTCCCAGCAGCGTCGAAATCAGCCGTAACGTGAAATAATCCTCGAACCCGAACTCGTGGCGCGCGTCCGTGGCTTGCACTCCCCGAAGTTGAAGATTGGTCAGCATGAAAACCGGAGCAGTGATTGCGAGGCCCAGCGCGTACTGGCCCACAATCGACGGACTCCCCAGCTTGGCTAGCACAGAAAGCATTCCAAACTGGCAGGCCGCGTAGATCACATTTCCCGCCAGCGTCCAACTGAAGGAAATCCGCAGCGGCAACGCGGTTATCGCCTCGATATGGGCGTTTTCGGATTGTATGGCAACGCTGGTGAAGGACATCAGGCCTGTCTTTCTCGATTTCGGTTAGGGGCGAAATCGTTACGGTACCCGGTAAATGCTTGCCCCAGCAACAGCGGGCAACGCGCTCTCGATACTCTTCCACGTGTTCTTGGCCATGCTGCTGGGTACGAAGAGGATGTCGTTGTCCTGCAGCGGCAGGTCGGTAGCCTTCGCGGTCAGAATCTTTTTCAAGTCCACGGGGATTTCCTGACGTCCTTGAGGCGTGGTGCGGATGAGCTTGGCCGATCCCCTGGCCGCCGTGCCATTCGTGCCCTGGGCTAGCGCGACTGCTTGCAGGATGGTGAGCTGCCCGTCGTGGTCCATGGGGAAGCCGCCTGGACGGGCCACATCGCCGACCACGTAGATGAGGCCGGTTCTCTCCACGAAGATGGTGTCACCCGGGAGAATCTCGGGATTATTTTCGGGCTGCGGAGCCGCTCCGGCGGTCATCTTCACACGCTGCGGCTGGTCGGGATGACCGGTGTGAGTAATGACAATTGTCGTGCCGGCGAGAGGCGTGAGTCCTTCGGCCAGCGAGAGATAGTCGAGCAGTCGGTGCGCGCCGAAAGCGGGATACGTGCCGGGCTTGTGCACCTCGCCGACGACCGAAACGCCCTGCGTTGCGTACTCGGAGATGAAGACGGTAACTTGCGGGTCTTGGAGGAAGCCCCCCGCGATGAATTTCTGGCGAATCAGAGTCTGTGCGTCCCCGGCCGTGAGACCCTGCAAATGAACCGTGCCTACCAGCGGAAGAATCACGTCACCCGTATTGCTGACGCGCAGCTTGCCACTGAGTTCAGGGGTGTCGAAGACACTCATTTCGACCAGATCGCCAGCGCCGATCGGGCCGGCAGCTCCGCTTCCGAAGCCGCCTCCGAAGCCGGCGCCGCCAGAGGTGGCTGGTGCGTGATCCTGGGCGGATGCGGCTGCTGCAAGCGCCAGCAAAATGAACAGGGCAGCGTAGCTAACGCAATTCTTTAGTTGATTCATTGAGTGTCCTGTGGAGCGGACAAATGAGCGCCATTGCCACTGCCCCCTCCATTTCCGTTGCCATTTCCGTCGTTATAATAGTAGTGATAGTCGGATCCGTAGTGTCCGTAATAGCCGCGATACTCAACCGAATCGAAGGCGAGGTCGTTCACGACGACTCCGGCAATGTTTGCCCTGACCTTTCTCAGGACATCACGTGCACGCAGTAGAGACTGCCGGCCGGTCCTTTTGGAACGGGCAATGAGGACGACCACGTCGGCATTCCTGGCGCAGACTACTGCGTCGGTCACTGCAAGTACTGGAGGCGTGTCAATCACGATGTAGCGAAATTCTTCACGCCAGTGATGCAAGAGTTGAGGCATGGCATCAGAGGCCAGCATTTCTGACGGATACGGCGGCATGTGTCCAGCGGGAATGACATGCAGGCCGGGGATCTCGTCAACCTTGACGACCATGGATGCCGGGTTCTCCGTGCCTGCGAGGCACGCACTCAAACCCTTAGTGCCCGAAATGCCCAGGTATTTGTGAATTGTGGGACGGCGCATGTCCGCGTCCACAAGAAGTGTTTTCTGCCCGGTCTGCGCCAACACCACCGCCAGGTTGAGAGCGGTGAAACTCTTTCCTTCCTGCATCATGGCGCTGGTTACCATAATGACTTGCGGCGGGGCGCCCGGAGAGGAGAGCAACAGCGAAGTCCGCAGAGCCCGAAAGGCCTCAGCGCTGCTGGAATTGCGATGCTCCATGGTGACCGGCTGAATGAACTGTCGCGTCGCTGTGCGCCCGACCAGTTTGTGCGCATTCTTCCCGTCGACCATGACGCTCGGTATCACTCCCAGCGAAGGCAGGGAGCAGTAAGCCTCAATGTCTTCTGGAGTGCGGATGGAGTTGTCGACATTTTCTACGACGAAGGCCAACGCCATGCCAAACAAAAGACCACCCATGCAGCCGAGTGCGATGTTCAATGGGATCTTTGGTTCAACCGGTTCGATTGGAATGCTTGCCGGGTCGACAATATTGATATTGCTGGATTTCAGGCCCGCCAAAATGCCAGCTTCCTTGAGCTTCTTAAGCAATCCTTCATAGAGGTCGCGGCTGGATTCAACGTCGCGCCGCATAATCGCATATTGAATGGCGTCTTCGTTGAGCTTGTAGGCTTCCTGTTTCTGTTTGCCGAACGACGATTGCAACATCTCTTCGGATTTCAGTGCGGCCTTGTACTCGGCGTGTACCGTATCCCCCACCTTGGTTATTTCCTGAGTGATGCTGGAATCGAGTTCATTCATTTGCGACTGCAACTGAATGACACGAGGATACGAAGCGCCGTACTTGGCAGCCAGCTGTGCGTATTGTGCTCTGGCCTCGGCGCGGGCCTTATACAGTGCTCCGAGAACACTCTCCGGAGCAATGTTGGCGATGAGTTCTGGATTCTCGGTCATCGCGATGCGATACTTGGCTTCTTTCACGATGCGATCGGCCTCGGCGGCGGAAAGTTGCTTGTTAAGTTCCTCCAGTTTGTCGGTGATGATGTTGTGGGTCTCGTCGGTTCCCAGGATGCCGACTTTCTTTTGGTAAGCGATGAGCGCCTCCTGCGAGGTTTCGGCGCGCTTTTTCAGATCATCGAGTTGCCTGGTTAACCAGTCCGAGGTTTGAATCGTGGCTTTATATTTGGTCTGGAAGTTGTGCTCGATATAGGTGTTGGCGACGGAATTTGCAACATCGGCCGCAAGATAGGGATCCTTACTGCGAAAGTGAATGTCGATGATCTGTGTCTTGGGAACCAACTGGACATTGAGCGACTTGTGAAACAGATTGACCAACTTGGCGCGTTTTTGGAGACCCAGAGTGTCAAAATCCGGTTCTGAACCGAAGAATTCTCCTGCGAATCCTTTGTTATGCTGAAGCCCTAGCTGCTTGATGACACTGGTTGCGATGGTATCGCTTTGGACGATCCGTATCTGGGTCTCCAACTTGGTGTTCATATCGAGACCCATGGGCATCACCATCTGCTCGAGGCCGAGGTCTCCGGGTCCTTCGAGGTCGAGCAATAGCCGGGAAGACGCCTCGTAGCGCTTTGGAAGAACGAGGGAAACAGCAGTGACCAGCAGTACGATTGCAGCCAGACTGCCGAGGACCAGCCAACGACGCTTCTGCAGCACCCGCCAGAATTGGACGATGGAAATCTGATCATCCTGAGAATCAATGATCACCGGCTGAGCGTCAGAGAAACTGAACTTCTCCAGTTCTGTTTTCTTGCTAATGGTCAAGGGATTGTCTGTCATGGAGTCCTTAATCGGCGGCGGGTGAAATCGTATGGATTGCTGCGCCTTCGCCGTCTGATAACACAAGTTCGGGCAACATTGCCGTCATCCAAAAGGCGGAATAGGTGGCGATGGCATCGTCAGTGGTTGCGCAGGAGATGCCATCCTCGGTCAGTACCGATTGCAAGCCCTGATGCGCAGCGATCAATGCAGCCAGACCAAGAGCGGTAATGCCGGGCTCGACATCGCGGATCAGGCCTTTGGTTGTACAACGGGCAAGATACTCGCGAAGCGGCTGAAAGAGCGGGATTAAGTGCTTCCGCAAAATGCGGTCCGCGCCGTGATCGAGTTCAAACAGGCACAGATAGAGCAGGCGAATGGTCTCGGGCTGATGATGCAGAATCTCAACCAGCAGAGCGACAATCCCAGGCAGGGCGGTTCGCGGGCTCTCATCATTCTCGAGTCTTCCTCGCAGTTCCTTGCTGATTCGCAGGCGGCGCAGGCGGGATTCGGTTGCCGCCCAGAACAGGTCCCGCTTTCGGGGAAAATGACGGAAGACGGTCACTTCGCTAACCCCAGCCAGGCGGGCGATCTCATGTGTACTGCTGGCGGCGAAGCCCTGCCGTGAGAATAACTGCACGGCCGCTTCCACGATGCGGTTCGCGGTACCATTGGTTTCTAGGACCTTTGAAACGGGCATGGTGTTCAGTCTTGGTCTGGGCGGGGGATATTGAGGCAAAAATTGAGTAATCAGGTAATTGAGTAATTGCGTCTGCCTCTAGAGCGGTTCCACGGCGTCAGCGTCTAGTTCCACAGCTACGCTCTGTTGAATGAGGTCGACCGTAATCACGACGCGCAGACCATTGGCATTTCGAACTAGAACGCCTTCCAGGCCCTGCAACGCCCCCGCATTAATCCGCACTTTCTTTCCGATCGCGAGGCCGCGATATGGCTCAAATTTCTGCAGGTGCAAACCGGAACGCAAAGTCTCAATCTCAAAACCGGACAATCTTGCAGGTTCGCCTCTGGGGCCGACGAAAGATAAAATCCCGGGTACGTCCAAGACTCGCACTCGTTCGTTTCGTGGGATGTTCACGAAAAGGTAGCCGGGAAATAGGGGAAGTTCCACCTGGGCCTTACAGCCATTCTTCCAACGATGAATACTACGGAACAAGGGAAGAAAGCATTCCACACGGCGGTGCGCAAGATGCTCGCAAACTCGCTTCTCATGTCTCGGACTCGTATAGACGGCGTACCAATGGGGAGGGCGCTCTGACGTCTGCGGCGGCGCAGGTAACAACAAGCTTTCAATCGTCGCGGAAATACTGGCGTGCATCACTTGAGACAAGGCTTCGCCCCCGTCGCTTAGATCAGCGTTGGCTTCTTTCTAAGATTTGTTGGCACTCGCGGCCAACATGAGGACCGCTTTACCTGTGCCGCGAGTTGGGACTGAGGTGTAAGTAGGCGACTACACTCTTCGCCTAGCGCTACTCAATGCATGGCGGATGCCAATTCGGTACATTCACTAACTTGCTTGTTCTTCATCATTTGGCAGTACCAATTCGGGAACGGTCGGGGCTTCGCGTCTCAAAAAGAGAGAAAGCCCAAGAATAAACTCGGGTGCGTCTCATGCTGCGGGAGTCTGGAGCTTGAACAGTCGCCGCACTCTCATGCTCAGTCTGTATTTGTTTCAGTTTCGCATCGATAGCCTAAAGCTGCGGTCGGCCCAGGCCTTGGAACAGAATTCCAGGGCGTCAATTTGGTTCGGAGATGGGGGCTCTGCGGACTAAATGTCTCAAAGCGAGAGAAACTCTGGCCTTAGTATCTCACGCGTCTCAATCGCGACGAGAAAGATGACGTCGGAACTCGTCTTGAAGTTCGACGTCCAGGGTGCGCCACAATTGTTCTCGGGGATGCGACGCAAGACGTAACATTGCATGTAAATGCCCGACATTGCACGTTTTACCTCCCATAATCTGTTGCGCAAGCTCCGATCCAAGGTGCTAGTTCTTCAGCTACTGGCGTCAAGTCCCGGTTTCAAATTAGTCTCGGCGATTAAAGTGCTCTAATGCGGCAGGGCACCGCGTGTGATTTCGGCCCGCCCGGTGTTCCTGTGACTGATGTGGAGTGGCCGTTCGCAAAATCGAAGCTTGAGCACCAGGAGGAATAGGGTGCGTAATCGTTATCGAGGGTTCAGTATCTGTATGGCTTTTGCGCTTGTGTCTGCGCTTTCGCTGCAGGCGCAGTCCCGCATCGACGTTCAGGGACGGGACAACTTTCAAGTGCAGGGCGATCCTGCTAAATCGCTGCTCACCGCGAAGCTCATTGACTATTCGGTGATGGAAGGCGTTAGCAGTGAATCCGAACTGCCGGATGCACCGAGCGCCACCAAGGAGGACACGTCAACCGCAGCCTCAGAGGTTTCGCCCGCTGTTAAGAGAGAGTCTCATGGGGCGCCACCGGCTGCCATGGGTGGCCCGTTTGGGGTGGATCGCAGTGTCGCCGACCGGAACTACATGGCGGTTACTGGCGCGATGTTCGGCGCAAGCATCGCAAATGCAGAATTGACCATGCACTGTCTGGGTCAACACTCCTCCTGCAACGATGTCCCAAACTTGTTAAGCCGACGGCTCGCCTTGTATGGAATCGGAATTCCCGCTGATATGGGAGTGGCGTATCTGACCTACTACATGAAGAGGAAACACAGCCGCATTTGGTACGTCCCCGCTGTGTGTGTAACCACCGCCAACATATTCCTGGGCGTGCGCGCTTATCGCTGGGCGCAGCAATAGCGAAAGTTGGGTCTTCGTATTTACGCTCAGGTGGCAGTACCCGGCGTAGTTCCCATCTTGCCTCACGTCCGGCGTTCCGCACGATAGTCAGCGCGCCGTGGCCAACTTCACGAAAAGAGAACGGGCATGCGAGGAACAAACTCCTCGCATGCCCGTTTTGTACAAGTCAGTCCTTGGTGCCAGCGTTTCCTAATGCCCTATCGAACCTCACCCGTGTTCGGGTCAAGCAGCAGACGGCCATTGTCTCTCTTCTTGTGAAAGTCGAACATCTGGTCGATGGAGCTGGCGATTCCATCGAATGATCCCTGCCCGATACGCTGCCCGCCCAGCCAGTTATCTTCGATGAACCGGATGATCGAACTTTGATCGGTCACCGTGTGATCAACAAAGTTCTCTCTTGCCCACGGGGAGACGACCAGCAAGGGCAGACGCGGACCATAGCCGCAGCGTCCGAGTGCGTGCGTGTTGCTGGAGTTAATGCCCGGCAGAGAAGTCGCGGCCGAACCACACGCTTGAGATCCGGTAAGGGCATCGGCCGGCCCAGTGGAGGTATTAACGATTGGACCCATCTGGTGGTCGTACCATCCGTCGGAGTCGTCGTACATTATGACGACCGCGGTGCTGTCCCACTCCTTCTGATCTTGCAGGAAGTTAATGAGCCTGACCAGGAAGTGCTGTTCATCGATCGGGTCCGAGTAACCGGCATGGCCGTCCTGATAAGAGGGTGCCTTCAGAAAGTTAACCGCCGGGAAATTGCCGTGTTTGACCGCAGCGAAAAAGTCCTCGATGTCGTACTGGTGGTTGGCGGGACCGTTGTGGCCAATTTCCGCGATGTTGGCCGGCCGCGTGTGCTGCGGATTGCCGGTGGAGGCGTAGTAGCCGAAAAGTGAGTGGTGCGCAATGTAATCGTTAACTGTGCCAGCAAGTCCGGTCGAGCTTCTTGCGCAGCCGGTGGTGCCGTTGGAGTTCTTAATGTTCAGGTTGAAGCCGCCCATGAACCCTCCCCAGGTCACGCCGGCGGCGTTCAGCAGGTCGCCAATGTTCTTTCCACCCATTTGACCCTGGTCGCGAGTCGCGCTGGAGCACACATCTCCGAGCGGATCGGCATCGCCGATCATGGTGAGGGAGCCATCGCTGCCGCCGTTCACTTCATCGCTTGTACCGTTCAAAGTGCTGGTGACGCCGTTGGTCTGGCCCGAAACCAGGTTCAGCAGCCCTGGAGTCGAAGGACCGAAGGTCGTGCCGTAGGAGTTGTCGCTCATGGCGAAAGACTGGGCGTAGTTCCACAGTGCGGTCGTGGTGTTGCCGTCGAAGTAGCCCATTGTCTCGTTGCTGTTGCCCCCGGCGAAGGTGGGGAACAGATCCATCAGGCCGGAGTCGAAGGCTTGCTGTTCAGCGGTGTAGTCGTGGTCCTGATCGCTGGTTACGGCTTGTGAGCGGTCGAGACGGAACGGGTTCGAGGCGGCGGAGCCGTTGGCCGGATTCAGATTGGGATTGAAGTTTAGCAGAGCGTTGTTGAGGCCGTTCACCGTGGGCGTTCCGGGCTTGGCGTGGAAGTGTGGTTCTCCTTTGGGGTTGGCCGCGACTGGGTAGGTTCCAAAATAGTGATCAAAGGAAATATTCTCGTTGAAAACTATCACGATATGCTGGATGGGCATTTTCTTTGAGCCCGGCTGCGAAGCGGCGTATGCGGGTGCAACACTCGGTCCCAGGGCGGTGGTCAATGCGGTCAGCAAAGCCAGCATCTTCCTGGGGGTGGCTGATGCTCTGATGCGGTTGAACATCTTTCTTCCTCCGTCCGTCGGCCGACTGTTGAGACCCGTGTTGAAAGCGTCGTAGCCGAGGAAAAGAAAGCCTAGATGGTCAATATTGCGCGAGCGTGACGCGAGTGTTAAAGATGTGTGAATTGAGATCGGAAACCGGAGATGCCGCTCCCCACTCCATCCCTTAGCGGGCGGGCCGGTCCGTTCAAATCCGCCCGGGAGTGGGGTTTCGAGCCAGCGGCGGACTAGAACAGCCCTTAAATTGAAGGCCGCAGCTTGTTCCGTTTTTGTAAAAAACGGGCGCCTTAGGTTCGGATCCCTTCGCCATATGCTAACAAGAAGTTATGGAAACGGCGCATCGCCCTGCGGCCTCGGGGCGAGGCCGTTTGGCGGCGTTTTGGAAACTCCCGACAAAACGCTCGAAGGGGGTGCAGCAATGGGCTTCGCAGCCAGTTCTGCTTCAAGAGCAATATCATTTGTCCCGGAAGAACCCGCAGTTCGCGGAGGCAGGGTATTGATTATCGAAGGAGAGAAAGAGACTTGCGAAGTATTGCGGGATTACATCGAGAACAAAGGATATGAAGTCGCCACCGCTGGAACCTGCGTGCTTGCCGAACAAGTTTGGCGCGCGGCCCGGCCCGACGTCGCCGTCCTTGATTACAGCCTTCCCGACGGGGACGCGCTGAGCCTCATGCCCCGCCTGAGGGCCTTGGATGCCGCGATTCCGATCATCATTCTGACGGGATATGGGTCGATTGACTTGGCGATCGAAGCAGTCAAGCTGGGTGCAGAGTACTTTCTGCCTAAGCCCGCGGATTTATTCACTCTCACTGCCATGATTGAGCGCAGTCTGGAGGTTGGGCGAAATCGTCGTCGACGCTGGGCGGAAGAAATCATCAGCAGTCGTGGAACTCCAGACCCCTTCCTGGGGAAAAGCGACAGCATACGAAGACTTGCTGATCTGGCCCACCGGGCCGCGTTGAGCGATGCTCCGGTCTTGATCCAAGGAGAAGCCGGGACCGGCAAGGGAACGATAGCGCGATGGTTACATCAGAACAGTTTCCGCGCCTCGGAGCTTTTCGTGGACGTGAACTGTAGCACCCGATCACGCGAACTCTTGGACACGGAGTTGTTCGGACGCAGTCAAAATGACGCGGTAGGGACTTCGCGAGGCAAAATCGGACTGCTGGAGATCGCGCACAAGGGGACGGTTTTCCTCCAAGGGATTGAAGCCCTGGATTTGCAGATCCAGCCAAAGCTACTGAGAGTCGTGGAGGAAAAACAGTTTCGCCGAACCGGGGAAATCTGGGATCGCCGGGTTGATGTTCGTTTGATTGCGGCTAGCCAAGTCAAGGCACAGTCAGGACTGGTCAAGCAACTTCACGGCGATCTGTACGATCGCGCCGGGTGGATCCCGCTTTCCGTTCCACCTCTGCGTGCACGAGTCGAGGACATACCCGTTCTGAGTGCCCACATCCTCGCTGAACTTACAGCTGACCTAGGAACGAGTGATTGGGAACTTGGGGGTATCGCATTGCGAGCGCTGCAAGCGTGTTCCTGGCCGGGAAATATTCGAGAACTGCGGAATGTGCTGGAACGCGTTGCGCTGGTCGCCCGGAACGAGGTTCTGGCGGATCCTGAGTTGCGTTTTGACGTGCAGGTTGAGCAGTACCTGGCCTGCATGGGCGAGTTCCAGACTTTAGCGGAAATGGAACGTAACTACATTCAGCGGGTACTTCACAAAGAAAGCGGGCGAGTGCAGGCAGCCGCGAGGAAGCTCGGCATCGCGCGCAGCTCTCTCTACCACAAACTCAAGCAATACAAAACGAATCAGTCCAGGATGCGGCCAGCCTCTTGACGCTGAGATCACGCCGCCTACCCTGGCCACCCGCGATGCGTCTTCCCTCAACTCCGAAACCCGAGGTTAAGCCGCGCCCACGGCAGCCACATCCGTATCGAGTTAGCCGCCGATCGAGCTCGCGACCGACGAGAAAACATTGTTTGAGCTGCCGCCGATCAACCGTATGGTTCCGACCACCAGAACCAGAATCACTGCCAGCATCACGGCGTACTCAGCAATATCCTGGCCCTGTTCTTCAGACCAAAGCCTCTTCATCAAATTAGCCATACTGCCCCTCCGCTGTTAGTGTGGTGGCGCGCGACTATCATGCCGTTATGGAACGTGCTTGTCAAATCAAAGTTGTGCCAAAGCTGTGGATTTACGAAAGCCGGTCAGCGCTGGCCGGGCAAGCCGTTTAGAATAAACGACGATGCCCTTCGCGCTTGAGTTCGGCGATGTTACCAAAGAGTATCGCAGCTTCGCCAGCAAACGTCGTCTGCGTGCTCTCGACGGCTTCAGCCTGACCGTGGAGGCTGGAGAAATTTTCGGTTTCCTCGGACCAAACGGTGCCGGCAAAAGTACCGCCATTCACCTGGCTATGGGTTTCATGCGGCCTACGAGCGGCAATGGCCATCTGCTTGGAGAACGTTTTGGTCATCCTGCCACGCGCCGCCGGGTGGGTTTTCTTGCGGAAAGCGTTGCACTCTACCACCGCCGCGCTGAACGGTTGGTCCGCTTTTACGGGGCACTCAACGGGATGAGTGGAACTCATCTTGAGAACCGGGCGCGGCAGGTGCTGGAAATCGTCGGGCTCCAGGATCATGCGAACCGCAATGCGGGCAAGTTCTCCCGTGGCATGCTGCAGCGTGTAGGCTTGGCCCAGGCAATGGTCAATGATCCCGAAATACTGATCCTGGACGAACCCACCTCAGCCCTGGATCCCTTGGCACGAGTCATGGTTCGCGAGTTGCTGCTGAGCGCCCGGAATGCCGGCAAAACCATTTTCCTAAGTTCCCATCTGCTCTCGGAAGTGGAATTGGTGTGCGATCGCGTTGCCGTTCTACATCGTGGCCGCCTGGCTCGGCTGGGGAGGACTGCCGATCTCCTCCGAGTGGGCGATCAAACTGAAATAACAGTTCGCGCCATCGCCCCGGAACACTTCGACGGCGCTGTCGCCCGAGATGGAATCGTGAGCTTCTCCGTTCCCGCCCTGTCGCAAAGAGCAGCCTTGGAAAAGGTCTGGAACCTGGGAGGAGAGGTGGTAAGCGTCAATCCGCTGCGACGCTCGCTGGAAGAGATTTTCCTGGAAGTGACAGCCGATCCACAATCCCGTCCTGCGGCAGGCGTTCAATGAAGCCGGTCCTGCTGATCGCGATCAATTTCGCCCGCGAGCAACGCTGGCCTATCCTCACCCTGTTGCTCTGGGTCTTACTGCTCGCATTTCTCGGGCTGGTTACCGACATCCATCGCCAACGCGAGGATCTGCTGTTTGTCTTCAAGCAGGACGCCATCTACGTACTGGCGTTCAGCGTGTTTTTCGGCGGATCGGCCATCTACAACGAGCGCCGGTCCCGCCGGATTCTCGGCGTACTCTCGAAGGCTGTGGGCCGGCAGCAATATCTCTCCGGGCTCGTGCTCGGCGTAACCCTAGCGTGCGCGGTCTACTGCTTCGTTCTCGGACTTACCGGAAGCTGGACATTAGGGGCGACAGGATTCCCCATACTGCACGTCTGGTTCTTAATGGTCTGTCTGGTGGCGGCGTGCATGTTGGCCGGCACCGTGGCTCTGATGTTTTCCACGTTTCTGAACCCTTTTTTCGCAGCCGGTGCGACAGCGATGGTTCTGGGCCTTCCCGCCCTGGCGGGTCAAATCCTGGGGCCACCATGGGGATATGTGATACCGGTGTGGGAACTGGGAGCGACGGTGGTCAACTCGTCTTTCAGTTCTCCCGGAAGAACATCCTGGTTCCCGGTCGCATTGGCAGCCGCGGAAACGCTGGCGTTCTGGCTGTTGTCGGCCCGCATCTTCGCGTATGTTGATATCGCGGTCGCGGTGGAGTGAGATTCATGACTGCAGCACTGGAATCACATGGCCCCGGACGCCTCGTCCGGGAAGCGAGCCGGCATTATCGTTTGTGGTTTCGCTCTAACTATCGTGTCCACTCGGCCGCGGTGCGAGCCGCATAGTCGAGCACTCGTCCCGGCAGAACGCCCAAGTAGATTGTCGCCACCAAACTGATTACCAGCGCCGTTCCAAGTCCCAACGAAATTGGTGGTAGGGGTATTTCCTCGCGCGCTTCACGCATATACATAACAACGATCAGCCGCAGGTAGTAGTACGAAGCCACTGCGCTATTGAGCACGCCGATGATCACCAGCCCGACTAGATTGGCTTGCAGGGCCGCGCTGAACACGTAGAATTTGGCAAAAAAACCACCAGTGATCGGAATACCGATCAGCGAAAGAAGAAAAATCGTCAGGGTCGCTGCCAGCAGAGGACTGCGGCGGCCCAGTCCCTCGTAGTCTTCCAGCGTTACGTACCGTTCGCCCTCGCCGCCAATGTGGCTGATCACGGCAAAAGCTCCGACGTTCATCGCGGCATACGACGCCGTATAAAACATCGCGGCTGGAATGCCATTGTTCGGGAGCG
>Ga0210410_10001827_pt1 | contig 19522 bp, 17 predicted proteins | sample IncBWC4MmetaG_FD_161058 | JGI IMG/M metagenome (GOLD analysis project Ga0210410, IMG submission 161058) | Forest soil microbial communities from Barre Woods Harvard Forest LTER site, Petersham, Massachusetts, United States - Inc-BW-C-4-M | ecosystem: Environmental > Terrestrial > Soil >... | reverse complement strand
CGCAACTTCCGCGGATGTATCCGGAGACACAACACAGGTAGTCGGTTATGCCGGTTTCGTTTTTCTCTGAGAAACGGCTCGAGCCGTCCCGTTAGTGTGGACGTCCGCCACCGCTTGATGACGGGTGCGATGCCCCCGCGGAAGCGGAAGGCGCCGAATGCATCGAAGTTCCAGCCGAGCCGCGCGAAGACGCGCCACTCCATCCACCGCCGAGCCCGCCAGTCGACGCCCGCGCCGGTGGTGGCGCCATCGCCCGCGACGGAGCAGCAACGCTCCGCGCACTAGCCGCTGGCACCCGCATATTGGAAGCAGCCGGCGCCCGGCTCGGAGCGGCAACTTGAGCGGCATGTGCGCCAGCCGGCGCATTTTTCGCCACATCAGTATTCGCCACGCTCGCAACCGAAGCACTCTGCGCCGCCGCAGCCCCATTCACGAAACGATGCTCGTGCGCATCGTAAACAATCGCAGAGTCGCGTCCCAGCGTGACCACACGTGCGCTACTGCCTGCCCCCACAATCGTCCGTGAAACCCGTGTCGGTGCTGCCGTCGCTTCCACGGCTCCGCTCGCGAGCGCTTCCCGCGGCGGCGCTTTCATCACTTTCCAGCTCTCTGCAGTCGCAGCCGAGCCTGTCATCGCTTGCTGCGAAACTCCGCCGCCCGCCACCGGAAAAACTCCCTTAGCCAAGTTGATCGGCTCTTTGCCCTTCACGTCCAGCGGATGCGCCGGCACCAAGCCCAGCAAGCCATTTTTCGAACGGATGAAAACGCCAGTCACCGGCCGAAATGGCACAAATCCGTTAAATCCAAATCCCCCAAATCCAAGTCCCGGCGACCATAGCCACCCGAAAACCGGGTCAAACACCCATCCGCCATAGTGATACGGCAGCCAGCCCCACGGCTGCGAGCCTATAAACGCCGAGCCAAACACCGGATCCGAGAACCAGCCGCCGCTCGCAAACGGTGACCATCCCAGCCCCACTCCGTACGGTCGCCAGCAATTTCCGTATCCGCTCACTGGATACCACGACCCGTAGGTGTAAAGATCCGCCACGCCCGAGCTGTAATAGGGCGAGCTCACGTATTGCTGTGCCGCGGTCGTTGCAGTCACCACCGCATCTTCGCGACCCGAAACCCACCGATCAAAATCATCATTCTCCGGGAGCTGCGCAATCTCCGTCGAGTCCTTCTTGCCCGCACGCATCGAAAGCGACTGCCCTTTAATCAGCGCCGTCGTCTTATCCTTCCGCAAAACGCTGACGCGCCCCTTCGTCACATCCACAACGCTGCCATCATCGAAATTATCCAGCCGGAAACCCGCGCGCCCATCAGCCTCAACGGTGAAGTCGCCGCCGGTCACGCTGAAATAATCCTCGCCCGCGGGATTTACGTAAAACGAAGCTGTCCCCTGCCGCAGCACCAGCCGCGTAGTCTTCGCGCCATCCTCCAGCGACAAATCGTAAAAATCCAGCACGGTGTTTTCGGCGAGAAACGCCATCGCGCCATTCTCAAACTCTACTTCCGCCCGTCCATGATCCGTTGCCAAAACGTAGCCCTGACGAATCGGCAGATTCAGCGTTGCGCCTTCCCACGCAGCCTTATCACTCGTCAGTGGGTCGCCGTGTACATCCCGCGTGAAACGCACGTCACCCTGCACCAGACTCAGCCGAATGATGCGCGCGTGGCTGGCGTCAGCCCTCGCAGGAACCCGGCCTACGAATAGAAGTGTCAACAACGTCAGAAAAATTGAACGAAGAACAATGCGGGAATTCATGATGATCCCCCTTCAGGTCCACGGCCCCTGATACTAGGACGGCCATTCGACCCTGCGGGTTGCAAAACCCCACGGCTGCGTTCCATAGTCCCCCGCTGTTTTGCCTGCGTCAAGCATCCCGACGCAAACGCCAAGCGAACGTGAGCAATATTTCCAATGAATAATTTTGGGCCACGGAAATCGCCTCTTTCACTCTTCTTGACACCATAATCGCGAATCGCTACGTTGAATGCGGGGAAGTGTTCGCCAAGATCCCGCATGGTGGTCCTGAGTCGATCGTCCTGCTCTGGGCATGGTTGAACCGGGGAAACACTCACGATATGTGGGAGTGCTCTTCTTTTTTTTAATTCGATAACGGGGTGACGCGATGCGAGAAGTGTATAAAATTTTAGTAGCCATATTGTTGCTGGCTGCCTTACTGCCCGGAAGCCGCACCTACGGCCAAGGCGGAGCCACTGGGGCCATCGCCGGAGCCGTGGTCGATACCAGCGGAGCGTCCATAGGCGGCGCCGACGTCCAGATCATCAGCGACAGTACAGAATCCACCGTCCGCAAGCTTTCCACCAATGCCGACGGCGAATTCGTCGCTACACTCCTGCCGCCGGGCACCTACGATGTGATCGTCAACAAGTCCGGCTTCGGCGAAGCCAAAGCTCAGGCCATCGAAGTGCGCGTCACGGAAACCACGCGTGTGACCATCTCACTCAAGCCTGGCGCTGTCGCGGAAACCGTGCAGATCTCCGCCCAGGTCACCAGCGTCGAAACCACCAACGCCACCACCGGCGAATCCATCGGCAGCGCCACCATCCGCGAGCTTCCGCTCGCCACCCAGAACTACCAGCAGTTGCTTTCTCTTTCCGCAGGAACGCAAAGCGAACTTAACGCTTCCGCACAGCTCGGCCGCGGCAACGTCCGCATCATCGTCAATGGCCAGCGTGAAGACAACAACAACTATCTCATCGAAGGCATCAGTGCCACCGATTACAACGTTGCGCAAGCCACCTACGTCCCGCTGCCCAATCCCGACGTCATCCAGGAATTTAAAGTGCAAACGTCTCTCTATGACGCCAGCCAGGGCCGCAATGGCGGTGGCAATGTCAACGCCATTCTGAAGTCCGGCACCCGCGAATTTCATGGCGACGTCTACGAATTCTTCCGCAATGACGTTCTCAACGCCAATGAATTCTTCTTGAACCGCCAGGGCCTCTCGCGCCCCTCCGTAAAGCAGAATATCTTTGGCGGCAGTGTCGGCGGGCCGTTGGTCAAGGAAAAGCTCGGATTTTTCTTCGTGAATTATCAAGGCGCCCGGCAGCGTAGCGGGCTTTCTCCGGGAACTTTTATCAGCTCCACGATACCGAACCTTCCCGCCGATCGCTCAGACGCTTCCATTTCGCAAGCATTTTTCGGAAATACCACCACCCCGATCGATCCCGTCGTAAGCAAGCTCCTCAACTTCAAAAGCAATCAGTTTGGCGGCATTTCCAATGGTTTTCTGATTCCCAGCGGGGATCCCACCACCGGAGCGTTCGCCATCAGCCGTCCCGGTAAATACACCGACGACCAGTTCACCTCCAATTGGGATCGCGAGTTCCGCGGCGGTCAAGACAAGCTTTCTGCCCGCTTCTTCTTTTCCGATTCGGAAAGTTTTCTGCCCTTCGGCGGCGGCGACTTGCAGGAATCGCTCGGCAGCACCCTGGCAACCAGCGTTGCTTCTTCCGCATTGAACTTTCCATTTGATACGCCCGTGCGTGCCCGCTTCTTCAACCTCACCGAAACGCATCTCTTTTCGCCAACGCTGGTCAACGAGTTCCGCTACGGCTTCGTGCACATCGGCGATGACCTCACCAACGTGCCTCCCGTAACCGCCTCCGATCTGGGCATCAATCGCCCTACCAATAGCGTCACCTCTTCCATCTACAAATTCGTCTTCGCCAGCTCCGGATTCGAAATTGGCCCAGCCCCGTTCGCCAACCAGCTTCAAACCCAGAATAATCACAACTTCGTGGACACCCTCAGCTGGGTCAAAGGCAAGCACGTGTTCCGTTTTGGCGGTGAATTTACCAACGTCAATCTCGACAAGACTTTCCCGCAGGTTTTCAACGGCGAGCTCTTCTTTACCAACACGCCGGACGGGCACACGGACTTCCAGAACTTCTTGCTCGGCACTCCGCAGTTTAGCTTTGGCGGCGGCGGTCTCGACAACCACCAGTATCGCAGCAACAATTTTGGTATCTATGCTCAGGACGACTGGAAGATTCGCCAAAATCTGACCCTGAATCTCGGCTTGCGCACCGAATGGTTCGGCGCTTTCCACGACAATCTCTGCCACATCGGCAATCTTGATCCCAGCTTGGCCAATCAAGGTCAGTTCCCGTTTATCTATCCCTCCTGCGTCAACAAGCTCAACTTGGCAGGACTGACCGGCTCCGCCAATAGCACCACCTATGACAACAACTACTCGACCGGCATCGGCCCGCGCATCGGGCTGGCCTACGACTTCGGCGGCCACCATACCACCACTCTCCGCGCCGGGTATGGCATCTATTACGTCCGCGAAGATGTCGGCACGGTCGACCAGCTATCTTTCCAAACACCGTTCTTGCCAGTCGCCTTTGGTGGCGGAGCGCCCGGCTGTTTGGGCACCTTCTTCTCGCAGACTCCTTTGCCTGGTTGCCCCAATCCTAACCCCAACGGTCTCCCGCAAGCAGGCACTCTCGACCCCACCTTCGTCCCTTGCCTCTCCGTTTTCCAGGGTTTCCCGGGAGGCGACACCAACCAGGCCGCCAATTACGGTCCGGCAACCGGCGCTAACTGTCCCGGACCACTCCTCTCGAGCAACATTTTCGGCTTGCAGGTTCCACGGCACTACGTCGTGCCCAATACCCAGCAATGGAATTTGACTATGCAGCGAGCGCTGGGTCGCCAGTGGTTGCTCGAAATTGGCTACGTTGGCGCCAAAGGGACGCACCTGCGCGAGACGCGCAACAGCCTGCAATCCCAGAATGCCACTCCGTCAAATCCCGTGCAGATCAGCAGTTCCTTCTGCAACCCGAATCCCTGCGTGATTACCGCGAATACCTTTAATAACGCCATCGCTCGCTCGCGCGTACAAGGCATAAATGGCTACAGCGGCTTCCAACTCTTCGCCGATGATGCCTATTCGCACTATCACTCATTGCAAAGCACGCTTTCGCGGCGCTGGGGAGCCGGATATTTCCAGGCTGCTTACACTTTCTCGAAGTCCACAGACGCCACCTCCACCGGCAACACCGCCTTCAATACCGCTTTCAACGATGAGTCCACACTCGCAGCCTCGCGAGGCCTTTCCGATTTCGACCGCACGCACCGCTTCGTGGTCAGCTATCGGTACGATCTGCCCTTCTTCGCTGGGGAAACCGGCGCTAAGGGAGCTTTGCTCCGCGGTTGGGCCGTTAGTGGTATCACCATCGTCCAATCCGGCTCGCCGTTCTCCGTCACCGATTCCGGCGCAGGGAGCGCCTTCTTGGGTCTGGGTTCAACTCCATCCACGTTGACGGGCCAGTTGGCGTCCGGCAGCACGCTCTCCAGCGCGCTGACCAGCGGCGGCATCCGCACACGCATCGACGGTTATTTGAATCCGGCTGCATTCTCTACAGCGCCACAGCTTTACCCGGCGCAATGTGCCGTCGACCCCAACTTCTGCACGACCGGCTTCGGGAATCTCGGCCGCAACGTCTTCCGTGGCCCTGGGCAGCAGAACTGGGACTTCTCGTTGATCAAGAACTTCAACATCACCGAGCGGCAGACCCTGCGCTTCACCACCGACTTCTTCAACATCTGGAACCATGCCAACTTCGGCAATCCCGCCGTAAACGACGTGGAAACCATCGGTACCGCTAACAGCCCCTTCGGCAAAATCACCAGCACCGTAGGGACACCGCGCCTGATTCAATTCTCCCTGCGCTATGCCTTTTAACCGTTGAAATTGGGGCAGCCATTTCTGGCTGCCCTCGATAAACCTTTACCGGGTGTCGTCCCTGGACGACACCCTCTTTTTTTCGCCAGTCTTACATTGAGACTCTATGCCAATGCCGCCGCCCAAACCTTGCGATTCGGCTGTGTCGCGCAAAAACCTGTAGCTCAGGTCCGCCTTTTGGACCTGAGGCTTTTCGTCAGCGCTACCCAGCCCGCAGCTTCAGGCACTTCCGTAGGTTCGCCCGCACAAGATGAACCCCTGACCCACATCTGGTAGGATTCTGGACTCGACCATGGCACAAATCGCATCCCGCGTAGCACAACTGAACGGCGAAGGCGCCCTCTCCGTCTTTGCCCGCGCCAAAGAACTCGAAAAGCAAGGACGCTCCATCATCCATCTCGAGCTCGGTGAGCCGGATTTCCATCCCGCCGCGCCCGTTGTCGACGCTTTGCGCAACGCTGTTGCCGCCGGACGCGACCGCTATGTCTCCCCGCGCGGCATTCTCCCCCTGCGCGAAGCCGTTGCCGGCTATCTGCAGCGCACGCGCGCCGTGCACGCCGCTCCCGAGCAAGTCTTGATCGCTCCAGGCTGCAAGATGGCGCTCTCCCTGGCCATGATGGCCCTCGTCGAGCCCGGCGATGAAGTTCTCTATCCCGATCCTGGCTTTCCGATCTATCCGTCCTTTGTGCGCGGACTCGGTGCCAAAGCTGTCCCGTTTTTCCTCGAAGAGAAAAATCAGTTTCAGCCGGACCTTCGCGAAATCGTCGCAAAGATTTCGCCGCGCACCAAAGTCCTGATTTTCAACTCTCCCAATAATCCCACCGGAACCGTTTTCACCGACGGTACGCTCGCGCAAATCGCCGATCTTGCCGCCAAACACGACCTCTGGATCATCGCCGACGAAATCTACGCGCGCATTCTTTTCTCCGGTACGTACAAATCCATCTGGTCGCTTCCCGGAATGGCCGAGCGCACCGTCATCATCGATGGCTTCTCCAAAAGTTTCGCCATGACCGGTTGGCGCCTGGGTTACGCTGTCGCACCCCAGCGCGTAATCGACGCCATGGACCTGCTCGTCCTGAACACCTTCACCTGCGCCGCCGAATTCACGCAGGTCGCCGCCATCGAAGCGCTGCGCGACTCAACAAATGCCGTCGACGCCATGGTCGCGGAGTATCGCAAGCGCCGCGAGCTGTTCGTCGCGGGCCTGAATCGCATTCCCGGCTTTCGCTGCCATTCCCCCGAAGGCGCGTTCTACGCTTGGGTCAATATCGAAGACATCGGAATCCCCGCGCAGGAACTAGCTTCAACCTTGCTCGAAGAAGCAGGCGTCGCCGCAATCGCAGGCGCAGCGTTCGGTACCGCCGGAAAAAACTACCTCCGCTTTTCGCTAGTAAGCGCCCGTAATCTGTTGGAAGAAGCTCTGGAGCGCATCGAGCGTGTGTCCGCGCGCTGGCGAGGTGTTGTGGCTGCGCGGACGTTGTAGGGGCGTGCTTTAGCCGGCCTGCGCAGGCAGGCGCGTCCCACCTGTAGTGGCCGGGCTTTAGGCCGGCCAGTAACTCGCGCCACCAGATTCAGGAGCGTGGAATGACCAGAATTATTCGGATAGCGTTCGTCTTCGTTGCCGTTCTCGCCGCGGCAACTTCTGCGCAAGCGCAAGCGAAGCCCTTGGCCTCCCCCTCCGACGTTCAGAAAATCTACGACCACCTATTACCCCAGATCGACCGCATCCCCATCTACGACAATCATTCCCACGCCACCTTTCCCGACGATTCCGACATGGACGCGCAAGCCGCGCCTCCCGATGAAAGCTCCGTTCTTCGCCTCCGCGATACCAATCCCGAATTCATCGCCGCTGCGAAGTCGCTTTTCGGCTATCCGTACGATGACTTCCAACCCGAACATGCCAAGTGGCTCGCGGAAAAAGAAAAAGCCGCGGAGAAAGACGGGGGCACCGCGTATTGGGACAGCATTCTCGACAAGCTCAATATCGAAACCTGTCTCGCAAATCGCGTTGCCATGGCGCCCTACCTCGATTCCAAGCGGTTCCACTGGGTTTTCTTCGTCGATTCCTTCCTCTTTCCTTTTGACAATCGCGACCAAACGGGCAAGAACCCGGACATGGGCGTGTACATCCCGCTGCAAGAAAAAGTTCTGCATCGCTACATGCAGCAGGAAAACGTAAGCGGCCTGCCCGCCGACCTCGCCGGCTACGAAGCCTTCGTGCGCCAAACCGTCGCCGACAATAAGAAAAAAGGCGGCGTGGCCATGAAGTTTGAAGCCGCCTACTTCCGCACGCTCTATTTCAGTGACCCGCCGCGCGAGAAAGCCGAGGCCATTTACGCGAAGTATCACGCGGGCGGCGTCCCCTCAAACGAGGACTACCGCACATTTCAGGATTACATTTTTCGTGTCCTGATCGATCAAGCCGGCAAGCTCAATCTTCCCGCGCATTTTCACAGCGCCGTCGGTATCGGCGATTACTTCAGCCTGCGCAATGGCAATCCGCTCAATCTCGAAAATGTTTTGCGCGACCCACGCTACGCCAAAAACAAATTCGTTCTGATTCATGGCGGCTATCCGTACACTTTGGAAATGATCTGGCTGACCGCCGCGAAAAACGTGTACACCGATTCCTCCCTCGTGGGCTACTACGTCTATCCCTCCGAGCTGAAAAATATCCTGAAGCAGTGGATCTCGCTCTATCCTGAGCGCATGATGTTCGGCTCAGACGCCTTCCCGTTCAGCGACGCCCTCGGAGCGGAGGAGACTTTCTGGCTCGCGGCGCGTTCGGCGCGCACCGCAGTGGCCGCAGCCCTGGCGGAACTCGTTGCAGAGGGCGCATTCACCGAAGAAAAAGCACTCGAGCTCGCGCGCATGTATCTGCACGACAATGCCGCGCACCTCTATGGAGAAACAAAATGAGCGCAGCAGCAAAAATGAAGTACATTCCCTGGAAAACGGTCGAACGCGAAAAACTCAATCCGCTGATCGACCGCGAAATGCTCGTCGGCGACAAAGTGATGCTCGCCCGCGTGATCATGAAAAAAGGCGCGCACGTCCCTTTGCATCATCACCACAACGAGCAAGTCACCTACATCCTGGAAGGCGCCCTGAAATTTGCCATTGACGGCAAAGAAATCGTCGTCCGCGCTGGTGAAGTCCTCTGCATCCCTCCGCACATGCCGCACGAAGCCTGGGCGCTCGAAGACACGATCGACCTAGACATCTTCGACCCGCCGCGCGAAGACTGGCTGAACAAAACCGACGACTACCTCCGCGGCGGCCGCTAGCTTCCAGTAGCACAGGCACTCTTGCCTGTGCCGCTCCGGTATGGCCACCGACCCCTGTGGGCTTACGGTTGCTCCCAAGGAATGCGTCATGAACGAAGTCATCCTGAAGCGCTTTGAATCTCCGGACGAAGTCCGCACATTTGAAAAAGGAAAATTCGAAATTGTTCACGTGGGCGGCATGACCATAGGCCGCGCCACCTACGAACCCGGCTGGCGCTGGTCTCAACACGTCGGCAGGGCGTTGGGGCAGAAAGAATGCCTGGTCGAGCACGTAGGCATGGTCGTTTCCGGCTGCGCCACCGCGGCGATGAGCAATGGCGAGGTAATTGAGATGCGCGCAGGTCAAGTGTTCTACATTCCGCCCGGCCACGACTCCTGGGTAGTGGGAGACGAGCCCTACGTTTCATTACACCTTCTCGGCGCTGCCGAATACGCCAGCCGCAAGTAACTTCGTGCTCGAAGATGTCCCGAGATGTCAGTGGGGGGAAACTAGTGGCACGTGCAGAAACTACAGTTGAATCGGTGCGAGCGCTTTTTCTTGCGTTGCAATTAAAAGCTGCCCGCCAAACGCGCACTCTGCCGGACGCCGGCCCAGCGCCTCTTCCGCGGAAATGCGCGCCAAATCCGGATTATTGTTTTCCAGCGACAAATGCGCTAGCACCAGAAACCGCGCTCGCGCGTCAAATCCATCCGGATCAGCCAAAAATTCGCTCACCGCATGGTTCGACAAATGGCCCGTGCGGCTCAGCACTCGCTGCTTCACCACCCACGGGTACGGCCCCACCTTCAACATATCCAAGTCGTGATTTGATTCCAGCACCAGGCAATCCGCATCCCGCAAGTGCACTTTCACCAGTGCCGGCATGTATCCCAGGTCCGTGACCAGCGCCAGCTTCACTCCATCCGCGCGAAACGTGAATCCGATCGGATCGGCGGCATCGTGCGGAATCGCAAACGCATGCACTTCGATATCGCCGATGCAAAACCGCTGCCCCGCTTGGATTTTTTCCACGCCGCGCAGCCGCTTTCCCAGCGTCTCCGGCAGCGTGCGCTGCAGCGCATCCATGGTCGGCTCGGTCACATACAGCGGCGCCTTCCACAAGCCGAGCATCTGCGGCAATCCGTTGCAATGATCGCTATGTTCGTGGGTAATCAGGATGCCGTCGAGCTTGTCAACGCTTTGCTCGACAGCGGCGAGGCGGGCCAGCGTTTCGCGCTTGCCAAGTCCGGCGTCAATAAGGAGTCGGGTGCTCTCTGTCTCGAGTAAGGTGATATTCCCCGAGCTGCCCGACGCCAGTATGGACACCCGCAAGCCGATCGCTTTCCCCCAGTACCGCTCCAACAAATTTTCAGAATCATCGCATCGCGCAACTCTGGCGTCAATGAAATAGCGCTGAATTTGCTTAAAGTTTATATCTTGGAAGTTCGAGGAACTTTAGCAGGCGAGGCGGGAGCGGTCTAGGGTGAAACCGTTTAGGGTGCCGAGCACGGTTACTGCGATTTGCTCCGGCCGAAAGAATTCCTGGGCGAGCGATTGCACATCGTCGTGCGTCACGGCGCTGATGGACTGCAGAATCTCGTCCAGCGAATAGAAACGGCCAAAGTACAGCTCTTGCCGCGCCAGGTTTGACATACGCGCGCTGGTCGATTCCAGCGACAGCATCAGAGAGCCTTTGAGGTGGTTTTTCGCGCGCAGCAGCTCTTCCTCGCTGACCGGCGACTCCTTCAAGTCGCGGAATTCCTTGATGATCAGGTCAATCACCTGGCCCACGGTTTCGCGCGCCGTCCCCGCATACACGGTCATCATTCCCGCATCCGAGTATGGCGTCAGTTCACTGAACACCGCATACGCCAGCCCCAATTTCTCTCGAATGTTCTGAAACAAGCGCGAAGACATTCCGCCGCCCAGCAAATTGTTCATCACCGCGACCGCAAAACGCCGGTCGTGCGCCAGCGGATACGACGGCACGCCCATGCACACATGCACCTGCTCGAGATCACGCTTCGTTTCCAGATGAATCGGCGCCTCGGTCGACGGCGCCGCGTGCCCCTCAAATTTTCCCGCCGCCTTCAGCCCGCCGAATTCCCGCTGCACCAGCTCCAGCACTTTTTCGTGCGGCACGTTTCCCGCCGCTGTCAGCACAATCCGGTCCGGCGCGAACCACGACTCGAATCGAGTCCGCAGCGAGTCCTTGTTGAATTTGCGCACTGTCTCCGGAGTTCCCAGAATCGGCCGGCCCAGCGCGTGCCTGGGCCAGAAGCCGCGCGTGAAAATTTCATGCAGTAGATATTCGGGATTATCCAGGTCCATCTTGATCTCTTCCAAGACCACCTGGCGCTCTTTCTTCACATCCTCGGAATCGAACTTCGGCCGCAAAACCAGATCCGCAATGATGTCGAACGCAATCGGCAAATGCTCGTCCAGCACTTTCGCGTTGAAGCAAATCTGCTCTTTCGATGTGAACGCGTCCAGCATGCCGCCGATGGAGTCCATTTCCCGCGCAATCGCTTCCGCCGAACGCCGCTCCGTGCCCTTGAAAACCATGTGCTCCATGAAGTGCGCGAGCCCGTTCTCTTCCTGAATTTCGCGGCGCGAGCCGTTGCGCACCCACACGCCTACGGAAACCGAACGCACGTGCGTCATCGTCTCTGTAATGACCACCAGGCCATTGGGCAGGACATGCTTGCGGATGTCGCGCGGCTCCGTCGTCATAAAGGAATTGTGACATACAGAGGAGCAAAGAAGAAATCAGGGGAAAATAGGACGACAACTCACCTGTTTGCTTGGAGTTGCGGAGAAACCGTAGACAAGCCCCCGCTAAAGTTCGCCTGAAAATTGCAAACGATGGAGCGCAAATTGGCTAAACATCTTTGCCGCAAGAAGTTATGGTTTACCGCCTCAGTTACAAGGCGCAACAAAAGGGTTACAGCAGTTTCTCCGCCGGGTTGAGCTTCCCGTATTGGCTTGTGTAATGCAGCGGCACATCCGCGTACGTGCCCTTCTCGCGCTGGTAAATCTCGCAGGTGTCAAAGGGTTTTGAGTATACGTGGATGCTCACCGCGCGCTGGCTAAACTCCGCCAAATTCAGCACTTGATGCACCGGCTCCAGCGGATTCACGTAGGCTGGGTGTGCCGCGTCCATATCGTAGATATCCGTAGGGACGATGTGGCACGTGCCGCAAGTTGTGTCGCGCTCCTCGACTCGAAAATTCTGCACGCGCAGCCGCCCGATCGGCGCGGACATCCAGCAATTCTGGTCGCGATGGTTGTGAATCCGGCTCGACTGCCCGATCTCCCAGCAAATGGTCATGCACTCGAACACATCATTCTTGAAAATCAGATTTCGCGTGTAATTTCCCTTCGAAAAGAAAAGATATTTCTCGATCGTTTCCGGCCGCACCGCATGTTGCAGGATGTAATCCTGCACTGCTTCCAGCGTGAACTCCCGCTCGCGTATGGCCGCCAATCCCGCGACCCACTCACCGATAGGCAGTTGCTGCGTGGCGATTTTCACTTGTTTGTGCATTTCGTAAGCCTCAGGCGTTTCGAAGCCGGAATTACCCCCAAATTATAGCGCGCAGCGGCAAAGAAGTAGAGCGCCAGTCCCCCGGTCGGTGCCCCCTCGAACGGGAACATCGCCGCGCTTCGTGAAATAATGGAGTGGCAAGGACAATGATGGAGCTTCTAGGCAAATCCAAAGATGAGCTGCGAGATTTCTGCGTCTCGCTCGGCGAACCCGCTTACCGCGGGGGGCAGATCTATCATGCACTATACGCGGAGCGGAAATCATCGGTTCGCGAAATCAGTAACCTTCCCGCCGAGCTGCGCGAGCACCTCGCCGCGGAAGCGACCATCACCTTGCCGACGGTTCGCCAAACGTACGTTTCGCAAGACCGCTCGGTGCGCTACCTGTTCGGGTTACCGGATTCGGGAGCAGACGCGAAGAGAAAATCGGGACCTGCTTCGGTTGAAGCGGTGTTTATGCCCAGCGCCGGCCGCCAAACCGTCTGCATCTCCACGCAAGCCGGATGCGCCGTCGACTGCCAATTCTGCCTCACCGCGCAACTCGGCCTGATCCGCAACCTCACGCCCGGGGAAATTCTCGCGCAAGTCCTGATCCCGCTCGAGCAGAACAAAGCTCAGCTCGCGCCGCAAACCAATCTGGTGCTAATGGGCCAGGGCGAACCGCTGCTCAACTTCGACGCCGTGATGGCGGCGCTCCGCATCATCCTCGATCCCGAGGCAATCGCGATCTCTTCCAAGCACGTCACGCTCTCGACCAGCGGCATCGTTCCCGGCATCGAGCGGCTCGCCGACGAGAAAATCCGGCCGAAGCTGGCCATCTCGCTCAACGCCTCGAATGACGAGCAGCGCGACGCCATCATGCCCATCAATCGCAAATATCCGCTCGCAGCGCTTCTTGCAGCTTGCCGGAACTATCCGCTTCGGCCCTGGGAGCACCTGACGTTCGAATACGTCATGCTAGGCGGCGTCAACGATTCTGCTGAAGACGCCCGCCGCGTCGTGCGGCTTCTTGCCAATCTGAAGTCTGTGAAGGTAAATCTGATCCCGTGGAATCCGGGCGAGCTCCCGTATCACGAGTCTTCCGCCGAAGCGATCGAAGCCTTTCGTAAAATTCTGGGAGATCGCGGCGTTCCCGCTTTTGTGCGCTATTCCCGCGGACGCGACGTAATGGCCGCCTGCGGCCAGCTCGCCCTGCTGAATATCGCCCCGGCGGACACCAACCGCGCCGCCACCCAGCTTTAATCTAGCGAGCCGATTTCTTTCCTTCCGGTCGAATCCCGATCACCGCCATCATGCGCCCGCTCTGCGCGCCCTCTTTGCGATAACTGAACAACAGGTCCCGCCGGCATCCGGTACACAGATCGCTCACAAAAATATTTGCTGCCGCTACGCCAGCGGCTTCCAATTGCGACCGGTTCGCCCTCCGCAAATCCAAAAGCACTTTCTTCGGCGGCGGTTGATGCCCCGGCGGCATCATGTTCAGCCACTGCAGCGGATTCGGCTCGTCGCCGGTGCGCAACTCATCGAAAAATTCCGCCGCATTCGCAAATTGCCCGCTGAATGCCGCGGCGACTTCCGTCCCCACCTCATAGCAGCATCCGCCGATAGCCGGACCGATCGCCGCCAGCAAATCCGCCGCCTGCGTGCCAAATTGCATCTGCATACGGCCAATCGCCTTTTCCACGATGCGCGCCAGCGTCCCGCGCCATCCTGCATGCACCGCCGCCACCGCGCGATTTTTTGAGTCCACCAATAAAATGGGGACGCAATCCGCCGTCTGCACCGCTAGCAACAATCCTGCCGTCTTCGTAACGGAAGCGTCCGCGCGCGAGGGCTCTGTAGGCGCCGATTCGAAATGCAGGATCGCGTCGGAATGAAATTGCAGCAGCGGAACCAGTTTCAAGTCCTGCGCGCCAACCGCGGCCTGCAAGCGTGCCCGGTTTTCTTTCACATTCTCGCGCGCGTCCCACTCCGTAAATCCCAAGTTCAAGACGCGCTTGCCATCCAGTTGGCTCGCGCCGCCTTGCCGCGTGCTGAACCCATGCACTAACCACGGCAGCTTTGCCAGTTGCGGAACCTGCAAAATCCGAATTCCGCGCTGGGTACGCTCCGTCCAAAGCGTTGTCCCCGCCCGATGCGGAATTCGCTTTTTAGTTTTTTGGCCCTTGGCCCTGGTTCCCTTGGTCGCTGCCATGCGGGTACAGTATAAACTTAGTTCGCGAGCGCTTGCCGCTCCAGAATCGGAGAAATTTTGATCGTCGGTTTAGGTGTAGACATCGCCGAAGTCCCGCGCATCAAAGCCACTATCGAACGCCGCGGCGAACTGTTCCTGCGCCGTGTGTTCACGCCCAACGAAATCAAATATTGCGAGCGCTTCAAGAACAAGTTTGAACGCTACGCCGGGCGCTTCGCGGCAAAGGAAGCGGCCATGAAAGCGCTCGGCACCGGGTGGAGCAGCGGTGTTCGATGGGTCGATCTGGAAGTCGTCCGCGAGCAAAGCGGGCGCCCCACCATGGCCCTCGCCGGGGAAGCCGCAAAAATTGCCGGCCAGCTCGGCGTGAAGCACATTTCCCTCAGCATCACGCACACAGAAGCGGAAGCCCTGGCTCAAGTTATTTTTGAGGACTAGGAGTCTAGAACCGTTGAGATCTCGGGCTCTGCAGCCAATCCGTCGGCATCTGTCATAGTGACGTCCAGCCATTCGTTCGCCGCAAATTTCCCTCGCACTCGCATCTGCAGATAATTGCTGGACAACGCCGGAGTCGTCTCCGACGAATTCCTTTGGTCGCGCAACGTTAGTACCTGCAGTTCCCGCCCGACTTGCGAGCGCCGAAACTCCTTTGACTTCTCCTCGCCCAAAGCGCGCAGCTCTCGCGCACGACTTTTTACGGCTGGCGCCGGCACCTGATTCGCAAGCTCTGCCGCCCGCGTGCCTGGCCGCTGCGAAAACGAAAAAACGTGCAAATAGCTGAACGGAAGCGCCCGAATAAACGCCATGGTCTCTGCGTGCTCCGCCCCCGTTTCGCCGGGAAATCCCGCAATCACATCCGCGCCGATGCCCGCGTCCGGCAAGCGTTCGCGAATCAACTCCACCCGCCGCGCATAATGCTCCGCGCGATACCACCGGTGCATCGCAGCCAGTACACGGTCGCATCCAGACTGCAGCGGCATGTGAAAATGTTGCGCCATCCGCTCGCTTGAGGCGAAGAGGGCAATCAGCTCCTCGGTCACATCCATCGGCTCAATCGAGCTGATGCGCAACCGCTCCACACTCGTCTCATTCAAAATCCGCCGCAAAAGCTCAATCAATTCGACCCGCGGCGTCAAATCCCGCCCATACATCCCCAAATTAATTCCACTCAAAACAATTTCCCGGTATCCCGACCCGCTCAGCCGCGCAATCTCATCGATCACCTGCGCCGCTTCCAGACTACGGCTTCGCCCGCGCACGAAGGGAATCACGCAATAAGCACAGCGGCTGTTGCATCCGTCCTGTATCTTCACCACCGGCCGCGTGTGGTTCCCCTCGCCGCCAACAACGGGAGCCGCTAACAGCGCCCTCTGCTCGAAAATATCCCCCGTCACAATCTTCGCCGGCCCATGCAGCAGCGAAAACTTCTCTTCACCCAGCGCGCTTGCCGGCACAAATCCACTAGCCGTTCGCCCCGCAGCTCCGGCGGCCAGCGAGTCCACCAGCCACGGGATCTCGGGCTTGTGCGAATTTCCCACCACCCAGGCCACACCCGGCAACGCCGCCAACTCCTCCGGCGCCCGCTGCGCGTAGCATCCCGTTGCAATCACCCGCGCTGCCGGGTTTCGCGCATGCAGTTTGCGAATCGCGTCTCGCGCCTGCGCGTCCGCGGCCGCCGTCACGGTGCAGGTATTCACGATCACCAGGTCTGCGCAAGCCGATTCGCTAGCTGCCGCAAATCCACGCTCGCGGAGCTGCCGCTCAATCGCCGCTGCATCTGCCTGCGTGGCCCGGCATCCAAACTGCTCAATGTAAAACGTGGTCATTTCGATCTGAGCCGAAATTTCAGTTTCTTTCGGTCGCTTTTCCGATTAGCGGTCTAAAAGCTAATCATAGCCGGTCCTAAATACCCGGCAAAGTTTCTCTACAGACTCTACCGCTTTACTCCCTGCGCGTCCCGCCGCTACAATCCTTTCCCGAATGTCCGTGCGCCGAAATCCCTCTGGACTCCACGACCCTAAGCTTTCCGTGGTCATCCCGGTTTATAACGAAAAGCCCACGATCGAGGAAATCCTTCGCCGCGTAATCGACACGCCTTTTCGCAAGGAAATCATTCTGGTCGACGACTGCTCCACCGACGGAACGCGCCAAATTCTCGAGAATCTCGCCACCCGCCAATCCCGTGGCGAAACCTCTGCCCCTGCCAATGACGGCGATGACCCCATTGAGCTGCGCGACCTGCGCTTCTTCTTTCAGTCGCAAAATCAAGGCAAAGGCGCCGCCCTCCGCCGCGGTTTCGCGGAAACGACCGGCGAAATCGTTCTCGTGCAGGACGCCGACCTCGAATACGACCCGCGCGATTATTCCAAGCTGCTCGAGCCCATCCTCGATGGCCGCGCCGACGTGGTCTTCGGTTCCCGCTTCCTCGGCGGCCCGCAGCGCGTTCATTATTTCTGGCACTACGTCGCCAACAAATTCCTCACCTTGCTCTCCGACATCTTCACAAATCTAAAAATCACCGACATGGAGACTTGCTACAAGGTTTTTCGCAAGGAAGTCTTGCAGGGCATCCAGATTCGCTCCGACCGCTTCGGCTTCGAACCCGAAATTACCGCAAAAATCGCCAAGCACAGTTGGCGCATCTACGAGGTCCCCATCACATACGCAGGACGCACCTACGAGGAAGGAAAGAAAATCACCTGGAAAGACGGTGTGCAAGCCCTCTGGTGCATAATCCGCTTCAAATTTTCCGATTGAGTTCAACGGAGACACGATCGCAGCGTTGCAGGGGCGTGCTTTAGTTTATCCTGAGCCGCGAAGGGCGCGTCCCAGCCCCGAAGGGGCAGGTCTTGTTTCTTGCACTGATTGGTTGGATTTTGTGGGCTACTATGGCGTCGCCGACATGCGCCGCTGAAACGTGAGCAAAATCAAATCCGCCCGCCGCCGCACACCAAACTTGCTAAGCAAATTCGATACGTGAAACTTCACCGTGCGCTCCGCGATATTCAGCTTGCTGGCAATCTCTTTATTCGACAGATTCTCCAGCAGCGAATCCAGCACTTCCTGCTCGCGCCGGCTCAGGTTCGTTACCGAATCCGTCTTCAGCCGCCGTCCTTGCCCGGTCAAAATCGAATCCACGAAGCCGGACAGCACCGACCGTGGAACCCAGAATCCTCCCGCAGCCACCAGCGGCAACGCGCGAACCAACTGATCCCGCGCCTCGACGTATGTAAGCAAACCCTTTACACCCAGCCGCAGCATGGAAAAACTGTTCGCGTCGTTGTGTTGCTCGCCCACCACCATCAATCGCGATTCCGGGCACCGCTCGAGCAAGTTCGTCAGCAGCGCTCCCGTCGCGGGCTTGGCCGCATGGGCATCCACCACGTACACGTTGGCCTTCGGCGGATCCAGCGTGCGCAGATCGGGCGCCAATGTTGATTCCAATTGCTTCAGAATCACCTTGAATTGTGACTTGGCGAGCAGGCGTTCGAACTCGCTCAGCACGAGTGGGTGCGGCGAAAGTATGCAAACCGTTAGTTTAGAACTGGAGCGTTTCGTAGCCACGATATTTCGAGCGTAGGGGAAAACTGTACCAAGGGGCAAGTCCCGCGAAAGCCCATGTTCTCGAACTGTTACTGACGCCTACGCCGCTTTTGGCGCCTTTGGGTGGCATGTAAGCGACTTGGCTTGATGTATCCACTCTCAAACCCGGAGCATCTAGGTTTTATGGAATTTAGACAGCTCGGCCATTCTGGCTTAAAAGTTCCGGTTCTCAGCTTCGGCACAGGCACATTTGGTGGCAAAGGCGAGTTTTTTGCGGCTTGGGGCAACAGTGACGTCGCCGAGGCCACCCGCCTCATAGATACTTGCCTTGAAGTTGGTGTCAACTTTTTCGACACGGCAGACGTTTATTCGCAGGGCGCTTCCGAAGAGATCCTGGGCAAAGCCATTGCCGGCCGCCGCAACTCCGTCCTTATCTCCACCAAAGCAACGTTCCCAATGGGCCAGGGACCCAATGACCTGGGCTCTTCGCGGTATCACCTGATTCAAGCTTGCGAGGCCAGCCTCCGCAGACTCAGAACCGATTACATCGACATTTATCACCTCCATGGATTCGATCAGCTCACACCGATAGAGGAGACGCTTCACACTCTCGATACATTGGTCGAGAGCGGCAAAGTGCGCTACATCGCTTGCTCCAATTTCTCCGGCTGGCATTTGATGAAATCGCTCGCGATCTCGGAAAAATATGGTTGGGCTCGTTATGTCGCCCATCAAGCCTACTATTCGTTAATCGGGCGAGAATTCGAATGGGAGCTCATGCCCGTGGGCATTGACCAGCACGTTGGCACCATCGTCTGGAGCCCCTTGGGTTGGGGCCGCCTGACCGGCAAGATACGCCGCAATCAACCTCTTCCCGCGGTCAGCCGGCTTCACACAACTGCCGAAAAGGGCCCTCCTGTCGATGACGAATACCTCTACAAAGTTGTCGACGCGCTGGAGGAAGTGGCTCGAGAGACCGGCAAAACCATTCCGCAAGTCGCATTGAATTGGCTTCTGCAGCGACCCACCGTCGCCAACGTCGTTATCGGCGCTCGCAATGAAGAACAGCTGCGACAAAATTTGGGCGCCGTCGGGTGGAACTTAAGTAGCGATCAGGTTCAACGGTTGAACAGCGCAAGCGATCGAACACCCATTTACCCCTACTGGCACCAGCGGCAATTTGCCGAGCGCAACCCCCTGGCTGCATTGGACTAAAGAACCCATCTCATAAAATGCTTTTCCG
>Ga0210410_10001826_pt1 | contig 19523 bp, 19 predicted proteins | sample IncBWC4MmetaG_FD_161058 | JGI IMG/M metagenome (GOLD analysis project Ga0210410, IMG submission 161058) | Forest soil microbial communities from Barre Woods Harvard Forest LTER site, Petersham, Massachusetts, United States - Inc-BW-C-4-M | ecosystem: Environmental > Terrestrial > Soil >... | reverse complement strand
ATTGAGGGGTTGCTGGCCTTTGAGCATGATGGCAAGTCGGAGAAGGTGGGGCCGGGGGGCGTGATCTTTGTGGCGTCCGGAACGCTGCATACGGTTCGGAATGTGGGGGAGGGGCCGGCGAGGTATTGTGTGGTGCAGGTGGGTGGGGATACGAAGGGGTAGATTTCGCGCCAGGGGCTTCGCGAAAGCCTTGCAGATGGTGTGTGAGGAGGGAACAGCAGATTCCTTCCCCTTCGACTTTGCTCAGGGTACGGAATGACAACAAAAAGGCAAGGCCTGGTGCCTTGTGGGCGGTTTTCATCCCACCCCTCTCCACCCCACCAGCAAAGCTGGCGGGGACCCCGGTTCGCAAAAAACGCGAAGGATGGCGCCCCGATCTATTGTGGCTGGTTGAAGAAGGCAAAAGGCAAAAGCAGATTCGACTTCGCTCAGGGCAGGCTCTTCAGGAATGACAAACAAAGAAAAAAGTAGATGCCGACCGAGCGGACCCCATGGGAAGGACCGGCTACCAGGCAGCGCCTTTGCGGAGCAGAGACATCCCCAGGATTGCGCCTGTGCCGAGGAGGAGGAGGCTGGCTGGCTCGGATACGGGCTCGGAGACGGGAGCGGAGACGGAGGCGAGGGAGTGGACGGGGGCGTTGGAGAGGTCGATGGCTTCATACCATTCATCCAGAAAGCCGTTGTCAAAAACGATGTCGCCCAAGCCATTCATATGCACAGAGGAGGTAAAGAAGCCGCTTGTCACTAACTGCAGCAGATTGGAGCCGGAGTATAGACCTTCGACAGGGTAATTCCCGGATTCATATCCGTAGAACGCAACTCTTCCGTTGTTGCAGACAGCGGCGAGATCCGATGTGCCCGGTGGAAGCGTTGGAGAGCAGGCAACGCCGTTATCCCACGAGAACGCCGGTGCGACGCCGCTCCAATCTCCATCATGTCCGTAGCAGACGGAATACTGGCCGCCGCAATACGAGTTGCCGGAGGAGAAAACAACGTGGCCAGCATCGTCCATGCCATAAAACTGCACGTTATCGATGTTAAGTCCCACGATCTGGTAGGTATCGGCGTGGGAGGCGGCGGGGGCGGAGAATTGAAGGAAGAACAGGGCAGCTATTGCGACACAGAAGGGGAGTGCGGACAGTCTCATCGGTGCTCCTTGTTTGGCTGCGCTGATCTAATGGGTCTACTGGGAATCGACAGACGAATGGGCGACGGGCTGGGTTGCCCTGTTATCGTTGCCAAGTGGCCTCTGGGCCAGCGCTAAAGCTTTCGTAGTGTAGCCGAGCCCTTGGACCTGATTGGATGCCTCCTTTGTGGGATTGAGGCTGCCTGGGGTGGGACAGTTTCGAAACGATGACCGCCATGCAGTGCGCTGATCCGGTGGCCGCATGCAGTAATCTGAAGACGACGCGATGCCGCTGACCGATACCCATGCCCACCTCGACTTTTATGCGGAGACCCCGACGGACCGCGACGAGGTTTTGCGACGTGCGTATGCCGCCGGTGTCGAGACGATTCTTGCGATCGGCATTGGCGAAGGCCCGGCGACGATGCACCAGGCGCTTGAGATCGCCAAGGCGACCAGCGGGCCTGGACTGCCAACGGTCTACGCAAGCGTTGGGATTCATCCCCAGGAGGCCGCGGGGGCTACCGGCGAAGCCCTGAACCGGCTGGCCAGCCTTGCGCTTGACGAGCGCTGCCTCGCGATTGGGGAGATTGGGCTGGACTATTATCACCTGGATAACCCCGGCATCCCCACGCAGCAAGAGGCCTTTCTTGCCCAGATGCGGCTTGCCGCCAGACTTGAGATGCCGATCCTGATTCACTGCCGCACGAGCGAGCTTGCCACGCCGCAGGCCAGGGAGAAGTTCGGCGCGGCGGATGCCTGGGAGGACCTGTTGGCACTGATTGGCGAGCATTGGACGCCGACGGGGCTGGGGGGCGTGATGCACTGCTTCTCGGGCACGGTCGAGCAGGCCGAACGGTCGCTTGCCGCGGGGTTTCACCTCTCGTTTGCCGGGAACCTGACCTACCCGAAGTCGCAGGCGATTCGCGATGCGGCGGCGCTAGCCCCCGGCGACCGGATTCTGGTGGAGACGGACGCTCCGTTTCTGGCCCCGATTCCGCTGCGGGGCCAGCGCAACGAGCCCGCACTGATGACCCATACGGCGGCAGCCCTGGCAGGGCTTCGCGGCATCTCACCGGAAGAGCTGGCGGCGTTGACCACAGCCAACTTCAAAAATCTGTTCCCCGGCACTCGTTGACCGAACCCATCCGCTGCCATAATAGAGAGCGGCAAAATAAGAGAGACCAGGCACATACGAGGAAGAGACCATGGCATCCGATAACAGTTTCGACGTAGTGAGCAAAGTAGAGCTTCAGGAAGTGAAAAACGCGATCGACCAGGCGAGCAAGGAGGTTCATGCGCGCTTCGATCTGAAGGATTCGAAGTCCAAGATCGAGCTTGAGGGCAACGATGCGATCCAGCTTGCGTCGCAGGACGAGTACAAGCTGAAGGCGGTGATCGAGATTCTGTCGCAGAAGCTGGTGAAGCGCGGGGTTTCGCTGAAGAACCTGGAGTACGAGAAGATTGAGCCGGCGGCTAACTCCAGCGTGCGGCAGAAGATCAAGCTGGTACAGGGTATCCCGTCGGAGAAGGCGAAGATCATCGTCGCGGCGATCAAGGACTCGAAGAAGAAGGCCCAGGCGAGCATTCAGGGCGACACGGTGCGGGTGGTGAGCAAGGACCGCGATACCCTGCAGGAGATTATGGCGATGCTGAAGGGCAAGGATATCGGGGTGGACCTGCAGTTCACCAACTTCCGCTCGAACTGAAGCGGCCGGGATGCCGGCTGGGGCGTTGTCTCCAGCCATATATTTTCGGATTTTCGACTCTGCTTCTGAAGCCAACTCCACATCCTGATACTCTTAACAACGAGTGAGTACGCTCTCCATTGCGACGGCAGCCGAGGTCTTTGACCTGCTGCGCGACGACCTTGCCGCTATCGAGCAGGCGTTCGCGAGCCAGTCGGCGTCCGAGGTTGAGGTGATCACCGACATCGCGCAGTACCTGATCGCGGGCGGGGGCAAGCGGATTCGCCCGCTGCTGCTGCTGCTCTCGGCCAAGGCGCTGGGCTGCACCAGCCAGAGCCGCATCCGTCTGGGCGCGGTGGTCGAGATGCTGCACACGGCGACGCTGGTTCACGACGACATTATCGATGAGGCGGACACGCGGCGGGGGCGGCCATCGTCGAACACGACGTGGGGGAATGCGAAGTGCGTGCTGGCGGGCGACTGGCTTTACATGCAGTCGTTCTCAACGGCGCTCGAAGAACGCAACTTCCGGGTGCTTGATCTTCTGATCTCGCTGACGCAGCAGATGGTGGAGGGGGAGCTGCTGCAGATGCAGAAGCTCGGCCACCTGATCAACGAGGAGGAGTACTTCGACCTCATCTTCCGCAAGACGGCGTGCCTGTTTAAGGTGTCGATGCAGCTGGGCGCGGCGATTACGCCGGCGCACGGCTTCGGCGATCCGGAGGAGCTTGAGGCGCAGCTTGGCGAATACGGCCGCAACCTTGGGCTCGCGTTTCAGATTGTCGATGATGTGCTCGACCTGACCGCCGCGGAGGACGTTCTGGGCAAGCCGGTGGCGAGCGACCTGCGCGAAGGCAAGGCCACGCTGGCCGTGATCCATGCGCTGGAGCGCGGGACTGGCGCCGATCGCGAGGCGATCCGCACCGTGCTGGCGGACCGCAGCTTCGACCGCATCTCGCATCCACAGATTCTGGAGATTCTGCACCGCCATGGCTCGATCGACTACGCCATGGATACTGCCTGCGCGTATGCCGAGGCGGCGCGGCTGACGATTGCCGAACTGCCGGACTCCGAGGCCAAACGCGCGCTGCTTTGGGTTCCGGGCTTCGTCACTACGCGCGACCGTTGAAGCTTGCGCCTGGTGAAGATTTTAATCTTCGACTGGCAAAAACCGCAGCTCCAGCTCTTCCCGGCTTACCGTCACCGTCAATTCCTCGAGCGACGGCACAACCCAGTCTGCCTCGGCCAACTCCTCCGCCGAGTGCGTGCCCAGCACCCCGAGCACACGGCACCCCGCCGCCTTCCCTGCCCCCACGCCCGATGGCGCATCCTCCACCACTACGCACTCCGTGGGCCGGAGCCCGAGCAGCTCCGCTCCGCGGCGGTACGGCTCCGGGTCCGGCTTGCCCCGTTCTACATCGTCCCCGCTGATAATGCGCTCCGGCACGGGCAGCCCGGCAGCTCCGAGCCGCGCCAACAGCAGGCGTCGCGTCGAAGAGGTTACGATCGCCCACCGCTCCAGCGGCAGGCCCTCCAGCAACCTCTTCACCCCGGGCAGTACCCTCAGGCCGGCGATGTCCTCTACTTCCATGTCTTCGATCGCCCGCGTGGCCTGTTGGAGATCGACATCAGGCCGCAGCGTTTTGATGATGTCCCTGGCCCGCATACCGTGCGGCACCTCGAAGCTCTCGGGGTCCGGCACATCGTACAGCTTTGCCCAGCGCCTCCAACTGCGCACTACTGAGCCGATAGAGCTGACCAGCACTCCATCCATATCGAACAAGATGCCCTTGGCGGTTACAGAGACCGGCTCGTTCAACCAACACTCCCTTCGAGCACGAACGCCTGCGCCGCCGCGAGCACCTTGGCCACCGACTCCGCCGAACAGCTCTCGCAGTACACCCGCAGCAGAGGCTCCGTCCCCGAGGCGCGGAGCAGCAACCAGGTCTCCGCGGCGTTCTTCCTGGCGGCGCAATCTGGATTGTCGAGGAAGAATTTAATGCCATCGAGCGTCTCCACCCGCAGCACCTTCATCCCGGCAAAATCGGCCACGCCAGCCTTCGCCCGGGCGATGGCCGACTGCTTCACTGCCTCATCGATGTGCATATCGACGCGCCCATACTGGTGCTCGCCAAATTCCTCCTGCAGCGCCGCCACCAGTTGGCCCAGCGTCTTCTTCTCGTCGGCCATCACGTTGGCCAGCAGCAGGCAGTTCAGCAGCCCATCCCGCTCCGGCAGGTGCCGGCTGATCCCGATGCCGCCCGACTCCTCCCCACCGATCAGAATCTCTTTCTCGAGCATCAGGTCGACCACGTACTTGAAGCCGATTCCGTGCTCATTCAGCCTGCGCCTGTATTTGGCTGCGATGCGGTCGACCATTTTTGTCGTATTGAAGGCCCGCGTCACCTCACCTGGCCACTTCTTGCGTTCCAGCAGCCAGTACGCGAGCAGGCTCAGGATCTTGTGCGCGTCCACCACGTTGCCGTGCTCGTCGACCGCGCCCACGCGATCCGCATCGCCGTCGGTGATCAGGCCTGCATCGCACTTCAACCCGACAACCGCTTCCTGCGCCGCCTTGATATGCGGAAGAATCGGCTCTGGATTGATTCCCGGAAACGCCGGATTGATCTCGCTGCGAATCTCGACGAACGGCACACCGGCCTTCGCGAAGATGCCCGAGATCACGCCACGGCCGGCGCCATACATATCGTCGATCAGAAATTTGTACCCCGAGGCGCGAACCGCATCGAGATCGACAAAGCGGGTGATTGCCGCAACATACTCCGTATTGAAGTCCACCTCTGCAATTGCCGACGGCGTCGCACTCTTCGGCAGAGGCTTAGCCAGATATCCCTCGATCGCCGTCATGATCGACGGCTTGCCCGATCCACCGTAGCTTGCCTTGTACTTCACGCCGTTCCACTCCGCGGGATTGTGGCTCGAGGTGATCATCACCCCGCCTGCCGCCTTCCGCTCGCGGACTGCATAGGAGAGCGCAGGCGTAGGGGTAATCTCCGCGGCCATGGCCACCGGAATGCCGGCTCCGGCAAGCACCTCTGCAACAACCTTTGCGAAGGAGCGCGAACCGAACCGCGTGTCGTACGCGATACAGACGCCGGCCGACGGATTCTCGTATGCCAGAACATAGTTCGCAATGGCAGCTGCCGCGACCCGCACATTCGCATAGGTAAAGTCGTCCGCGATAATGCCGCGCCAGCCGTCGGTGCCAAACTTTACTACTGTGGTCTCTGCCATGTCTGCTCGTTTTTTAAATCGAACTTCTAGATCAGATCGTCTCGCCCAGCACTCTTCAGCTCCGCAACCACCTTGCCTACATCCTGCGACCGTTCGCGTGTGGTAATCAGCAGAGCATCTTTGGTCTGCACCACAACCAGGTTGCTGACACCAACCAGCGCAATCACCTTGCCCGGCGCATGAACATAGTTGCCGGTCGAATCGATGGAGATGCAAAGCGGATCATCGCCATTGAACACGTTGGCTACCGAAACCTGCTCCGGAGGACAGCCCGCAGCATGCTCATGCAGCGCAGACCAGCAGCCAAGATCGTTCCACTCGAAGTCGCCCGGCAGACAATAGATCTCTGCGCCAGCCTCGCCCTTGGCGGAACGCGGCTCGAGCACAGCGTAGTCGATGCTGATGTTCTCGCACTGCGGATAGACCTCCGCGAAGACGCGGTCGAACTCCGCCTTCGAGGTTTGATGCGCTGCAGCGATCCTCTCCAGCAGCGGCGCCATGGCCGGACGATGCTCGCGAATAGCATTCGCAAGCGTCCGCGCGCTCCACAGAAAGATTCCTGCATTCCAGCCATAGTTGCCGGACGCGACAAACTGCTCGGCCAGCGCAGCGTCGGGCTTCTCGGTAAACCGCTTCACGCGGCGCACGGCGATCTCGTTATGCGGAACCTGCGAAGGCTCAACCTTCGCGCCCAGTTCGATGTAACCGTAACCAGTCTCCGCTCGCGTAGGGGGAACACCAAGCACGACGATCTTGTCTCCACTTGCCGCGAGCGCGATGCCCGCTCGAATGACTTCGGCAAAGCGCGCCCGGTTCTTCACCACATGATCGGACGGGAAGATGCCGATGACCGTCTCAGGTTCACTCTTCTCCAGCAGGAAGGCGGCGAGCGCGCACGCCGGAGCAGTATTTCTCGCCGCGGGCTCACTCAGAATGTGTTCGTGGGGAACCTCAGGAAGTTGCTCGATAATCAGATCGTCGAGGAGGTCGTTGGTGATAACCCAAATATCGGCGGGATCGGCCAGCGGAGTCAGCCGATCCACCGTCTGCTGGATCATGGTGCGCTTGCCGTCGAGAGCCAACACCTGCTTCGCCCGCGCCTTCCGGCTTCGCGGCCAGAACCGTGTTCCACTTCCACCCGCAAGAATCACAGGAGCGAACTTCCGCTCCGTTTTACTGCCTTCAATCGGCATAGATCTCCAACTAACTGAGCGATGCGAAGTAGTCCCGCATACGCTTCACGCCCTCATCCACAACGTCGTGGGACACCGCATAGGACAACCGAATATGTTCATCGGTTCCAAATGCTTCGCCTGGGACGACCACAACATGCGCCTCGCTCAGCAGCTTCGCCGCCAGATCGGACGCCGATTTGATCCCGCCCTTGCCGATGAACTTGCTCACATTCGGGTATACGTAGAAGGCTCCCTGCGGAACCGTGCAGGTAAGGCCAGGAATGGTCTTGAAGCCGGCCAATATCTGATCGCGCAGCTTGACATAGTCCGCGCGAAACTCCGCCACACTCTCCTGCGATCCGGTCAGCGCTGCGATCGACGCACGCTGCACCATGCTCGCGGTGTTCGAGGTGCTCTGCGATTGCAGCTTGCTCATCGCCGCGATGATGGGTTTGGGGCCAAGAGCAAAGCCTGCTCTCCAGCCTGTCATTGCGTAGGTTTTTGAGAGCGAACCGAGCACAATGATGTGCTCCTTGCAGTCGGTGAAGGAGCCGCCGCTGACGATCTCGCCAGTGAAGTTGAGGTAGACGTAGCACTCATCGAGCAGCACATAGATGCCGTTCTTATGGGCAAGCCGAACGATCGCCTCCAGATCTTCCGGGGCAACGACGGCGCCCGATGGGTTTGACGGCGTATTCAGGATGATGGCCTTGGTCTTCGGCGTAATCGCCGCTTCAATCATCTTCGCGGTGATGCGGAAGTTCTCTTCCTCTTTGCTTTCGACCAGCACAACCTTGCCGCCGGCGTACTGGATGATGTCCTTGAAGGACACCCAGTAGGGCACCGGCAGGATGACCTCGTCGCCGTGATCGACCAGGACCTGGATGGCGTTGAACAGCGCCAGCTTGCCGCCGGTGGTGAAGACGCACTCATCGGGGGTGTAGTTCGAACCGAAGTCGCAGGCATGGCGATCCACGACTGCCTTGCGCAGCTCGGGGATGCCGGCCACGTTGGTGTAGCGGGTGAAGTTCTTTTCGATCGCCTCGATGGCCGCGTCCTTGATGTGCCGCGGAGTCGAAAAGTGAGGCTCGCCCGCGCCGAAGTCCGCGAGGTTCACGCCCTCGGACTTCAGCTTCAGCGCAGCCGCCGTGATCGCCATGGTTGCCGAAACTTCGATGCGGCCGATGCGGTCCGCGAATATCTTCGTTGCCGTTGCTGTGGTCATATCTCTAGTTTGGCAGATTTGGCCAGCGAGATAAAGCCGTATCACCAACAGGGGAGGTTAACGGCGATTTGGCACCTTGGCCTTCAACCGTTCGACGACCAGCGGAGGAACCAGGGCCGTGACGTCGCCGCCGAGCTGAAAGACGCCCTTGATGAGCCGCGAACTGACGTAGGTGTACTTCTCGGCGGGCATCATAAACAGGGTTTCGAGCTCGGGATCGAGCTTGCGGTTCATCATGGCCATCTGAAACTCGTACTCGTAGTCGCTGATGGCTCGAATGCCTCGAAGAACCGCTTTCGCTCCTTGTTCGCGGGCGAAGTCTACGAGGAGGCCGTTAAATGTGGTGACGGAGACGTTCCTGAAGCCGCGAGTCGCCTCGAAGATCATCTCCTCGCGCTCGGGCACGGTGAACAGCGGCGTTCCCTTCTCGGAGTTGCGGAGGATTGCGACCACGAGCTCGTCTACGATCTTCGACCCTCGCGCAATGAGGTCAAGATGCCCATTGGTGAGTGGATCGAAGGTCCCTGGATAGATCGCTTTGACGGTATGCATGCACCCAAAGCATACCTCCCTTTGCCTGGAGAAGAAATAAATCCATAGAATCCTGTAGTCTTGCGGGCAATTCCTTGCGTCTCTCTTGGTAGTCGAAGAAGACCTCGACGGGAGTTTGAGACCCATTCGACCCATGTCATCACGCGCCATCACCTCCGACAGCCATTCCATGACGCAGCATGCGCCGGCAACGCCACTGGATGACATGGCGTCCATCGTCGCGACGTATGAGCAGAGGATATTTCGCTTCCACCTGGTCTCGATCCGCGACCGCGATCTCGCCCAGTCGCTGACGCAGGACACCTTTGTCCGCGCCTGGTCGGCCCGCGATAGTTTTCGGGGAGACTGCTCGATCCTGACGTGGCTGATGCGGATTGCTCTGAACCTGATTCGCGACCACACCCGAACAGATCGCTTTCGCTTCTGGAAGCGGGTCTCGGAGACGGCAGTCGATGTGTCCGACATTGCTTCGCATGTTCCCCATCGGGACAGCTCGCTGGAGTCGCGTCTGATCGCAAGCGAGCAGATGACGCTGGTGTGGGAGAGCGTGGCGCAACTCTCCGACCGGCAGCGCAGCGTCTTTCTTCTTCGTTTCCTCGAGGAGCTTGAGCTGTCTGAGATCGCCAATATCACCGGCCTGCCTATCAGCACCGTCAAGACCCATCTCTACCGCGCCCTCGCCACCATTCGCGCTCGCCATAACGCCACTCAGAAGGACTCCTTATGACTCTGCATCTAACTCACGAGCAACTCTGCGACCTCATTCTCGCCGACTCGTCACTTCCGTTCGAAGGCAACTCTCAAAACGACTCGGACGTAGTCCAGGCGCACCTCCGTGCCTGCCTGCTCTGCTCTGCGGAGCTGAGGAACCTGCGCGATTCGCTCTCCCACTTTCGCGATGCTTCAACCGCCTATGCCAGGCAGGAGTTTGCCCAGAGTTATGCGCAGCGGTCGTCGATCGCACCTCCGCATAGCTTTCTCTCGCAGCCTCTTTACTGGACGGCCGCGGTTGTCGTGTTTGTGGCGGCTCTGTTCCCGCTCAGCATGCACCGGCAACGCTCTATCCCTCCGGTGACTGCGACGGCCGTATCGGCGTCTCCGCAGACAACAGAATCTGACGATGCGCTGCTTGCCGATATCGACCAGAAGGTCTCCGCCGATGTGCCTTCTCCCATGGAGCCGCTGGCAGATCCGACTGCCGGGGCAGCCTCGACGACATCTACTTCAAACCAAAGGAACGACTAACATGCGCCTAAAATCTGCACCCTTGCTCGTTTTGTTCGCCACTCTCTCCGCGGGTTTCGTCATCGCCCAGCAGCCTGACGGCGGAGCCCCGCCTATGGGTCCGGGCCGGCCGCCGGGAAAGATGGACCAAGGCCGCGGCGGGTGGGGAGAGGGCATGCATTCCGGCTTCCGCGTCGGGCCTCCGGGCATCTGGTGGCATAATCCGGACCTCGTCCAGAAGCTGACGCTTACTCCGGACCAGCAGAAGCGTATGGATGACATCCTGCAGCAGAGCCGTCTCCAACTTATCGACTTGAGGGCGAATGTCGAAAAGCAGGAGCTGTTGATGGAACCGATGCTGGCTGCCAACCCGCCGGATACGAACAAGATTCTGGCTCAGATCGACCATACGGCCCAGGCCCGCGCGGAACTGGAAAAGGCGAATGCCAAGATGCTTTTGGGGATTCGTAATGTGCTTACCCCCGACCAATGGAGCAAGCTTCAGACAGAGCGCCGCATGTGGATCATGAAGCGCGGAGAGATGCCCGGCGGCCCGGGTGGGCCCGGTCGTCCGGGAGGCCCTGGCGCTCCTGGCGGCTCTGGCGATCCTGAGGGGATGCTGACTCGGCCCAGCCCAGGCGCTCAACCGGGCGCTCAACAAAGTGCCGGCGACGAGCTGATCGATTTGTTCGCACATCTTGAATCTCGTGAAGCTGTCTCCGTCTGCTAGACCTTCCTCTCGATAGAGTCATGGGCATCCGATCTGGGCATTCGACCTGGGTCTGGTGCCCGTTTTGTTTTTGGCCGTGGTTGGCTCTGCGATCTTGAGGGTCGAAGATCCTGGGCTCGAAAATAATTCTCGGCGAATAGACTCTTTTTCCTTCACCTATTCCGGCGATCGATCAGTAAGATGGGGGCGTTGCAGACTCATCTCTCTTTGCTGCATGCGTCGGGAGTAGATACGCAGGACAGGAGCAAGAAAGCACGATGGAAAACGAAACCGTTCCGCGGTTGCCCGCGCTGAAGGCCGCGAATCCCGGCCCTTTGGGACTGGCCGCCTTTGGCTTGACCACAGTGGTTCTCAGCTGCGTCAACGCGGGAATCCTGCCGCCGGCCGCTGTGGCTGCTGTCGTTCCCCTGGCCTTTGCGTATGGCGGAGTCGCCCAGCTCATCGCGGGCGTATTGGAGTTCAAGACCGGCAACACCTTCGGCATGGTCGCCTTCACCTCGTACGGCCTCTTCTGGTGGTGGTTCGCCTTCATGAAGTGGACTGTGGGCGCCGGCTGGCTGCAAACTCCTCCTGCTTCGGCTGTGGCTGTGACACTGCTGATGTGGGGCGTATTTACCTTCCTGCTGTGGATCGTGACCTTCCGGCTGAACAAAGGGGTCTGGAGCATCTTTCTTCTGCTCTGGATCACGTTCTTCTTTCTTGCGGGCGGAGACTTCGGCTATGTCATCGGTGATTGGAACTGTGGCAAGATCGGCGGATTCTTCGGTCTGTTGACGGGGATCGATGCCCTCGTCGTTGCCTTCATCGAAGTCCTCAACGCGACCGCTGGCCGGGTCGTCATCTCACTGGGACAGCCTTTGATTCGCAACTGAAAATGTTGACGCCTAGAACGATAAAATATTCGGCGCACATTAACGCTTAGGGGAACATTAACGCTTAGGGGAACATTGCGCGAGCAAACGGGAGCATCTCGCCTATCGGCTGGTTATGCTGGATTTAGCATTGCAGTCGATGATGCGATGGGTCAGCCATGAGAGGAAAAATCGTGATGAGACGTCTGTTTTTTATTCTTGGGGCACTTCTTTTACTGATCCCTCGCGCGGGCATGGCATCGGCGGTCAAGGCGCTGAAGGTGACGGTTCTTTCGACAATGCTGGCCGATGCCGGCTTCGGCGAATGGGGATATGCGGCGCTCGTTGAGGTCGATGGCAAGAGGGTGCTGTTTGATACGGGCGCCAATCCAGATACAGTACTGAAGAACGCAAAGACGCTAGGAATCGACCTTTCGGATGTTGAGGACGTGGTGATCTCCCACCATCACGACGACCATACCGGTGGTTTGCTGGCACTGCGCCGGGCTTTGATGGCAAAGAATCCCGCAGCGATAGGTAGGGTCCATGTCTCGGCTAATATCTTTGTCCCCCGGTTGAAGGATGGAACGGATGGGAACGGCCTTACTCCTGAAAGAGAGCCGTATGAAGCAACCGGTGGGCATTTTGTGCTGCACGCGAAACCAACGGAGATTGCTCCAGGCGTCTGGTTCACCGGCCCTGTTCCCCGCAAATACCCGGAGACAAACTGGAGCAACCAGGGGTTGTATATCCACACGCCAACAGGGGATGTGGTCGACAATATTCCCGATGACGCGGCGCTCGTATTCGAGACGAAAGATGGGCTGGTGGTGCTCACCGGCTGTGGACATGCCGGCATCGTCAATATTGCGACCTACGCGCGGAAGATCGCGGGTCCCCAACCGGTGTTCGCTGTAATCGGCGGCCTTCACCTGTTCGCCAAGAGCGACGCGACCGTCGATTGGACGGGCGCACAATTAAAGCGCCTTGGCGTAAAGTACCTTCTCGCCGGCCATTGCACCGGCATTGAGGCGACGTTCCGTCTGCGCAGAGCAATCGGTCTTAGCCGAAAGACCGCGCCAGTCTCGAGCGTCGGTTCGAGCTTCACCGTCGGTAAAGGCATCTATCCCGGCCACCTCGCTGCCTGATCGACAGGTCTGGCATGTCCGCAATGAGTCGACGGAACTGCAGGCTGGATTTAGCCGCCAGATCAACAAAAAGAAAGCGCCGGCAGCGAAAACTACCTGCGCTCTTCTGAAGATTCTGCTAGCTGCCGCTCGATCTATTTTTTGCCTCGCACAACTTCCTTCGCTTGAGCGGGACCATCGGCCGGAACCGGCGGAACATCGGCAGACGCTACGCCGGCGATACCCAGTTTCTTGCGCAACTCCCCATCCACACGGGCAAAGACGTCCTTGTTCTCCTTCAGGAAGGCACGGACGTTCTCGCGACCCTGGCCGATGCGCTCGCCCTGGTAGCTGTACCAGGCGCCGCTCTTGTCCACGATGTTGTGCAGCACCGCGAGATCGAGAACGTCGCCCTCGCGCGAGATGCCTTCGCCGTAGAGGATATCGAACTCGGCGTCGCGGAACGGGGCGGCCACTTTGTTCTTCACAATCTTTACCTTGGTGCGCGAACCGACTACAGCGTCGCCGTCCTTCACTGCGCCGATGCGGCGAATGTCGATACGGACAGACGAGTAAAATTTGAGCGCCTTGCCACCGGTGGTCGTCTCCGGATTGCCGAACATCACGCCGATCTTCTCGCGAATCTGGTTGATGAAGATGAGGCAGGTGCGCGACTTCGAGACCGTTCCGGTCAGCTTGCGCAGCGCCTGCGACATGAGACGAGCTTGCAACCCCATGTGGGAGTCGCCCATCTCGCCGTCGAGTTCGGCCTTGGGCACCAGCGCCGCCACCGAGTCGACCACCAGCACGTCGATCGCGTTCGAACGGACCAGCGCCTCGACGATTTCGAGCGCCTGCTCGCCGTAGTCGGGCTGGCTGACCAGCAGATTGTCGATGTCCACCCCGAGCTTGCCGGCATAGGCGGGATCGAGCGCATGCTCCGCGTCCACGAACGCCGCCAGTCCGCCGGCCTTCTGAGCCTCTGCAATAATTTGCAGGGTGATGGTCGTCTTGCCCGAGGACTCGGGGCCAAAGATCTCAATGACGCGGCCGCGTGGAACTCCACCTACACCCAGCGCTGCGTCGAATGAGATCGAACCCGTGGAAATGACCGAGATCGGCACGACGTCTTTCGAGCCGAGCCGCATGATCGAACCCTTGCCAAACTGCTTCTCCAGCCCGGAAAGAGCCAGCTCTATTGCTTTGCTACGGTCATCTGCCACGATATTTCTCTCCTGTGTGGGTAAAAAACGGTGGGTTAAACTTCAATGCGGATTCTAGCACCCAAAACGGGAAAAGCAAATAAAAGGCGAATACAACTAACGTCGTAACAGGTCAACAGGCTGGTAAACGTCCTCGATTCTGAAGTAACTAGCGAGCGACGGGTGCTTCCTGGCCACGGCCTGATACATCTCCCAGGCGACGCGGCGGTAGCTGAAGTGACCCGCGATACCGGAACGTAGTTCCGCGATATAGAGGGCCTCGGCGAAGTCCATTTTGAACATGGCACGGCATCGTGTAGCCAACGGAAGGCAATAGGGAGCGGAGTTCGCGGCCTCAGGCACGCCGCTGTCCCGCAGCTGACGATACGTGGCGTAGGCAGTGTTGATGGCTTCTGTGTACGCGGCGGTCAGCTTGGCTTCGGCGAGGGTTGGCTGGCCGGGGCAGATCGGCTCCTCGTAACCGTGAACGTCGGTGTAGCGCTGCAGGAGCTGAACGCATCGACGGTGGCGGTGCATGTCGCGGAAACCGCCGATGTCCATGAGGATGTCAAAGCGGAGGCTGTGACCTGCACTGAAGGCCCGCAGAAGCTCATCGTGGCGCCCGCGATGTTTGGTCCCTAGCCCAATAAGCTCTGAAAGGCGGCTGGCGCTTAGAGCTGCGACGTGGTGGCGCAGCTGCCGATAGGAGTAGTGGCAGTGAGGATAGAGCAGCGAAGTTGCCAGTTCGACCTCAAGCGATTCCGCATCGTCCAGTAGATCGACAACCGGCGATGGGGTGATGGATTGACCGGCCATCAGTTCGGCGGCAGCCGCGGTTAGTTCCTTGCGAGTCTCGAGGACATAGTCGCTGGGGGCGGCGTATTTCACCAGGGTGGGGGCGGTCTTTACGGGGCGCAGCAGGGCTTCTACCGCGCGGCCGCCACAGGCTTCGTCGACAGAACCAATCTCGTTGCACAGAACCTGCGCTGCGCTGTGCTGCACATTCCACGCCGGCTCCGTCGCTGCGATGCGCAGTTTTTCGCCCAGCTGTCGTACCTCGGCAAATGGGCTGGTGAGGAGGCGGGAGACCTGAGTTTCGAGCGTTCGGGCGTTCACGATCTGGCCGAGGGAGGTGTTCGTCGCGAGCGGAAGCAGATAACGAGCGACATCGAAGGCGCGGGCCTTCAACGTCCGTTCGTAGGCCTCAGGCTTCATCGATTCAGGCTGCGGGATTGCGGCCTTCAGCGCGTCCAACATGCCGGCTCCGACCTGTTCGTAGGCGGCGAAGAGCGATTTGACGACTGCGGTAAAGGCCGGGGTCTCAGGGCCGAGATCTGGGGTGTACCAGCCGGAGCGGCGGAAGTTCTGATAGCGCGTCGAACGCTCCTGACCATCCCATCGCTGCTCGTCGACCAGTTCGATCGCGGCCAGCAGGCTGAGGCTCTCAATGGCGAAAGGGATGTGTGCCAGATCGGCGATGGAGCGGTGCCCATACTGGAAGTAGAAGGTGTTGAGAAACTGTTCGGCCCGCTGCGCGCTGATCTCGGCCAGCGACTCTTTCATGGTGAGCGAGGAGCGGGAGTATTTGGCCATTGCGTAGGCCAGGACTTCAGGGTCGGCTCCGTGGATTGCGTAGACGTCGGTCTCGGTTGTCGCTGTTTTCTTCTCGTTTTCTGACATGATCCACTTCAGAATACTTGATCATGTAGCCTTGGGTTGGAGGATATCCGATCTCCTCGATGACGAACATTCTGAGTGCTGTTGCCCATCGGCCGTATGAGTTGCCGGCGGGCCGCTGGAGAATGGCTCAGAGGTGGAATGATCTGCTGTTCGCGCATTGGCCGATCCCTGCGGGTGATATTGCGCGGCTGCTTCCGGCTGGACTCGAGGTAGATACCTTCGACGGCTACGCGTGGGTCGGCGTAGTGCCTTTCTGGATGGATCAGATTCGAACTCGGGCTGCGGGCGAGCGCTGCATTGTCGTTCCTGGCGCGGCTTCGTTTTGCGAGCTTAATCTGCGGACGTACGCACGCTCGCGGGCAACTGGTCTGCAGGGAGTCTATTTTTTCTCGCTGGATGCCGCGAGCGCGCTGGCTGTGATCGGGGCGCGGACGCTCTTTCATTTGCCGTACTTCTTCGCCAGCATGCATCAGCAAATCGACGCAGATGGAACAGTCGAGTACAGCAGCAACCGCCTCTTGACCGGGCGTCAGGTTCGCTTCAAGGCGCGCTATCGGGGATTGGGCAAGGTCGCCGCCCCCAGCAGGGCTGGGACTCTGGAGCATTTTCTGACGGAGCGATACTCCTTATTTACGCGACATGCGGGGCAGGTTCGCGTAGGGCACGTCCATCATCTTCCCTGGCCGCTCGAAGCCGCAGAGGCGGAGATCAGGATCAACGAGCTGCCTGCGGCGCACGGCATCGCGTTGCCGGATCGCCCGCCGGTGTTGCACTTCGCGCGAAGATTGGACGTGTATATCTGGTCGCTGCGGGAAGATCGGTAAGCAGATAACTTTGGGTTCGTATAATCATGACGGTCGTTTCAGGGAGGTTCATGAGCATTCTCGCGGGTCGTATTGCACTTGTTACGGGAGCTTCGCAGGGGATTGGGCGCGCATGTGCGCTGGAGTTAGCTCGAGCTGGAGCTTCGGTCGCGTTGGCGGCGCGCAATCTGAATAAACTCGCCGAGGTTGCCGCCGAGATTGCCGCTGCCGGAGGAACTGCGCATGCGTTTGCACTGGACGTGGCGAATGAAGAGTCGATCAAAGACGGCGCGAAGGCGGTGATCGCTCACTTCGGCGGGGTCAATATCCTGGTCAACAACGCGGGGATTACACGCGACATTCTGGCATTGCGCATGAAGCGGAAGGACTGGGACGATGTACTGACGACGAACCTGACCGGCGCGTTTTTGATGACACAGGCGGTCATGTCGCAGATGGTCAAGAGCCGATGGGGACGAATTATCAATGTTGCGTCGGTCGTCGGCGAGACGGGACAGGCAGGCCAGGCGAACTACGCGGCTTCGAAGGCCGGCCTGATCGGGCTGACAAAGTCGCTTGCCCGGGAGCTGGCGAGCCGGTCGATCACGGTGAATGCGGTGGCGCCGGGATATATCGAAACGGCGATGACCTCTGTCTTGACGGAAGAGCAGAAAGCATCGTTCGCCCAGTCCATTCCGCTTGGACGGGTTGGGACTGACGCCGAGGTCGCTTACGCCGTGGCATTTCTCGCGTCGGAGGAGGCAAGCTACATCACCGGTCACACGCTCGATGTGAACGGTGGAATGTTGATGGGGTAAAGCTTTGCCGGTCGCGAATTACGGCGTAGTCACTTCGTTAAAGTTACGTCAGTTTTCTTGCCGCGGCGTCTCGCTCGTTATAGATTACAGATGGATTTGTAGAAATGACCTAAGGTCGATTTTCTGAACCCGCCAGCGCTGTTTGGGTGGCCTTCGCAAAGCAACAAGGGTAAAGATAAATTGGGCTCCATTTTCTGGGATTAGCTCATCCTCCGCCAGAGATACAACCTGCCGGAGGCAAACATAATCTATCGGCAAGACGTGTCTCACTCTGTTCTAAGAATCTCTGCCTGCTGAATCCAGCTGACCAAAGAGTCAGTGAAATCTAGGTGACGAGGTTGTTGCCTCTCTGTTTTTATTCTTTGTCCGAGATGCACTTATGCTGTCGGTCGTTAGCGAAGGAATATTCAACGATGATCCCAACTCCGCACACTTTTTTGTGTTGCGCGGACGAGGGGAGATTCTGCGTCTGCGATCGGTTCTGCGAAACCTGAGCGAGTCTTGCGGCCAGGCTGGGGCGACGGACTACCTTGAGTACTTTCTGACTGGCACGGAAAACCTGAAAAAAACTCCGTATCTTGTGCTGATGGCGTCGAGGTCGGATATCGGCGCGTTCGAGCTGCGGCCCGCGGATCTGTGGGGTGCCGTGCTGGTGTACGAGTACAGGGTCTTCGGGTTTGGGTCAGGTCTTTTCACCGCAAGTGATTACAACGGAAGCCGGGCGGTGATTGCGCCGCCGAAGTTGCGGAGACAGGTCTCGGCAGCAGTATGCCGCTACCTGATGGATCACGGCGCGCAGGTTGTGCTTCTCAATCTGGAGCCCGGCTCTCCTGAGAGTTGCCAGATATGTTTTGAAGGGGCGATGACGGGAAGCGCGAAGCGCTGGTGGGGCACCCAAAGACGCGAGGTCGGCGCAACGATCGCGCTCGAGAAGACCCTTGACGCGACCCTGGCCAGGATGGGCAAGCATACCCGGCGGAATATGAGGTATTACCGGCGGAAGGCGGAGGCGGAGCTGGGATGCAGCTTTACGGCCGACGTAAAGAGCACGCTGACGATGGAAAAGCTGATGGAATTGAACCGTGCGTCGACGCATCCGGTACCTCACTCTATCCTTCAACGGCGCTACAAGACGACGAAGTCGATGCAGGGGTTCTTCTGCGTTGGGTTGAGCCGAGCCGATGGGGAGTGGATCAGTCTGCTGGGAGGCCGCAGGCATCAGCGAGTGACTGAAGTTGACTGGCAGATGAACCGGAGCGGCCTGGCGAAACACTCTGTGGGAACCGTGATTCGCTCGTACCTGCTCGAGCATGAGATTTCGATTGGGATGCAGAAGCTGTTCTTTGAAGGGGGCACGCCGCACTCGATGCGGCATTCCTTCCTCTCCGAAGAGGCGATGGATATCGTTGTGATGAATCGATCGCTGCCGGTGTTTCTATTGCGCAGCTTTGCGAGGTGGCTGCGCCCGGAAAGGAACTTCCTTCTGCAGACGCTGATGAGTCCGGCGGTGAAGTGGCAGTTGCGATGAGGGGCGGGTGGCGCCTGCCTTTCGCTTGGCGGCGGGGCGTCCTAGATGGCGTCGTCGATATCGTAGATTAGGACTCGATGCCGAAGATTGGAACAGCGTGGTCGAAGCTGCGATGGTCGCTGGCCCAGCGCGGGCTGGGTGGAACGCTGAGATTCGCGCTCGAGGGAGCGCGTCGACAACCAAGGCGATCCGATGAGGCGAAGGCGCAGCTGCATCCCTTCCATCCTTTCGACGAGCGGTATGGGGTGGATACGGGTGGACTGATCGGCGGCGGCGAGCTGCGCTCGGGACATCGGAACGATGTGTTCAATACGGCTTACTACGGAATGGCTCCGTCGCGGTTTCGGTGGGCGATGGAGCACTGGATCGGCGATCAGACTCATGCTGCGCTTGAAGATTACAGCTTCGTCGATCTGGGTTGCGGGAAGGGGCGGGCGGTGATGATGGCCTCGGAGTTTGGTTTTCGGGAGGTGGTGGGGGTGGAGTTGCACGCGGGGCTGGCGGGGATTGCGGAGAGGAATGTTGCGTTGTGGAGGGCG
>Ga0210410_10001825_pt1 | contig 19528 bp, 16 predicted proteins | sample IncBWC4MmetaG_FD_161058 | JGI IMG/M metagenome (GOLD analysis project Ga0210410, IMG submission 161058) | Forest soil microbial communities from Barre Woods Harvard Forest LTER site, Petersham, Massachusetts, United States - Inc-BW-C-4-M | ecosystem: Environmental > Terrestrial > Soil >... | reverse complement strand
ACCTAGGAGCAGGAGCCGATGCCTCCATCCAATCAGCCGGGCGGGAGATTTGTGAATAAATTGCGGCAACGAGATAGATGTATAAAAAGGAACAGACAGCAGATTTACCTTCTTCTATAAACGTTGAGCCCTTCAGGCTTTGCATTCTAGAGCCCACGCACTGGAACCCGACTCAAGAGATTTTGTCATGCAGATTTGCATCCTTACCAACCAAGGAATGGAGAAACTAAATGTTTTCTAATGTAAAAAACCCGCTGCTGTGGAAATACGGTGCCGGCAAAATGTGGTCTCTGGGCCTCGGAATGGCACTGCTGCTGGTCGTTTTCACGGCCGGATGCGGGGGAACGGCTAAACCCACGCTGACTTCGATTGCTCCGAGTAGCGGCGCCCAGGGAGCGGTCGTGGCTGTCACACTGACGGGAACGGATTTCGGAACTGGCTCCACGATCAGCCTGAGCGGGACGGGGATCACCGTCAGCAATACCATGGTGGTGAGCAAAACGTCGATTACGGCGACGTTTACCATCGCGGCCAACGCTGCGACTGGAGCCCAGAACGTCACCGTGACGAGTGCGGGCAAAGTCAGCGGTTCGCAGGCGTTCACGGTGACCTCAGGCGCACCTACGCTGAGCGGGGTTAGCCCGAGTTCCGGAGCGCTGGGGCAGGCGGAAGTCGTCACACTGACGGGAACGCTTTTTGCCGCTGGCGCCACGATTGGATTGAGCGGGACGGGGATCACCGTCAGCAACATCATGGTGGTGAGCAGCACGTCCATCACCGCGACGTTTACCATCGCGGCAAACGCCCCGACCGGGGCCCAGAACGTCACCGTGACGACGGCGGTCGGGACCAGTGGTACGCAGACGTTTACAGTGAACCTGCTCCCACCCACAGTAACATCCACGAACCCGGCGAATGGCGCCACGGCGGTGCCCCTCAACAGAAAAATTACCGCAGCATTCAGTAAGGCCATGGACGCTACAACCATCACCACTGCAACTTTTACGGTGGTGGGGGGAACGAACGTAGCCGGAGCGGTCACCTTCGATACCGGGAGTAACATTGCGACCTTTGCGCCCGCAGCCAATCTCGCCGCCAATACGACTTTCACCGCCACGATTACAACCGGGGCTAAAGACCTGACAGGCGATTCCTTGGCAAGCAATTTTGTGTGGACCTTCAAAACAGGCGCGGCCGTCGATGCCACCGCACCCACACTCATTTCCACGAATCCCGCGAGTGCGATCACGGGTGTGGCGCTGAATCAGAAAATTACCGCAACCTTCAGTAAGGTGATGGACTCTGCGACGATCACCACAACAACCTTCACCTTAATGCAAGGCGCAAACGCTGTTACCGGTACGGTGAGCTATGCTGGAACAACGGCAACCTTTACTCCAAGTGCCGCTCTCACAGCCAGTCTTGTTTATACTGCAACGATTACAGCCGGGGCTAAAGACCTGGCAGGAAATGCACTGGCGGGTGGTGGGGCAGCGCCAAATCCATGGATGTTTACCACCGGGACGCTCTCAAATAACTCTGCACCCACGGTGACTTTGACCGTGCCGGCAGATCTGGCGATGAATGTGGGGATCAATCAGACCATCAACGCGACGTTTAGCACGGGGATGGACCCCACAACGATTAACACCGGAACATTTACGGTGGCAGGACCCGGCGCCACATCTTTCCTGACCGGAACCGTCACCTATAATGCGACGAGCAACGTTGCGACGTTTGCGCCAACTGCCAACCTCGCCTCCAACGTCCTATATACCGCCACGGTTACCACCGGGGCCAAAGATCTCGCCGGCAACGCATTGGCGGCAAATAAGATTTGGACGTTTACGACCGGCACAACCATGGTAGGTCAAGCGCCGGTAAACCTCCGCTCTCTCTCCACCTTCGTGGCCGTCGCCGGCGGCGGGCTCACCAACTCCAATTCCGGAGGTCAGACGACGCTGAATGGGGACGTTGGGTTGAGTCCAACGGGAACCTGTCTCGGCGATGGTTCTCCTTGCTCCGCTCTCGATCCAAAGATAAACGGCACACTGTACGCCAACGATCCGGCGGGCATTGCAGCCCAGGCAAAAGCCGACTTGCTGCTCGCGTATACTGATGCCACCGGACGGCCACCAGGTACGGTGGAAGCGGACTTGTCCGGAATGGTTCTCCCTCCCGGCGTCTATACGTCTGGGTCCACGATGAGCATCGCGGTGAATGGAGTTCTCACTCTCGACGCGCAGGGCGACGCCAACGCTGTCTGGATCTTCCAGATAGGCTCCGCCCTCACTATCAATAACAGCGCCAAGGTTCTCCTGATCAATGGAGCCAAGGCGGCCAACGTATTCTGGGCGGTTGGGTCTTCTTCCACCCTTGGAACGAACGTGAGCTTCAAGGGAAACATCCTGGCCCAATCCTCAAACTCCTTGGGGAACCTTTCCGTGGTGGAGGGCAGAATGCTGTGCTCGACTGGCCAGATCACATTGCTGTCCAATACCGTAACCGTGCCTGCTCCGTAAGCCGATGCTAGGCGCAGAAGGGGAATAAATCGGCGAGTGGCGCAGCTTGGTTCTGCGGAAACCTGTGGAGTGGCCTATCCTTTGCGATTTCGTCTTCGCAAAGGATAGGTCACTTCTGTTTTTCCTTGCTTGTTTTCCTTCCTATTTCGAAGGAGTCACGACCATTGGAACATTTTTCCAAACTCGATTCGCATACTATCCGTTCGGTAATAACCAACATTAATACGTAAATGCGAAGCGATGTCTCATGGTGCGCCTGCGGCCCCCGCACCTTCCTCGGCTCTCGCTACGGGGCCTCTAACTACTCTAGAATTCGGACTTGCGAGAGAAACCGGAAGGAGGAGCGCGGGCGTCTCCCCGCATTGCAGCTCCAGGAATCTCTCGACACACTGGCCGCAGCCCGTTCCCTTGCAAACCATATGCGAAACCTCTACTCTGCTCGTTCCATGCCGGACTTCTCACCCGACCTGCTCGCTTACGGTTTCATCTGGTACGTCGCGTTTCTTTTCTCCACGACTTGTCACGAAGCAGCGCACGCGCTGGTCGCCAAGATTGGCGGCGACCAAACTGCGGCCCTTGGGGGCCAAGTCACGCTCAACCCCGTTCCACACATTCAGCGCGAACCCTGGGGCATGGTCGTGATACCCATCCTCTCGTTTCTCATCAACCATTCCATGATTGGTTGGGCCAGCGCGCCCTTCGATCCCTTGTGGGAACGCCGCCACCCGCGCCGCTCGGCCTGGATGGCCCTTGCCGGTCCGGCTACAAATTACATGCTGATGCTACTGGCGGCCGCCGGCTTACGCGCTGGAAGCGCTTTCGGATGGCTCCACGACGATCTCAACACCGGCCGCCACGATTTTGCGACCATCACCCTGCTTATTTTTTTCTCGCTCAATCTGCTCCTCGGCACGTTCAACCTGCTCCCCGTGCCTCCGCTCGACGGCAGCACCGGCATCATGCTATTCATGAGCGAAAAGCGGGCGCACCGCTACCTGGACTGGCTGCGCGGAAACAGTTACGCCATGCTGGGTTTGCTCGTGGCTATCGTCTTTTTTCGCTACGTTTATCACTACATAAATGCTTTCGCCAGCGACCTCCTGCTCGGCGGCCGCTTTTGATGCTCACTCTAGAGCCCGTCGTCGCCTCGACCCTTGCCCCCGTGCTTGGTTCAACCCCGCACAGTTCACCGCTGAGTGTCTCTTCCGCGCACACCCCTACTTCGGCCGGCTCTGGCTAAACCTAACATCTTTGGATACATGCGGGCGCTGCGCATGGTCCTCCTCCTGCATTTCCATGCGCCGGAGGTGGTCATGCTTCTTTCCGCCCGCTATCCCGTCACCAGCCTGTACCGCGTGGAAGTCTCCGGTTGGGACTCCCAGCAATCGTTCTTTGTGGAGAAATCGGATCTGGAATGGAGCGAGGAGACCGGCAAGAGCGTGATACTGAGTCACATGCTGAGCGAAGGCTCCAGGATCTTTGTCCGTTTGCTGCAACACACGGCCCCGGATCGCTCCGACGCGGTGGCCTATGAGGCGGATTTTGTGGGACGCACCCACGAGGGTAAGAACCAATTTCGTTTGACGCAGGCGCAGCCGCGCGTCGAGGAGAGAATGCTGGTCCAGTAGAGGCTACGTTAGGGACTGCATTCCTGGTGAACCGGATGGATTGTTTCGCGGGGCGTGGCTGCGAAGGTGAGACGGGGGACGAACCGAAACGGCACAGTGGTCCGAATTGGTGTGGGGGCGTTCGATTCGAATAGCGGGAAGACGGGCAGCGAGCCGTCCGGAGAGACGAGCGGAGGCTGTGGCGTGAGCGCGTAACTTACTGATTCGCAAAGAAGTATTTCGATGTACGGATTCCGGCGTAAAGAACCTGCGCTTGGCCAAAAAAAAGGAATTAGAGACGTGATGGTGGCATGAGCTTTGCCCTAGATTGGGTAGAGTGGCACACGCGTATTCCAAATCCGTAGAGATTGCAACGCTGAAAACGTCGCTGACACCCTGTATTTTGGACGACGATCCGGCGCAACTGGATGTGCTGTCGGCGCAAATCGGGGACATGGGCTACGAGGCGATTCCGACAGCGGACCCCGAGGAAGCACTGCGGCTGGTGCGCGCGGGACGCTGCCGGCTGGTGCTGGCGGACGTACACATGCCGGGGATACATGAGTACGAGTTTCTGGACCGGGCGCTGCGCGCCGATCCCGGCGTGCATGTGATCGTGATGACGGGAGATTACACGCTGGAGTCGGCGCTGGAGGCGATACGGCGCGGGGCCACGGATTTTCTGCCCAAGCCGATCGACCGGGTGCGGCTGAAACGCACGCTGGACGACGTGGCAGCGCTGTATGACCAGCGGCGGCGCGTGAAAGCGCTCGAGGAGCAGTTGCTGAAGGATCTGGAGTTTCACGGGATCATCGGAAAAAGCCCAGTGATGCTGGAAGTGTTCGATTTTGCGCGAAAAGTTGCGCGACACTATACCAACGTGCTGCTGACGGGGCCGACCGGTTCGGGGAAAGAGCTGGTGGCCAGGGCGATTCACCAGATCAGTCCGGTGAGCCAGCAACGGCTGGCGGTTTGCAATTGTTCGGCGATGGTGGACACGCTGCTGGAGAGCCAACTGTTCGGGCATGTGCGGGGCTCGTTTACCGGGGCGACGGACACGCGGCCGGGGCTGTTTGAATATGCCAATGGGGGAACGGTTTTTCTGGACGAAGTGGGCGAGACTTCGCTGGCCATGCAGGCGAAGCTGCTGCGCGTGATTCAAAACCGGGAAATACAGCGGGTAGGGTCGCCGGAAGTGCGGCAAGTAAACGTACGACTGATTGCAGCGACGAACCGGGATTTGCGCGCCGAGGTCTTGGCGGGGCATTTCCGCGAGGATCTGTTTTACCGGCTGAGTTCGATTCAGATACGAGTACCTTCGCTGGCGGAGCGGCTGGAGGATATTCCCTTGCTGGTGCAGTTTTTCCGGAAGAAATACAACGAGTCTTACGGGAAGAATTTTTCAGGGTTGACGCGGCGGGCGCAGACGGTGCTGCTGCAGCATACCTGGCCGGGGAACGTGCGGGAGCTCGAAAATGTGATTTCGAGCGCGGCGATTACGGCGACGGGAGATTTCATCGATTTGGACGATTTGCCGGAACATTTGCAGCATCGCGGGCGGCGGGATGCCGAGGGCGATGAGTGGCGTCCGCTTTCGCTGGAGGAAGTGCGCAAGATCCATATCCAGCGGGTGCTGGATATGTGTCAGGGCAACCGGCTGAGGGCGGCGCAGGTTCTGGGGATCGGGCGGACCAGTTTGTACCGCTACTTGAAGCGCGAGGGGTACGAGAACCGCGTGCATGAAAAATCCGGCAGCGCTTCGGTCTCGGCGTAGAGGGAAATTCCCACTTACAGACAGAGTCACAAAGAGTACGGATGCGCGAGCATCGAAAACACCAGGAGCGGCTACTGGTGCGAGCGAGGGCGCACCGCTATTTCAGGCGTTCGCTCGCGAGATGATATTTCGTTCGAAGTTTTCCGGCTGATCCCGATGGAAAGCGGAGGCCTGTTCCGCACAGGCACAGATTCCCGCGTTGACGCAAGGCAAAAGTTTCCCGGCGGCCACAAAGCATTGAAAAGGGATGGATTGCGGGAGCGGAAGTTTGGCACGCGCCCTGCAATAAGAAGGCTGTCGTCGCTGAGAAGCGAAAAGTGCGAAGAGGAACCAACGATCCAGCGGGAGTTGAAGGTCCCGTAGTCAAAGCCAATACGCAGACAAAACGCTGAAGAGAATGATGAAGCGGCAACCAGAATTCGGGAAACTTTTTGCGGCAGTCGCGCGCGGGAAAAATAACGCCGAGCGCGACGCGACACGGCTCCTGCCAAATGTAGTTCCACAGCGAATCCACGATCAACCAGCCAGAACCCCCTGAAGCGCCGCGTCACCCTCCCCCGACGGGAACGCGGCGCTCTTTCCTCTCTGCTGCAAGAGATCTTGTGAGCTGCGAATCCTCAATTACTCCCAATCTTATGAGGACGATCCAAGCCGTTCAGGTCTTTTTCCTCCTGAAATGGTTGGGTCTCCTCGCTTGGCCGGGTTTGGGTCTCTCCGCACCGTAAGCCTGGAAGAAGATCAAATGGAAAGGGCGTGGCTTCCGACCAAGACTGATGCCGCTGGACAAAGCAAGCTATCCGTTATAGAGGAGGCTCACCATGGAGATCACAAGGCTTCAGAAGGACGTTACCCGTTGCCTCGACCAGATTGAGGCGGAGATGCGGCGCATCGGCATGTGGCAAACGGAAGCTCTGCGGCCGGAGCAGCTGAAGTTTACGAAAGCATTTGCCATGGACACCATGGCGTTCAGCCAGTGGCTGCAGTTCATCTTCTTGCCGCGCGTGCGCCAGGCGGTGGCGGCCAACAGCTTTCCGAAGGGTAGTAGCGTCGGCGCTCAGGCGGTCCGCGAGTTCGACGGCCAACCGGAAGCGGAGCATCTGCTCACGCTGCTTTCAGAATTTGACGCGCTATTCAAATAGGGGTGCTGCAGACAGGAGCCACTCATTTGGCTGCGTGGCGGGTCCACGCTAAATACCCTTCCCTTCTCTTGGTGCTGCCCACTTCCGCTACAATGGAGCCTAGCTGCGCGGAGCCCTGTTTGCATCAGACATCCAGCATCCTTTATATCGCCGTCGATTCCCTGGTCCCCGCACGTGGCAAGAGCGTTCCGGGCCTCGACGAGTTCACTGCGGCCCTCGACCATGCCGGGATCCCGGCTGTCTGGCTTACCAGCCGTTCGCGGCTGCAGTTCGACGACCCGCGCCGCCGGCTGGGGCACACGCATCCCTTCATCACCGAAGATGGCTGCGTCGTCTGCATGCCGGAGGGGTATTTCCACCTTACGCCGGAGCCGGCCACCCCGCGCTCCCGCTCGACAACCACGGTAAGACTTGGCCGTTTTACATGTATTCCTGCCGCGGAGGCGCTGCCCGCTGCCGCCGAAGCGCTGGAAGCGCTCTCCGAAGAGACTGGCGTGCCGGTCGTTACATTGCGATCTCTTTCACCGCGCGAACTCGTGCAGAATTCCGGGCTCCTCTTGCGCGAGGCGGAACTCGCCCGCCAGCGCGATTTCGACGATCTTTTCTTCTTTGCCGGCGCCTCGGATGGCGATATCCAGCGCTTCCAGGCCGAGGCCGGCAACCGGAAACTCCAGCTTCGCCAGCAGGGGGTTCTCTGGTCTTTGGCCATCGGCGCGAGCCTCCAGCGATGCATTCGCGATCTCGCCAGGCTTTACGACCGCGCCCTCCGCTACCATGCGCACACCGTGGGCGTCGCCACACTGAAGGAGGCGCCTGCCCTCTTTCCCCATTGCGAACGGAGCATCCTGCTTGCCGATGGCAAACCGGAGGTGGCTGAGGAGGACCAACCGCTGTCTTCGCGCTCGCGACAATTCCGTCTTCATGACCCCTCCACTTGGGAGCGCCTGCTCGAGAGCCTATCCACAAAGAAATGAAAAGGTTATACCTCGATCAAAAATCCTCAAAGCGCGACAGAACCCGGAAAGGAATTGTCGTTAATGCGCGTCCTTTTGCATACAGCCAGCTCCGTTTTGCACGGCGTTTCGCGTGAATTTAGCTGCAAGCCATTTATTTTCATAAAGTTACAAGAGACAGGTAAAGGTTACTCAATTGGCAATTTGATTGCGTAACAGATAAGCGGCGAGGTGCAGTTTTTTGCGCCGGAGTCGATTCGGCTGCGCACGGGGAGCTTTGGAGAAAGCGAGCCGAGTACTAGGAGACCTCTTACCATGGCTTGGCTTGTGCGCAAACTTCGCATTCCCGCCACAGAATCCAACTTAGGTCTCGTCCTCAGCCTTTGCGTGGTGACTATGGGGCTTATGTCCATTGCTCTCGTATGGCAGGCCCAGGTTATTTCCGGCCAGCGCGAAGTGATTCAGTGGCTGGAAAAAGCGCGCTTTGGGGGCTAGACCGCTCCCGCTCGTTTGACCGTTTGCAGCTTTCTGGAGGCGGGCGGCGGGGCCGCGCGCCTCTCCGCTGTTCGGCTGGTGATAATTCTCCCGCAACACGCCGGTAATCCCGCGCACAATCTTCCGCGACTTTTTTTGCCGTTTATGATTCAATAGCGGCACAGGGGATTTTCGCATTGGGAGAGTTGCCGTGAAACGCAAACTAAGCATTCTCGTGTTGGCGCTTTGTTCAGTATTATTGGCCGCTTCGCAGCAGGCAGCATCCGCGGCGCAAACTTTGAAACAAACTTCCGCCAAAACCGGTCAGTCGCAGAAATCCAACGCCGCCTCTTCGCATGACCGCCACCATCGCCGCCATCACAGCGGCAAACGCCATCACCGGCACCACAAGACGACCGCGACGAGATAGATTTTCCATCCGGCTTCGAAAAGCAAAGAGGGGAGCCTGGCGGCTCCCCTCTTTGCTTAGTTGCTGTGTCGCCTCCGAAGCGCGCAAACCACGCGTATGTTTCGCGAGCGACGCGCACCGCGAGAGCGGTGTGATCAGCTTTTGTTCAGCTCTAAGCCCGGTGGAGTCATGATTCCCCTTCCGGAGCCAGACGAGCTCACGCCCTGCTTGTACTCCCCGGATTTGTCGAATGCAAGCGAAAAGATGGTGAAAAGACGAAACTCAGAGGACGCGAGAGCGCATGGAAATATTCATAGATTTATTTAATGAACAGAGTCTCGCGGAGCTGGTCGCGGCCCACAAAAGATTTCATGGTGCGATAGCGGCTGAAAAGATCCTGGATTTCCCGGTTTTGGTAGACCTTTTGCGCAGGGCACACAACGGGAGTGGCGATCACTTGAAGCGTATTCGAATCCGCAACCCGGTACCGCTGGAACCCTTCCGGCTTTTTGCTGTGAAACATGGCGAAGACCACGCCGCCGGGGCGCAATACATCCGTGAGGCAACTCACAGCTTGGGTGGCGAGGGCGGGCTCCAGATAGTCGAGGAGATCCCAAAGAAGGACAGCGTCAAACGACGAGCGAGAATACTTTAGATTGTCTTCAAGAAACCGTCCGGCACGGCCAGCGGGAGTCATGTCCACGGGCGCGGAAGCCACGCCCGCATCTTTCAAACGCGCCTCTTCCGCAAGCAGGAATTCCTTCCAGGCTCGCAATATGTCTTCGGAGGAAACACGGAAACCGCGTTCGATGAAGAAGCTGAGGGTGGTCTGCCACGCGGGGCCGAGGTCCAGAAGAGTACCGCGGCCGAGCCCATCCAGGTTCCAGAGGAATTCTTTCAAACCGTTGGACATGCGCGTGGATTCGCGCATTTCCGGGGCGCGAGGTGTACCGACGGCGACCATAGAATTGTTCGAAGCACGCGGCCTTCCATTCGAAGGAACGGGCCGAGAAACCTCGCGGCTATTGCCGGCTCCAATTCCAAGTTTGTTAAGAAGTCCCATAGATTAATCCGCCGCCGTGCCCGAACTGATGGAAATGGAATCGGAAGACTTGCCCGAAGCAGCAGCGGCAGACTTCGTTTCCGTGGACTTGCTCGGGGGTTTTCCCGCCTCCACTTTGCCGCGAAGCACTGCACCTTCTTCAATTGCGAGTCGTTCGGTCTGCACTTCGCCGATAACATTCCCAGTGTTCCAAAGCTGAACTTTGTCGCGGCCAGTGACTTTTCCTTCGATGCGCCCGCGGACGATGACTTCACGCGCGTTCACATCAGCTTTGACGTTGCCATTGGGGCCGATGGTCAAACTGCCGTTCGTCAGATTCAATTTCCCTTCGACAAGCCCATCGACAAAAAGATCTTCGCTACCGGTAACTTCACCCTTGATTTTGATTCCCTGGCTAATGCAGGCAGCGGCGCGCGCGGAAAGATTCAGCGACGAAGCGGGCTGCGGAGAAGTGCTGGGAGCGGGGCTAGGGGCGGCTGTGGAGCTCACAGGTCCTGTGGAAATCTCTGGAACCGCTTGAGGCTTCGAATCTTCCTTCTTCCACATGGTAGACACCTCGACGTCGAATTTTGATTTTCGAAGCCGCTTTGCGCAGGACCGGGAAGGAGCCGCGACTCTGAAGAGTGAACATAGTACAGCACTTAGCGGGTGTAAACAAGTATGGCGGGTAGCAAATCTAGGGTGTTTCCTAAAGCTCTATACCAGTAATTGCGGATTCAGTTCTCCCAGACCCACAAGGAATAGTGATGTTTCCTGCACATCGCTGGTGCCACGCAGCTCCCAAATGGCCACCAACATGCCTGCAAATTCACGCGTTAACTCTTTGGTGGATTCACGCTTTTCCCACCATTTGTCCGGATCGAAGTCGCCGTCGCGCGCACTGGCAATGCGCACGGCAATATCGCGCGAAAAGACATGCCGAAAAATATAGCGGGCGCGGCGCGTGTGATAGTTGGAAGTGACAATAATCACGCTGTGCCATTTTCGCTCGGCTGCGAATCGCAACAGTGATTCGGCTTCTTCTTTGGTACTGTCCGCATCGTGCGCGAGCCGCAAGATTTTTTCCTTAGGTACGCCGCGCTCGATCAAGTCGTGTTCCATCAGCTCGGCGATGCCGGCAGCAGGCCGGAGACGGCGCCCGCTGGCCACCACGAGAGGCGCTTTGCCTTCGCGAAACAGTTCCGCGGCGCGCGTGGCGCGGTCGGCGTAGAAGTTATCATCGCTCAGAACTACGAGGGCGTCAGCGGTCTGGAGCTGATCCTCGACGATCCAGGATTCCGCCGCAAAACGCATCAGCGGACGGCGGACGAAATACACGACAGCACAAAACAGGACGAAAAAGAGAAGTACGATGAGGTTGACGAAAATCCCGCCGTGTTCCGAGCCAGGAGAGCGGAGCGAAAACCGCAAGCTCATGAATTGGGATCCAGCGCGCGCAAATTCTGCGCCGCCTGCTCCGGGAGCTCCGCGTTGAAATAAACCTCTTTGATGCTGTAAGACTTGCTGCGCCTTTCGACGATGGGCATGATTTCGATGTGCCAGTGAAAATCATCGGCCAGCGTCTTCCAATATCCGGCCAGTTCGCCCTTCTTGCTCTTGGTGTTCGGGGAAGTGTGAACCACGAGATGAAACGCCGGGGCAATTTTTTCGAGACGGCGCAGCACGCGTCCGAGAAGAGCGGCAAGCTGGCGGCGGTTCGAGCCCGGGCGGGGCTGCTCGAAAATGTGATTGTGACGGCGGTGCAGGAGCCAGATTTCGTAGGGGACGCGCGAGGCGTAGGGGCACAGAGCGTAGTAATCGCCCTGCACATCGACGATACGCTTGCCGAGTTTTTCTTCCTGACGCACGGTGTCGCAGAAGATGCAGCGCTCTTTGTCCTTGAACCATTCGTGAGCGGCGTTGAGCTCGTACTTGATGCGCCGGGGAACGAAGATGGTTGCGGTGACTTGCGAGTGCGTGTGCGGCCACTCTTCTCCAGCAAGGGCGCCCTGATTTTTGAAGACGCTGACGTACTTGAAGCGCGGATCTTTTTTTAGGTCGGCGATGCGCGAAGCCCAGACCCACAGGACGCGTTCGATTTCTTCATCGCTCAATTGCGAAAAGTGCTTGTCGTGCTGGCGGGTTTCCACAATGATTTCATGTGCGCCAACCGCGCCCATCTTGTCGTACATGCCCTCGGCGAGGCGGCCGGGCTCGCCTTCGATACGGTATAGCGGCTCGGGATGGGGGAGCACACGCACTTGCCAAGTACCTTCCGCGGGCCAAGTGAGAATCGGGGTGACTTTTTCGATGGTCCCAGGCTCGAAGGGGCATTCCAAAGCCTCGCCCGGCACAATGCCGTGACTACCTAAAATGACCCAGCTTTGCGTAATGGGATCTTTTCTTAGTTCCATGAGGGTGTCTTCGACGGCGGAAGAGCAACTGCGTAAATTGCGCATTCGAATTTTTCGAGACTACCGTTGGGAGGTTCCACAGAATACAGCTCAAGTTCGGTATGCGAGAAGCTAAATGGTATCCATCGTCCCAGAAGTATTGGCATGCGTTGTAGTTTGTTTCTTCCCTACCCAATTGTAAAGCAAGGCTGGTGGACTTAGAACAGGTTTCGGTTCACGGAAATAGTGGAAAGCCCGGCCTGGCAATACATGGCATGGTATTCTCACGCGGAAATGGAAGCAGACACCCAATTCATGCAGGCGGCAATGGATGAGGCGCGCGGAGCGGCGGCGGCCGGCGAGGTGCCCGTTGGCGCGGTGATGGTGCATGAGGGGAAGATTGTTGCGCGATCGGGGAACCGTACGATACGTGAGGTGGATCCCACAGCACACGCCGAAATTGTAGTGCTGCGCGAAGCGGCGCGCGTTCTTGGCAATTACCGTCTGGCGGGGACTACCCTCTATGTGACCATCGAGCCGTGCAGCATGTGCGCGGGGGCCATGATCCAGGCGCGCGTTGCGCGGCTCGTGTATGGCGCGGATGACCCGAAGGGAGGCGCGGTGCGTTCGTGCTTCGAAGTGCTCGCGCACCCGCGGCTGAATCATCAAGTTGAAATCACCTCTGGTATTCTTGCCGCCGAGTGTGCGGCAATTATTCAGTCGTTTTTTGCCGGGCGCCGTTCACAATAGGCGCGACTGATCTCCTAGTGGAACAGGTGCAGGGCCGGACTTACGCGTTTTCGGTGCGGCCGGGATGAGGCGGCCAGGGATCAGGCAGATTGCCGAAAAATGAAGGCGTCTGCTACGATTGAGAGGTTAACGGCCGCGGAGAGGTGACTGAGCGGTTGAAAGTACTCGCCTCGAAAGCGAGCGTACGGGAAACCGTACCGTGGGTTCGAATCCCACCCTCTCCGCCATAATTCCAAATGCCAGAATTCAGTATCGGTGAAGTCTGTTATTCGCTGCGAGGAGCCAGGAGTCAAGCAGAAACTGGCACAATTTTTAGGGGACTACCGCGACTTTTTCCGGCGACCTGGCGCTCTCGTTTCCACGAACGTCTACAGCGGAAATGCAGTAGAGGTACTTGTGTCCTGCCGATACGTTGACATCCTGGAATGATAGCGCGGTAGTTGGAACTGAGTTGATGCGCGCCGGCTGGCCATTTTCTTCGCGACGATAAACATTGTAGGCGGAAATATCCTTCTCAATATTTGGAGCCCAGAGGAGGTCAACGAAGAAAGCTTCCCCGTGAATGTGGCCGACTAGCGGCAACAATCTTTCCGGCGTGGCGGGTGGAAAGACATCGTGCGTGATGATTTCAAGGGGCGCAGAATCGTCCCCCTCAATTTCGGCAATGAGGTGGCCTTCCTGCGAGTACACCCTGGTCACGGGTGTAACCGAATATAAATAGGTTTTCTCCCATTCGATATCCATATCCACGCCGGTCCAGCGCTCCCCTTCAGGCGTGTGCACGATCGCGCGCAGATATGGCACAGCAACCCGTTTCGAAGAATCCTTTTCATGCCGGTAGATACGGTAATCAAACTTCAATAACGAAGAGGGGCTTTCGGCTTCCACTTCCCAAATCAGATATACCCCATGCACGTCGAGCTCAGAATGCAAGCCTTTCGCAGGGAGAACCGGGGCCATCGGCACTGTCACAGTGTTCGAAAATCCGGCCCTGCGTCCATGATCGTCGCGCAACTCCAGCCTATAGACCGCGAACTGCAGTTGATCCGAGTCCTCCTGGTTCTCCGGCAGTGTGTCAATCAACCGAATCATAGTTTCCGGATTCCGCTTGCCATCGGCAGCGCTCAGAGCGATCCCCGCCGAGTTTTTGAGGCTAAGCTGACTTACGACGTGTGGGCAGGCCAACCCAAAGTCGGAAATTGTTGACGCAATATTTCGGCATATTCTGGCAACAGTTAAATGTCCCCCAGGGGATTGCGGATTGTCTGTGTCGCGCGGCTGGCTCCATGTGAGAATGACCTTGTCACCTTTACGAATGGCGCGCAAATCTCGCACCAACTGCGACTTTTGAGGCGAGCCAGCCAACTGACCTCCCGGCTCACCGCCGCGAGCTGACGTGGCCCAGAAAACAAATGCGAAGAACACCTTAATCCATTTCATGAAAACGTTTCTCGCTCGATAGTTCCCCGGCACTACTGCACCTCGATGGCGCTGAGGAGCGACTGGTCGACAGTCGATGTGAACTGGATGATGTATTGGCCGCTGGCGTTCGCATTCACAGTGAACTGCTTGACGATGGCTTTATTTTTCCCTCCTGCAGCCCCGAAGATATCGAAGGCGCTCAATACCTGTGTCCCGTTTATGGTCACGTTGAACTTGCGCGAGCCCGCGGTGCTGAAGTACGTCTCGGCAAAGTGCAACCGCACGGTGTGGTTGGATCCCGCTGTAAATCCGGGAAGCGTATAGGTGAAATTTCCCACCCGCGCCGTCTGGTAGACGGCCATGGGCGCGGGGCTGGTCACCCCGCTCAAGTCAATGGCGTTAGCGTGGTGGATGGTGCCACCGCCGGTGAAGTCCTTATCGGCGACGAATGGTGCTAAGGCTGGCCCGCCCGCATTGATCTGGAGGACCGGCGACACACACGCTTGCGTTGTTGCACTCGCCTGGTTCGAGGCCGCTGAGGTTCCGCCCGCGTTGGCCGCTTCCACTAGATAGAAATAAGTCGTGTTACAAGCCAGCCCGGAGTCCGCGAACGACGTGCTCGTTCCTCCGTTTGCAATCTGGTTGCTGCTGGAAGGTGTGAAGCTGGAAGTGGTGCTGCGGAAGACGTCATAAGTAACACCCGCGGTCGGCGAGGCCGTCCAATTCAAGTTGATGGCGGAGCTGGATGCTGCCGTCGCCGCCAGCTTCGAAGGCGGTTGCGGCGCCGTTGCTCTCACCGTCAGCACCACACTGGCGGAAGGCGACAAGCTGCCGCTCGTCCCCGTGACGCTGAGCGTATGGCTCCCGCTCAGAGTCGAGCTGGCGGTTGTAACCGTGAGCGTAGAGGAACCGGGGCCGGTGATGGAAGTTGGATTGAAGCTTGCCGTTGCGCCGGTAGGCAATCCGCCTGCGCTCAGCGCCACGGTCCCAGTAAATCCGTTTTGTGGAGTCACCGTTACCGTGTAGCTGGCAGCGCCCCCAGGGGCCACGGTCTGCGCACCTGGCATGGCCCCAATCGTAAAATCCGGGCCAGCAGAATTGGTCAGCGTCAGCGAGCCTTGGAAGTCATGAAGCTGGTTTGTGCTGAAAGTGGTGATCAATGGAAAGTAGGTTTTGGCTTTGGCTGCAGTGGAAGCATTGAGCTTAAGTGTGGCCGTTTGCGGCTGGGAGGTTCCAGAAAAGCTGAGCTGCGGTGGACTAAACGCGCTGCTCCCCGGAGGAGCGCCGAAGGACGCCAATGTCACGGTGCCGGTGAAACCGTTTTTGGGGGTGAGAGTCAGGTCATAAACTACGGAGCCGCCAGGCGTCACGGTTTGGGAGCTCGACGGAGAGACCTCCAGCGTGTAATCGGGCGCTGAAGGATCAGCTACCGTCAAAGACCCTTCCCAGACATTCTCGATTGCGCCGCTTTGCCCGAGCACTTCGATGGCAGCAGCACCTAAAATCGGCGGAGGGCTGGCGGAAGTTTGAATGGTCATGGAAACCGGCACGGTGGTGCCGCCATTAAGGAGGACGGAAGGCCTATCGAAACTTGCTCTAGATGCGGCTGAGCTACAGCTGACCTTTCCCGTTGCATCCCAGGTGCAGCTCTGGGGCAAATGGGCAACGCCCAGAGCTACCGTGCCATTGAAAGTACTGCTGGCCGCAACATTCAAGTGGTAGGTGACGGAGGCGCCTGGGACAACGGTTTGGTTGTCATCGGTGGCGGTGATGGTGAATGTAGGCCTGATATTCGGATCCGCATTGGGGACGCTAGAGGCCGGGCAGAAGGTGATGATATAGCCCGTTTGCGGTGGTGCATGGCAGTTGAAGTCGCTGGAAGGATCGTCGTAGGCATACCCATAGACAGATGGGCTGTGGTTCTTGATTCCGGTGGCACGGAAATTCGAGTTCCAGGCGACGTTGTTGCATGACCCTGGCACACCGTAAGGACCGGCGCAGCAGTAGTTGGGCGTGCCGAATTTTGCGCACAGGCTCTGGCACCCGACTATGTTCCCGATGGCGTCTTTAATTTGCATATCCGGAGGGCAGAAGCTGCGCAAATCGGCTTGGCAGGCCGGATTGATGCAGTGGTTTGGGTTGGGATCATCGAGTTGGATGGAGATGGGGAAATCGAAGGCGTCCACCAGGCTGATATCGTAATTGTCGCTGCCGGTGGAGGAACCTGTCAGAGTAAATTCCGCTAACGTAGTCGTCCCTGCGCCGGAGTGCGTACATTCCAACAGGCCACCGCAGTCGCCGGTTGCGCATGTGCCGTGACCGGAGCCGTCGAAGACGCAGTTCCGGCGTCCCCAGAACCGGCCTGCAACCCAGGGAACCGGCACCTTGGTGGTTACCGTTGCTCCGGGGCCCAATTCCAGACCTCCGGGCGAGCCGTTGAAGACCGGGGTCGGATTGCCGGCCCCGGCCAACCAAACGGTCTCTGAACAGCTATTCTTGATGGTGAACTGGCGATCCTGGGCGGCCGCCGAGAGTGACAACAGCAGCACACCCAGCGCAACACCTATATATGACCGGCCCAGCCCGTTCCTATGTGTTGCTCTCATGGTCCACCTTCTCCAAACTGCTACTGGATCTCGATCCCGCTCAGCAGCGATTGGTTGATTACTGAGGTGAAAGTAATTACGTAATTGCCGGTAGAACTCGCGGGCTCCATGAACTGCTCGATCACGGCTTTGTTGATGGTTCCAGCGGTGGCGACGATATCGAAGTTGGTCAAGACAGTCGTGCCATTGATGCTCACGTTGAACGTCCGGGAACCGGTGGTTTTGAAGAAGGTTTCCGCAAAGTGCAGGCGTACGGTGTGAGTTGAGCCAGGATTAAAGCCCGATAGGGTATAGGAGAAATTTCCCACCCGCGCGCTCTGGTACACGGCCATGGGGGCCGGATTGGTGACGCCGCTCAAGTTGATGACGTTGGTGTGATGAATCGTTCCGCCGCCGGCAAAGTCCGCGTCGGCGATGAATGGGGCAACTGCGGTGCCACCACAGTTGATTTGAACGCCGCTGCTGATGGGACACGCGCTGGTTGTGGCGCTCGCCTGGGTGGAACCCGCTGATGAGCCTGCGGAATCGAGGGCTTCCACCACGTAGTGGTACGTGGTGTTACACAACGCCGTTGAATCGTCGTAAGTCGTGCTCGTGATGCCACTCGCGATCTGATTGCTGCCAGAGGGTGTGAACCCGGACGTCGTGCTGCGGAACACGCTGTAAGAGCCAAGTGTGCAGCCGGGCGGCGCCGTGCCGGATGCCCAATTCAGATTGATTTGATTGCCGGATGCCGTCACTGCGCTCAAACTGCCGGGCACCGTGGGCACGCCAACGCATGCGCTGTTTCCGCTCGCCGTTATCGTCAAGGTATCGGCGCGGGAAATACTTGGGCTGGCTATGTTGAACATCTGAACGGTATTTTTGCCGGCCTTAAGAGGCACCACGATGCTCGAGTTTTCAAAAGTCTCGAAATTACCGGTGATCGGGAAGTGCATGTCGTTGGTGATGACAACGCCGTTCACCATGATCCCTTCCGGCCGGTCCGCGACTCCCGGAAACAGACCCGAGGCAAAGGCATAACGCACGGTCAGCGTGTAATTGCCGCTCGTCGGCACTACGACATTGAAAAACGTGGCCGTACCCTCTACCGCGTACGCCATGTCTACGACTTCATGAGCCGGATTGACCGAATTCGTCGAGTGAATATAAGAAGGGAACCAGGAGCTTAACTGCTCGAAACAGTCGAATCCCGCGAGCAACGCATCCGTGAAGTAATACTGTGTCCCCCCAGGCACGGCTATCCCCGCGACGGCGCCATCCGCGCGTGATGCCGGCGGCCCCGGCGGACAGGGCCCAGCCTTGGCCGCGCCGGCTGCTAACGACAAGAGCATCAACAAAATCAAGCCTGAGTTTCTCATCACCACTCCTTTTAGGTTTTTCATCCGAACTCCTTTTTGCATGAAGAGCACGCCAGGTGAGAGCGAGAGCACCCAGGTACGATTTGTCGATGTGACGAGCCATAACCACGCAGTTCGCCACCTCTGTCTGGACGGGGATTTGGGAGTTTCCCCATCCAGAATTCCATTGTTTTTACTGCACCTCGACCCCGCTCAACAGGGAGTTGTCTTTCACGGTGGTGAAGGTGATCACATACTGGCCGCTGGTATTTGCGTTTGCTGTGAACTGCTCGATGACAGCTTTATTCTTGGCGCCTGCGGCCGCAAAGATATCGAAGTTGGTCAATACTTGAGTTCCGTTGATGCTGACGTTGAAGATGCGTGAACCAGCAGCCGTCCAAAAGGTTTCGGCAAAGTGTAGCCGCACCGTGTGGCTCGATCCCGCCGTAAAACCGGGAATGGCGTAAGTGAAGTTCCCAATGCGCGCTGTCTGGTATACGGCCATGGGCGCAGGATTGATCGCTCCGGTCAGATCGATGGTGTTGGTGTGGTTGATGGTGCGTCCGCCTAGAAAGTCCACGTCAGCGGCGAACGGACTCACGGCTGGCCCGCCAGAGTTGATCTGCACTCCGCCTATCGTCCCTGCCTTCGTTGCAGCGTTAGCCTGATTCGACGGGCCGGATGTCCCACCCAGGCTGGTGGCCTCTATCAGGTAAAAGTACGTTGTGGACGCCACCAGCCCAGTGTCCGAGAACGATGTACCACTCACACTGCCAGCAACCTGGTTGCTCGTTGAGGGTGTGAATCCAGAAGTGGTGCTGCGGAACACGTTATAACTCACGGAGCACGAGGAAGCACTCGCCGTCCAACTCAGATTGATCTGATTGGTGGAAATCGCGGTTGCGTTCAGCCCGCTGGGAGCAGGAGGCGCTGTGCAGGCGGTCGCGGGCGTAATCTCGATGCCACTCAACAGAGACTGATTCACTACCGAGGTGAATTGGATTACGTATTGCCCGTGGGAATTGGCCGGTCCGGTGAACTGTTCGATGACCGCCCTGTTCTGTGCGCCGGCGGTGGCAAAGATATCAAAATTCGTG
>Ga0210410_10001824_pt1 | contig 19528 bp, 19 predicted proteins | sample IncBWC4MmetaG_FD_161058 | JGI IMG/M metagenome (GOLD analysis project Ga0210410, IMG submission 161058) | Forest soil microbial communities from Barre Woods Harvard Forest LTER site, Petersham, Massachusetts, United States - Inc-BW-C-4-M | ecosystem: Environmental > Terrestrial > Soil >... | reverse complement strand
GGCCCCAGAAAAATCCGCGTTAACGCCCTCAATCCCGGTGGAACCGAAACGGAGGGTACGCACGCGGCGGGCGTCATGGGAACGGAGTTCAAGAAGCAGATAATCGCGGGTACGTCGTTGGGCCGCGTCGGCCAACCCGAGGACATCGCGCGCGTGGCTGTATTTCTTGCCTCGGATGATTCTGGGTGGCTCACGGGAGAAACCATCTTCGCGAATGGCGGCCACAAGTAAAACGACTCAAGGAGAACACCGGAAACGAGCGCCTACTTGATGTTTACACGTGCGAAGACCCCTGGGTGAGGCGGAGCTGAAGATTTACTTGGGACAAGATTCGGGCAACCTTTGCAGGTCACCAGGTCAAGGTCCTCGTCAACTACGGTCGCCTTGAGGGTCTGGAGGGCGATCCCGTCGAGGGGTATAGTGGTCGCGGAATTCCCGAGCTTCGAAGCGGCCAAGACATGGTTCGAACCATCATTTCTCTTGGAGGGACCATGACAGACAGCTATCCATTTACGGTTTTTGGCGGTGAGTTCAAAGGCAAACGCGTTCTCGTGACCGGTGGCACGAAGGGAATAGGGGAAGCGATTGCACGCCGCTTTGCATTGGGCGGCGCCTCGGTCGCCATCACCGCGCGCTCTGAGGCAGCTCACGGCCAGGATTCTGCTCTCTTTATAAAGGCGGATCTTGGAACGGTCCGTGGTGTCCAAAACGTCGTCGATCGCATTCAGCGAGAGTGGGGCGGGCTCGACGTCTTGGTGAATAATGCCGGTGGAACAGAAACAAAAGCAGGCGGATTCGAAGTGCTCACCGACGAGGACTGGCAAGGGATACTGGAGGTCAACCTGCTCGCTGCCGTCCGTCTTGACCGCGCTTTCCTTCCCGGCATGATCGAACGCAAGTCTGGAGTCGTCATTCATATTTCTTCCGTCGCTCATCGTCTACCGTTTCCCAATTCGACTCTCGCCTACGCGGCGGCCAAGGCAGCCCTTACTACTTACAGCAAGGGGCTGGCGAAGGCCGTTGCTCCGAAGGGAGTGCGAGTAACGACGATTTCGCCCGGTTTCATCGAGACCACGGGCGCGAAGGGAATGATCGCCGACATTTCGAGGGGCAGCGGCATCAGCGAGGACGCTGCACGGCAACGGATTATGGACATGCTTGGAGGCATTCCCATCGGCCGGACAGGTCGACCCGAGGAAGTGGCGGAACTGGTAGCCTTCCTGGCCTCAGACCGAGGCGCGTTTATCAGCGGGGCCGATTACATTATCGATGGTGGCACGATGCCCACGACTTGATGCCCTCGTATCACGGGGCGGTAGATTAGGTCCGCAGACAGGTGCTCCGGTTTGCAATCTCTCTCTCTCAACCGTATGCTAAAGCACGGGCATGAAAATAGCGCTCGCGCAGTTTAATCCCACCGTTGGCGATTTTCCCGGAAATGCGGCCCGCATTTTGAGCCTGACGGCGCAGGCCAAACAACGCGGCGCCGGCCTGGCTATTTTTTCGGAGCTTTGTCTCTGCGGATACCTTCCCCAGGATCTCCTCGAACGGCCGGCCTTCATCGAGCGCAACCTTCGTGAGCTGAAAGATTTAGCCGCGAAACTGCCTATGCCCGCCATCGTGGGGTTTGTCGGCCGCGCGAGCAACGGAACGGGAAAGTCCATTGCCAACAAGGCAGCTTTGTTGTGCGGCGGCCGCATTGCATTCGAGCAGAGCAAGATGCTGTTGCCCACCTACGATGTATTCGACGAATCGCGCTACTTCCAGCCTGCGGATCACCAATCCGTGTTTGGCTTCAACGGGGAGCAGCTCGGCATCACTATTTGCGAAGACGTTTGGAACGACAAGAACTTTTGGGCCAAGCGCCGTTACGACCGCGATCCCGTAACCGAGCTCATGGGGCAGGGAACTACCCTGTTTTTGAATATCTCCGCTTCGCCTTATACCATTGACAAGCATTCCCTGCGCTTTGACATGCTGCGTTCTATTGCGGTCAATCAGCGCCGTCCGGTCGTTTATGTGAATCAGGTCGGCGGAAACGACAGCCTCGTCTTTGACGGTGCCAGCATGGCGCTTACGGCCGATGGCAAGGTTGCGGCGCAGGCGCTCTCGTTCGATGAAGATCTCGTTCTCTTCGACACCGCGACGGGACAAGGTGATATTCATCCGCTACCGAAGGAAGAAATCGAGTACGCCTATCGGGCTTTAGTGGTTGGAACTCGAGACTATGTGCGGAAGTGCGGATTTACAAAGGTGTTGATGGGGCTGAGCGGCGGCATCGATTCGGCCGTGGTAGCGTCGATTGCAGCGACGGCCTTGGGGCCAGAAAACCTACTCGGCGTTTCCATGCCCGGACCGTTTTCCTCCGAGGGGAGCCGCCTCGACGCCAAAGCCCTGGCCGATAATCTTGGCATCCAACTCATTACTGTGCCTATTACCGATGTCTATGACGCCTACAGGAAAGCGCTGGCGCCCGCGTTCGTAAATCGTCCGGTCGACGTCACCGAAGAAAACATCCAGGCACGCATCCGGGGAAATTACTTGATGGCGCTTTCCAATAAGTTTGGGTCGATGGTGCTGAGCACGGGAAACAAGTCCGAACTGGCGGTCGGCTACTGCACGTTGTACGGGGACATGGCCGGCGGACTTGGCGTCATCTCCGACGTACCCAAGCTCATGGTCTACGAACTGGCGTACTGGATTAATCGTGAAAGGGAACTGATCCCCCGTTCAACCATCGACAAGGCGCCTTCCGCGGAATTGCGGCCGAACCAAAGAGACGAAGACAGCCTGCCGCCCTATGATGTTCTGGACCGCGTCCTGAAATCCTATATAGAGGATTTGCAAAGTCCACAGGAAATCGCCGACCACTATGGCTTTGACCTCAAGCTCGTCCAGGACATCGCTCTGCGCGTCGACCGGAACGAGTACAAGCGCAAACAAGCAGCACCAGGATTAAAGATCACTTCGCGCGCATTTGGTTTCGGCAGGCCGTTCCCGATCGCGCAAAAATTTATCCCCTAATCCGTGAGGTTTATCGTGAAATCGCTTCTGACTGCGTTAGCTGTCCTAATGCTTGGTGTGTTATCGGCACCTTTGTGCGCGCAACAAACCCCATCGTCCGCCCCTGCAACATCGGCCGCGGCGCCCGCCGAAATTCAGAAGACCATCGAAGCCTATCTTCGGCATCTCTATGCTTTCGAAAACGACACCAAGCTTACCTTTGGCCCCTTCACAGAGACCGGGATTCCCGGTCTCCTCGAAACCAATATCGAACTGAAACAGGGGGACACTCAGCAAAGCGCCAAACTCTTTGTCAGTAAGGACGGCAAGTATCTGTTCCGTGGAGAGTTATCTGATCTCACCAAGGATCCTCTGGCTGAGGCTCGAGCCAAGATTCAGATGAAGGACGCGCCGGTTTTGGGAGATCCGAAAGCCAGCGTTATTCTGGTCGAGTACTCCGACTTTGAATGCCCCGTCTGCCGCAGTCTACATGATGTGCTGCGCGGGCTCCTGCCCAACTATCCTCGGGTAAAGGTCATCTTCAAAGACTTTCCCATTGAGCAGTTGCATCCTTGGGCCAGGACGGCTGCTCTTGCCGGCCGCTGCGCCTATCAGCAAGATCCCAAAGCATTCTGGAAGATGTATGACTTCATTTACGACGGGCAGGACTTGATCTCGGCCGAAAATGCCTGGTCCAAAATGAATGACTTCGCCGAACAGTCCGGGCTCGATGCTGGGACCTTTAAGTCCTGCCTGGCTAGCCCGGACGCCGCCGCCGCAGTGGATGCCAGCCGTGCAAACGGCCAAGAACTAGAAGTCACCAGCACGCCCACGATCTTCATCAACGGGCGGCGCATCGTCGGAGTGGATGCCCACATCATCGAGCAGTACATCCAATACGAAATAGCCCACAGCAAAACTACGCTGAAAAAGTAACGGAACCTGAAGGGAAGAAGCCGTACCGGGAAGCCTTGCTCAGAGGTGGGGGCGGGATTGGAATTCCGACTTATTTCGTAGTTAACATAATATACCTTATAAGACGTAGTGTCAAGAGAAATCTTTGCCTTTTTGGGGGTTTTGCACAGCTTTCTTTCGGCTGGCGCTCTCCTTATATAGAGGCTTCAAGCTAGGTTTTGTATCCCGCCAACCCCCTCACTCATCCGGCTGGCGCGGGGGGTGCGCCAGCCGGGCGCTCCGAGTTAAGGGCTGACAGTGGGTAAAGAACAAGAGTGCCTGCTTGCGGGGATCTGGTCGCGAGGAGCTTGCGAGGCGATAGTAGTGACGACGTTTCGCATGCTAAACAGATTGTTCGTCGATTCGGGCTTCTATGACGCAGTCGCTGGAGCGGGTGGGGAACTGCTTCCCTTCTATGGACGGCGCTTCCCTGCCGCATGCTCGGCCACAGTGGCCGGCAGCGTCAAACGTGTCGCAGCCAAGTGTCCGTTGCCAGGTCCGGCGCTGCCATCTGCGCGATGAAAATGCCTTCCTGCATTTCCACACATTTCCACAAGTTTTACCTCCTAGTACTATTGCTATCGATTATCTTAGTGATATAGTCACCGAAACTTCGCCATCTGGAGGATCGAATGGCCGTGCATAAAACGCAGCCCCCGTGGGAGTTTCTGCTCTCGGCGTCGCGCAATTCGCTCCAGAGCTACGAACTTTCGCGGCTCAGTCACGCCGCCAATCTCCGCAAGGAGATCGGCCAGTTGCTGGATTCCTGGTTGGAGGAAAATTCCGCCGCCATGCTCGCGCGCTGGCTCATGGAGCAGCGCGAGTATCCGCCTCGCGCCGCGGACACGCAGGCCGCCGCCGGAACGCGTTCCGGCAACGGGCCCAACAACCCGCATTCTGTGTCCGATAATTTCCTCGCGGATCAGGCGGCTTCGCAGCCCCATTTTCGCGGTTCGGCTTGAAGCCGCGCGGCTCTTTTGGGCCTCGATGCTCTTCCGCGAACGCGTTCTCTCGATATTTCCTCGGCCCAGCCAGGGGCTCACAGGTGTGCGCAGCGGTTTGCGCCTCAGCAGGTGCTCAGTACCCTCCCATTCGCACCGCGCCAGCGTGACGCACTCATGCGTCCCAACTGCGTCCCCGCTCCGCCTCGCACTTGCTTCGTTCATCGCTCTCTCCGCAAAGTTACGTCTTGCCTGCTTTATATTTATTAGAGGACACACATCGGCGAGCGCGCGGAGGACCGCGCGGCAGCTCGCACGCACACATCTAGCTCATGTGATATGTGTGGAACTCGGATTAAATTGTGGGGAAATTACTTGGCGGTGGTTACTGCGGCAGGACCCTTCTCAAGCATCTGCTCTTTGCGGTAGACCAGCGAATTGATGTCGTATGTGGCGAGTTCAAAACCGTGGCCGTGCGTGATCGCGTCTGTTGGGCACGCCTCCACGCAATAACCGCAAAAGATACAGCGCGAATAATCGATATTGTAGACACTCGCGTATCGTTCACCGGCCGAAATGCGCTGCGCGTCAGTGTTTTCGGCAGCCTCAATGTAAATGCAATTGGCCGGGCAAGCCGCTGAACACAAGAAACATCCCACGCACTTTTCCAGGCCTGATTCATCGCGGTGCAGGACGTGGATACCTCGGTACCGCGGCTGGAAGTGCACCGGCTCGAAGGGATAGTTTTCCGTCACCGTTTTCCGGAATATATTCCGGAAGGTCACGCTGAAGCCCTTGGCCAGCGTGGTAAACGTCTCACCTACTTCGCGAATGATGGAGGCCATGGCTTAGAAGTTTAGCAGACGCTATTCGAGCGGGCAATCCGGTTTCGATCTGCGTTTTGCAGCGCCGACCGACATCTAGTCGAGCTACTGCCGTTGAGCGTTGCTAGGCGGCTTGAGTTTTGGGTTCAACCGCTGCGCTTCAGCGAATTCCCGTCCCGCCTCTTCCGGGTTCCCCCTTGCCTTCAATACCGTGCCGAGAGCGTAGTGGGCTTCGGCGGAACTAGGATTGACCTGCACCGCTTGACGTAATTCCACAATGGCTCCGGCCGAGTCGCCTTTTGCGATGAGGGCGCCGGCAAGGCCGAGATGTGCCGCGCCGACCAGAGCAACATCTGGTATGGCTTTACCGGATTCGAGACGCAACGCCTCGTGGTGCTCAGCAATATCTCCGTCCCAATCGCGTTTCATCCCAAGTGCACCAGCCAGGCCGATATGTGCCTCGACAAGTGCAGGGTCAAGGTGCACAGATTTGCGCAGCTCTGCAATGGACAGGTCCCATTCACCTTTTTTGCCTAGCACTAGTCCGATGTCTCGGTGTGCTTTGGCATCATCATGGTTGAGGCGTAACGCTTCGCGTAATTCAGTAATGGCTTCATCGAGATCGCCTTTCGCTCGAAGTTCCGAGCCGAGATTGCTGTGTGCACCTTGCAAATCAGGGTCCAAACGAATTGCTTCACGATTTTCTGCAATAGCCCCGTCAAGATCCTCTCTCGTCTGTTGTAGCGCAGCTCCCAAACTGGCGTGGCCCAGCGCGAGATCCGGTTTTAAACGAATCGTTTCACGATATTCAACAATGGCCCTCTTCAAGTCACCTTTTTCCTGAAACGCATGTCCGAGGCCATAGTGGGCCGCCACATTATTCGGCTCCAGATGGACGGCTTCGAGATCTTCGGCAATTGCCCCGTCTACGTCATGCTTAGCAAGGAGCGCCTCACCTCGCATGACGTGCGTCTGCGCTGTTTCCTGGGCAGAGGTTGTGAATGAAGGCGCTATAACAAGTGTGGCAGCAAAGATATATATTCTCAAAGAACGCCCCCACGAGCCGAAATTTTCGATTTGGACCTCTGTCTCGCGCATCGTACGCTTCTGCAGCCGTGGGCACAACGAATTTGCCACCAGAGCAGGCGCCGGAGAGATCAGTGGAGTTTTACAGTAAACCCCCGATTAACGTGCAAATCGGAAGCCGACCCATTACCTGTTAACTCGGATCACGCTTTTAACGCCTCAATGATCTGCTTGCCGTGAAAGCGGCCGTTTTCGATGAAGATTTCGCCGGTATGCCGCCCGCCGATGACTACTCCCGCGAGATGTATGCCGGGCACATTACTCTCTAACGTATTCGGGTCCAAGGTCGGCTTGCGGCTCTCGGGATCTAGCTTGACCCCCAGGCTCTCAATGAATGAAAAGTCGGGATGGTATCCGGTTAGGGCAAACACTTGCTTGGCCGGCAGCCTCTTCGTGCGTCCATGCTGTTCCACGAGTACTTCGTCACGCGTAATCTCCTCGACCCGCGCTTCGAGAATTAACTGGATTTGCTCCGCCTTGATGCGGTTCTCAATGTCCGGGCGGACCCAATACTTGATCGTCTTCCCCAGTTCTTTCCCGCGGTGGACAAGCGTGACGCGCGCGCCGTTGCGATACAAATCGAGAGCCGCCTCCGCGGCCGAATTCTTCCCGCCGATTACCACCACGTCCTGATTCCAAAACGCGTACGGCTCGGTGTAGTAGTGCGAAACGTGCGGCAGGCCCTCTCCGGGAATGCCCAATTTGTTCGGCAAATCGTAGTAACCGGTAGCGACAACCAGCTTTTTCGCCTGGTACTTCCCCTCCGCCCCCTTTTCCATCCGCGTGACGACAGAAAAATGTCCGTCGCTGCCTTCCACTCGGACCACCGGTTCGTACAGCCGAAGCTCCAATTTGTAATGTTCCGCTGCCTTGCGGTAATACTTCAGAGCTTCCACCCGCGTGGGTTTTTCCGCTGCGCTCACCAGGGGCAAGTCGCCAATCTCCAGCAGTTCGGGCGTCGTGAAGAACACCATGTTAACGGGATAGTGGAAGATGGAATTGCAGAGGCACGCTTTGTCGATAACGAGAGGACGCATCCCCGCTCGGCGCGCTTCGATCGCGGTGGCCAGCCCGGTGGGTCCCGCGCCGATGCAGATAACGTCGTACATTTCCATGGGAATTCGAGTTTGCCGGGACTGCTGCGGAATTGCAAATCAGGATGAAATCACTGCGTTACGGGGGATTCCAGAATTTGCTTCAGCTCGCGCTCGAAGAGCTTTAAGTCTTCCAGGCGCTCCTTTGTCGCCGCAACTTCCATTTTTTTCCATACGAACACTTCCGTCTCACCCTTTTTAAGCTTCACGCTGAAATTGCCGCCGATTAAATAAGAAACGGGCGCGAGCAGCCGTAAACCTCCGCTAGGGACCGGAGCAAGCAGTGCGGCGCACTCTCCGCGGTGAACGCATAGTGCATTTTCATACGGCGGTATGGCGATGGGGCGGAATCCCGCCTCAAACAGGCGCTCCAGCGTCTTCATTTGTAGTGGCGAAAGTTCCATCAGTGGCTTGAACTACGATTGGGGTGGCGGGGTGGCAGACTTCTCCCGGCCGATCCACTTCGATGCTATGCCGCCGTCGAGTCCTCTTCCGAGGAAGACCCTTCCAGTTGCGCCAGAATGCCGCGCAACGTCTTGATCAATTCATCCCGCGAAACGTGGCTCTTCTTGAATTGAATCCGGAATTTGAAGTTTTCATTTTCCGGCTCGAATTGGAAGATGAACGGCTGCGGCCGCTGCGGACCGGTTTGCTCTTCCCGCCGTTCCCGGCGCGCTTCGTCGCGCGTCAAGCCTCCTTGCAAAATGCGGTGCAGCATTTCGATCATTTTCTTCTCGGTGGGCTGCCGCGCGATTTGCAGCAGCAGGGACTTCGATAACATCCCCTGCTCGATGCACTTCTTTCGCAGCCCCTCGGGAATGTTCCGTAGCGAAAGCGTTTCCGTTACGGATGACCGGGCCCGGCCTATCTTCTTCGCGATGTCTTCGTGCGTGTATTCAAATTGCGTGCCCAGCCGGTGCAGCCCCTCCGCTTCCTCAAAAGGAGTCAAGTCTTTGCGCTGAATGTTTTCGATCAGTCCGATTTCCAGCGTTTCGGCATCGTCGGCAGTCTTCTCAATGCACGGCAATTCCCGCAACCCCGCAGCGCGCGCCGCGTGGTAGCGCCGTTCGCCGGAGATGATGTAGTAGCAATCCTCGCGCGGCACAAACCGCACCAGTAGCGGCTCCAGCACGCCTTTTTCGCGAATCGATTCCGCCAATTCGCGTAAATCGCCCAGCGCCTTTCGCGGCTGGTCGGGATTCGGACGAATCTGCTCCACGGGGATCATCCGCCCCACCGCCGCACCGCTATACGTCGTCAGCGATTCTACATAGTGCGCGTCATGCCGCATCTTCAGCGTGACGGGTAACCCGGCTCTCTTCAACACGTTGGATAACCTCCGCGGCGAGTTTCTTGTATTCGACCGCGCCGGGTGATTTCGGCGCGAACGTCAAAATCGTTTGCTTGTAGGCTGGACTCTCTTCCAGCCGCACGTTCTTGGAGATCTTCGTGCGGAACAGCACCCCGCCAAATACCGAGCGTATCTGACCGTGCGTGTCTCTTGAAATATTCGTCCGCCGGTCAAACAGCGTGATAACTACGCCCAGCACTTTGAGACCCGGGTTGGGCCGCGCGCGTATGCGTTCGTACGTTTCGAGGAGATCATCGGTGCCTTCAATCGCAAAATATGCCGCTTGAATCGGCACCAGGAGATGAGTCGAAGCGACCAATGCGTTCACCGTCAGGATGCCCAGCGACGGCGGCGTATCCAGAACGATGTAGTCGTAATCTTTCAGAATCGGCGTCAGAGCATCTTTCAGCTTAAAGGGCGCGTCGAATTGTCCCGCGAGGATTTGCTCCAGCTTCGCCAGCGCCAGCCGCCCCGGCCCCAAGAACAATCGGGGATCCTTCGTCGGCTTGATTACCGTCACCATTTCCGCGCGATGATCGCCCAGCACGTCAAACATCGACGCGGCAATTTCCCCGGAATCGTAAAAGGCGATCGTGGAATTTGCTTGCGGATCTAAATCGATGAGCAGTGTTCGTTTTCCCCGATGCGCGAGTGCGGCCGCTAGGTTGATGGCTGTCGTGGTCTTTCCTACGCCGCCTTTCTGGTTCGCAATCGTGATGATGGCAGTCATATCTTTCTGCCTCCGTCCGCGTTTGCAAATTTAAGCCGGCTCAATCGGCAATGCCTTTCCCATATGTAGGTGTTGCCCGTAGAAAACCCCCAAGGCCTAGGCTAACTCTACGTTTTCAGGCCATTCCTGCGCAAGGGAAAAGTGGAGTCTGTGGGAAAAAAATTGACGGGAACCTGTTGTGGATTTTCTAACGTGGAACTGCCGGCGGACGCAGGCTCGTGTTTAGAACTCGATACCCCAGAAGTCTACTGTCTTGTCTTGGATCTCCAAGCCAAGCTCCCATCCGGTCTGGCGTTCGTGCCCCCGCCAAATCAGGACCGCTTCACTGGTCTTTTGGTTCGTCATATTGACCAGCTGTAACTTCTGCCCCACTGTGAATTTGTGCTGCACTATCGCGAGGCACCCCTTTGGACCCACATCGACCGTAAAGCCCTCGGCCCGCTGGCTCTGTCCGTCGTCTACCCATTCCACGGCGACGGCGACTCGGGAATTGAGGCGCGCCCCAGCCCGGAGATCCTCATACCGTGTCTCCAAACTCGTTTCATTCGAAATCAGCACAATTCTCTCCTCAAACTTAGCATCCTGGGAACAGGTGGGGTCTCAATCGCAGTATGCGCAATCCCTGCTTTCTAGAAAGGTTACGGGCTGCCAGCTCCCCGGTCAATGGAACTTCCAGCCCAGAACTACCGAGAAGTAACCCCGTCCTTACCGTTCTCTGTCTCTTACGCGACTTCTCCCCTTGTGGAAATTTCGAAGCGAGACCCGCCTTGGCGTCGTTAGTGTCCGGTCCACTCTCTTCCGTGTCCCGAGAAAGGAATTCCAGATGATCATTCCACCTGCCCCGTTTGCGCCTTTTTTCTTCCCCGCTTACACTCATTCAACTCATCGTGCCGCCATGCTCTCGCTCCGTACAATCCGTTCCGAATTGCGCCCCACCCTGAAGCTTGCCCTTCCCCTCGTCCTCGCCGAGCTCGGCTGGATGACCATGGCCGTGGTGGACACCATGATGGTCGGCCGGCTCCCCAACAGCGCCACGGCGATCGGCGCCGTCAGCCTGGGCTCGAGCATCTTCATCGTCCTGGCGCTCTTCGGAGGGGGCCTGTTAATGGGCCTGGACACGCTCGTCTCGCAGGCCTTCGGCGCCGGCAAGCGCGAGGATTGCCATCGCTCCTTGGTCAACAGCATCTACCTGAGTCTTGTCCTCGCTCCCCTGCTGGCTGCTCCTGTGTGGCTGCTGCCTCGAATCCTGCGCTCGATTCAAGTTGATCCTGCTGTTCTGGCCCTGGCGATTCCCTACACCAAGGCCCTGACCGTCGGCCTATTACCTCTGCTACTGTACTTCGCCGTGCGCCGCTGCCTGCAAGCCATGAACATGGTCCGGCCAGTAGCTTTCGCGCTCGTCAGCGCCAACATCGTCAACGCTCTCGGCAACTGGATTTTGGTCTACGGAAAATTCGGCGTTCACGCCATGGGTACGGTGGGCTCCGGCTGGTCCACCGCAATTGCCCGGACCTACATGGCGAGTGTTCTCGTTGGCTATTTGCTCTGGTACGACCGCCGCCACCGCACGGACCTGCTCAAGACTCCTGTGGAAGTCGACCTGCCCCGTATTCGCCGCCTCATTACACTCGGTTTTCCCGCCGCCATGCAGTTCACGCTGGAGAGTGGCGTCTTCGCTCTCGTCACCGCGCTCATCGCCCGGCTCGGCGCAGTGCCGCTCGCGAGCCACCAGATTGCGCTAAACACAGTGGCCTTTACCTACATGGTCCCGCTCGGAATCGCTTCCGCCGCCGCTGTGCGAGTTGGCCAAGCCATCGGCCGAAATGACGGACGCGCCGCGGGCGACGCCGGAGGAACCGCCATACTCCTCGGGGCCACCTTCATGACCTTGGCTGGAATCGCCTTGCTGGTTTTCCCGCGTTGGATCGCCCGCATCTATACGCCTGACGAACTCGTAATCCGCAGCACCTTCAGCCTGCTCGCCGCCGGCGCCGCTTTCCAACTTTTCGATGGCATCCAGACCGTCGCGACCGGCGCGCTGCGGGGGGCGGGCGACACCCGCACGCCCATGCTCTGCCACTTGACCGCCTATTGGATAATTGGCTTGCCACTCGGCTCGTGGTTGTGCTTCCGCCGCGGCTGGGGCGCCTTCGGACTCTGGGCCGGTCTAAGCCTCGCGCTCATCCTCATCGGCACAGTCCTGCTCTTCGTCTGGCGCCGCACCGCCAAGAAGCTCGCGACGCTATCGTAAAACTTCCACTAGCAACGCAACGCTTTCTTGCCTAAGTGCCGTCCGCTATCTCAGAAAGTTGGTGATTGGTGGAATTCTTATTTGCTCTTGATTGCTTGGGTCCGCAGCTTCACCTTAGTCACAACGGGATGAACGACCCCATCTTTCTCGTAAGGAACAAAAATCCAGTTGCGTACTGTGGCTGCCACTCGCTCACCGATTTCCGACTTGGTGCTACTTAGGACCTCTACCTGAGAGACGAGTCCATTGGCCGCGATCTGCAATTTCAGCTCAACATCTGCCACTCCCTGGAAATCATTTGTCACCATTACCTTCTCTATGTCGCAGAAGATACACTGCGGTCCCTGTGCCTGAGGCGCGTCTAAGGGTGGGGGAGCAAGCAGGCTGGCAATTGGTGACGAATTTTCCCGGCGTTCAGGCATCTCACTAGTTATCTTCATTTCTGCGCATTTCAAATCTATCGCAACGCTGCAGATACTCCCACTCGCTGCGGCCCACTTCGCCGTAACCGCCTTTTCCGCTGCGAATTTCCAATAGCTCACGGGGTTCACGGGTGGAATTTGTACCCCCGCTCCGTCCCAATAGAGGCATCCCTGCCCGCCGCATGTCGAAAATTCATTCCGGGACCACCTTGGCAAGTGTGTCCAGTTCTCGCCATCAGGGGAATGCATCACGAGCGGAACACCGTAGCCTCCACCTGGCTTATCCTTTTCAATTACTTCCATTCCTGCAAACCAATATTCGCCACCATGGGCTATTAACTTCGTGAGACTCGTACTGGGAATATTTATTGCGTGCCAAGTCTTTCCACCATCTCTTGTAATCAGATGCTTTTGCTCAAAGTACGAAGCGTTCCCGCGGCTCAGCACCATCGACATGTGCTCCGGATCTAGAGCGACGAGCTCTAAAACGTGGGAAAAACCCTTCAAGTCAGAGCTTGTAAAATCGGCTTTTACTGGCTCCCACGTTTCACCTCCGTCTGCTGTCGTGAGGATAGTTCGGGGCGTTTGGATCAAGCCGTGGTTTTGGTCCGAAAACGAAGCCGCATAGATAACCTGAGCCGGTGCCTTAATCCTTTCCCAGGTAACTCCTCCATCCTTTGTGACAATAAAAGCGCCGCCGGTTCCCGCAGCGTAACCGAATTTCTCATTCGCAAACCCAATGTTCAGCAGGACGCCGCCACCCCTGGTTACATGGTTCACACTCCATGTTTTTCCTCCGTCCCCAGAATTCGCTACAAGCTCATCGGCACCGCAAACCCACAGAGTTCCGCGGTTCTCTGCAATGTTCATCGGACGGGCGGCCAGATCTACTGTCCGCCACGCGGTCTCGGTCGTGGTTGCAGCTAGAGGGGCCACGGCTAAGAACAGAGCTGCGAGCGCAAATTGAATTTTCATGAGAACCTTTCACGCCTGTTTCTGGTTATTGTTGAACTTAAGATGGAATTCTGTCCATAGAAGCTGATATGGGCAATTGGGATTACATCTTATAGCGCCCGAGGTCCTCGTCGGAAAGGCCTTCGAGCCACGAGCGCAGTTGCTCGTTGGTGTTGCGCTCGGTGAGCGCGCTGGAAATTTTGGAGTTCTTCAACACTTCTTCGTCCACGAAAATCGGGCAGTCCATGCGCAACGCCAGCGCCAGCGCGTCGCTTGGCCGCGAATCAATGGTCATCATCTGCCCTTCACGTTCCACCCAAATCAGCGCGTAAAACGTATCATCCTTCAATTCGTTCACCACCACTTTTTCGACGCGCACTTCGAGCCCCAGCAGCACATTTTTCAATAAATCGTGCGTCATCGGACGCGGCGTCTGCACTTTTTCGATTTCCAGCGCGATGGCGTTAGCCTCGTACACGCCGACCCAGATCGGCAGAATCGCCTGGCCATGCGCATCCTTCAAAACCACGATGGGCATATTGGTGACAGGATCCATCATCAGGCCGCGGATTTTCATCTCCACTTCCATGACGTCCTCCCAAGCGAACTAGACCGCCTGCTCGCCGACCAGACTATTCGGCCCTGCCCCCGTCACACGAACTTGCACGTAGTGTCCCAGAAGTTCCTTCTCGGTTGAAGTAAAATTCAGCACTCGGTGACTAGTTGAGTGCCCCGACCATTGGTTCTCTCGGCGCGACTTCCCCGAGACCATCACCTCGAAGGTTTGCCCCACCAGCTCCGCATTGCGCGCCGCTTGAATCTCCCGCTGTTTTTCCTGCAAGATCGTCAGCCGCCGGCTCTTCTCATCTTCCGGAATCGGGTCGTTCATCACCAGTGAAGGTGTATTTGGCCTCGGCGAATATTTGAATGAAAACATTCCGTCGTAGCGCACTTCATCGAGCAGGCTGAGTGTCTCCTCAAAGTCCGCTTCCGTTTCGCCGGGAAATCCCACGATGATATCGGTCGTGATGCTGATCGGCCTCCTGGCACGACGAATCATCGCGATTTTTTCGAGATACTCGTCCCGTGTATACGTCCGCTGCATGGAGCGCAGAATCCGCGTCGAGCCGGATTGCACCGGCAGGTGCACGTGGTCGCAGAGCTTTGGCTGCGACTCGATCGCCTCCACGATGTCTTCCGTAAAATCGCTCGGGTGAGAAGTCGTGAATCGCACGCGCCGCATTCCAGGAACATCGGCCACTTTCAGCAGCAACTCCGAAAAACTCATTTTCCGCGGCGTTGGATCCTTGTAAGAATTCACCGTCTGTCCTAGGAGTTGTATCTCCGAATACCCGAGTTCCGCCAACTGCCGCGCCTCTCGCAAGACCGATTCGCTCGCGCGGCTGCGCTCCGGCCCTCGCGTGTACGGCACCACGCAATACGCGCAAGCTTTGTCGCATCCCTCGATAATGGTCAAGTACGCGCGCCAGGGATTATCTCGCCGCGTGATTTCCGTTTCGAACGTTTCGTCGGTATCGTTGTCGAGCCCCGTCACGCGGTGATTCCCCGCTTCGAGCTGCGACAAGAGTTCCGGCAGTTTTCGGTAGCTCGCGGAACCGCATACTAGGCTCACCCACGGCGCCCGCTCAAAAATCTCCTCGCCCTCCTGCTGTGCCACGCACCCCAGCACGCCGATGATTCGTCCCTCGCTTTGCCTGCCGCGGTATTCTCCGAGCCGCGAAAATACTTTCTGCGCCGCTTTTTCCCGGATGCTGCACGTGTTGTAGAGAACCAATGACGCGGCGTCGGGTGATTCCACCTGCCGGTATCCACGTGAAAGCAACACCCCCGCGACTTTTTCAGAGTCGTGGTCATTCATCTGGCAGCCGAATGTCTCCAGATAAAACGTGCCGCGAGCCTGCGCCGTCACAAGCGCCCCGGCCTCACTGGCAACCCGGCGTCCTGTGAGCGACTCCAATCCAATGTCGAACGATTTTCCCATGCCCAATCGGAAGTTTATCACAGCTGGCGTTCCCGGTCGGTCGCTGCCGACCCCAAGATCAGCCCGCTGGCAGGCGTCGCGCAACGTAAAGAAAGAGGCACGTCTCCGTTACGTTTCGTTGATTCCGCTTAGGGCGTGTGTTACGTTGCTGAAGTTGGAAAAATTTTGCTTGTACTGAGGGACGAACATCACTTTTCTGCTCACAACTCTTATCCTCATTGACCTTGAGAATCTTCTCTCCCAAACCGGCTGGGTAGCTCGCGGCGTCCTGGGTCTCCTTCTCCTTTTTTCCATTATTTCCTGGGCTATGATTCTCGAAAAGCTCGGCGTGTTCGGCCGCATCCGCCGCGAGAGCAATCAATTCCTGCGCATCTTCCGCGCCACGCGCGGAGTCGCCAACCCGCAATCACTGTCTTCCGCCGGCTCACCTTTTGCTTCCGTGTATGCCGCCGGCTATCGCGAACTCCAGAGCCAGGTGGGAACGACCCCCGGCAATCCGCATCCACCAAAACTGAAAAGCTTGCAGGCTGTTGCTGTAAGCATGCAACTTGCATCCACCGAAGAAGTCCGCCGCGTGGAAAAAGGCATGTCCTGGATGGCCACCACCGCCTCGGTCACTCCCTTCATCGGCCTCTTCGGAACCGTTTGGGGAATCATTGATGCCTTCTCCGGACTCAGCACCGCCGGTGCCGCTAGCCTTCGCGCCGTCGCACCCGGCATCGCTGAAGCTCTCGTCACCACCGCAGCGGGCCTTTTTACCGCCATTCCCGCATTGATCTTTTATAATCAGTTCTTGCAGAACATTCGCGATCTAGCGCAACGTCTTGACTCTTTTGCCATGGAAGTCACCGCGCAGATCGAAAAAACTTTCGGTTAAATTCGCGCGGCCTCCCAACCCGGCCGCCTGCAGGCAAAAAAACATGCCGCAACTCGCCAAACAGACGCAGACCTCGCTCTCCGACATCAACATGGTGCCGTTCATCGACGTCGTTCTCGTTCTGCTCATTATTTTCATGATTACCGCTCCGATTCTCCAGTCCGGCATCGAAGTCGATGTCCCCAAGACCCGCACTGTGCGCGCCATCAACGAAGAGCGCCTCGTCGTCACCATAGACAAGACCCAGCGCATCTATCTTGGCAGCGACCCCGTAAACATCAATGATCTTGGCGCCAAAGTGAAATCCATGCTCCGGAAACCTCAGGACGCCGTTTTCCTTCGTTGCGACGAGACCGTTCCCTTCGGGGCCTTCGCCTCCGTCATCGATGCCCTGCGCATCTCCGGCGTCAGCAACATCAGTATTGTTACCGAGCCGATCACAGAGCGTTCGCGGACGCACTAAACTAAAGATGAACGTCGCCGTCGCCACTCCTGTCGAAGTTCCCTTTAAGAAATTCCTCGTCTACTCCCTTTCCCTGCACGGAGTGCTCTTCCTGGCCATCTTGATTTCCGCCTGGTTGCAGATTCGTGGCCAGGAGTGGAGCGGCACAGGCGGCGATTTAGGCAGTGCGAAGGTTAAGCTGGTCGCCAGCGCTGGCATTCCTATGCCCAAAGAATTTACGGTCACAGACAGCAAGGCGGTCGATCCTACCAGGACTCTGTACAAAGTAGAGCCCCCCAAACTCCCCGAGCCAAAATTCGATGCCACCAAAATCCCCAAGTTCGAGAAAGAAAAGCCGCTTCCTCCTTCCCATCCCTCGAAAACTTTTGAGAGCAAGACCCCGCCTCCCACAAATGCGGTTCCTGGGAAAGGCGGAAACCCCGATATTCCCACGGGCAATTCCCAAACTCCGGGCAGCTCGGCGGGCGTCTCCATGCTGGGCCAGGGCGGCGGCGATTTCGCCTCGCGTTACGGTTGGTACATTGATGCGGCCACCCGCCGCATCGAAGGCAATTGGGATCTGCTCAGCTTGGATGCGACGGCCCGCAATTCCAGAACGCTGCATTGTGCCGTTACCTTCACGATCAATCGAGACGGCAGCCTCAAAAATGTTCACATTACAGAACCCAGTGGTAATCTGTCTTGGGACAACGCCGGTATTCGGGCCGTATTGAGTTCCAGCCCACTCGCGCCCCTTCCCAACGACTATTCCGGCTCCTATGTCAACGCCACCTATGATTTCCCGCGTTCGCATAGGTAACCATAGTGGATGCTATTGACGCTTTGCTTCTCGGTTCGGATCGTACACGGAGGTGGACAAGGTGAGTAAGCCGATACGCGCCGTTGCTCTCTTGAGTTTCGCGAGTTTTTTCTGGTTATCGCTTCCAGCAGCGGCGCAGGACTGGTTTCGCGCCGGCACGGGGTTGAGCGCTGAGAAGCCGCGCTTAGCCGTCGCCGATTTCGTTCCGCGCGGCGACTCGGTCAAGCCTCATTCCGCTCTCTTCACCCAAGTCGTGCGCGATGACCTGCAATTCTGCGGCATCCTGGCCCTTGTCAGCCCGAGCTTCTATCCCGCCCAGCCTCCGAGCCTTCCCGCTGAACTCAAGTTCCCCCCGTGGACCGATCCCCCGGTCAACGCCAATCTAGTAGCTTTCGGAAATCTCACCGAGTCCACCGCCGAGGTGGCTATCGAGGCCTGGCTCTTCGACGTGCGCAATCCCACTTTCCAACCGGTCATCGGCAAGGTCTATCGCGGCGCCCCCACCGATGCCCAGGTCCGCAAATTTGCCCATCAATTTGCCGACGAAATTATCAGCAAGCTTTCCGGCGGCCTCCCTGGCCTTGGCTCAACGCAGATTGCTTTCGTTAGCTCCCGCAGCGGCGCAAAGGAAATCTGGGCGATGGATTACGACGGCGCCAACCAGCGTCAACTCACTTCCCTGCGCTCCATCTCGCTCACGCCACGCTGGTCCCCCGACGTTTCGCGCATCGCCTTCACCTGCTTCGCTCCCTCCAATGGTCTTACCAGCGCGCAAATTTGCATGTACTCACTCGATGCCGGGAAAGTCGTCAGCTTCCCGCGCTTCCGCGGTACAAACACCACTCCCGTCTGGTCGCCTGACGGCTCACAGCTCATGTTCTCCTCTTCTATGGCAGGCAATCCGGAGCTCTATGTGACCGACTCCAATGGTGGCAAGCCTAAGCGCCTCACGTTTTCCTCTGGCGTCAGCATCTCCCCCGCGTGGAACCCCAAGACCGGACAGAGCGTGGTTTTCGTCAGTGATCGTGGCGGCATTCCCAAGCTTTACATGATGAATGCCGATGGCACCAACAACACCGCGCTCGATCTCCCCGACAAAGGCTATTTGATCGACCCCTCATGGTCTCCCAACGGCCAGCTCCTGGCCTTCAGTTGGCGACGCCCCGAAGGCAATTACGATATTTACGTGATGGACCCTGCCTCCCTCCAGATCGTCGAAATCACGCGCGACGCCGCCCGCAATGAACGCCCTAGTTGGGCGCCCGACGGCCGGCACATCGTTTTTGAATCCACGCGCTCGGGTTCGCGGCAAATCTGGGTGATGCTCGCCGACGGTTCGCAGGCCCACCAGCTCACGACCACCGGGAATAACGAATCGCCAAACTGGTCGCCCCGTTGAGCCAGCAGGAGTGAACCGGTGACGGCTCCGCGTGCATCATATGCTTGGTGGACCTGTCGGATTTTTGTCGTACAGACGTCCGCACACGATGTATAATATATCGTGATACGAGATATTGCCCGAACCCAGCCCGCCGGTGTTACCATGCTGGTCCTGGTGGGACGTACACGGGAACTTACCGCTGAGGAGGAATCGCATGAACCTGGCTTCACGACCCCTTTATCGCACTTTCTTTTTGACTGCCACCGCCGCTCTTGTTTTCGCGCTCGGTTGCGCGAAGAAGCCAGCGGCGCCACCTCCAGCTCCCCCGCCTCCGCCACCTCCGGCTGCTCGCCCGACGGTGACGTTGCAGGCCAGCCCGACGTCCATCAACAAGGG
>Ga0210410_10001823_pt1 | contig 19538 bp, 19 predicted proteins | sample IncBWC4MmetaG_FD_161058 | JGI IMG/M metagenome (GOLD analysis project Ga0210410, IMG submission 161058) | Forest soil microbial communities from Barre Woods Harvard Forest LTER site, Petersham, Massachusetts, United States - Inc-BW-C-4-M | ecosystem: Environmental > Terrestrial > Soil >... | reverse complement strand
GGCTTGGCGCGCGAAACGCGTCAAGTCGGTAAACAGGGAGCGGTACTTGGGCTTGGTCCACGGCTCGATGGCGCCCTGGTTCAGAGTCCGCGTCTGGTCGGGAATTACCAGGTCCAGATCGAAGTCAATGGTGTTTCCGAATCCCTGGCAACGCGGGCATGCGCCGAAGGGATTGTTGAATGAAAACAGCCGAGGCTCCGGTTCCTCGTAGCGAAGATTGCACTCCTTGCATTCGAAACGCTGGGAGAACCGCAATCGCTTGGAAGGTTGTCCTTCACGCGGAGCGGTCTCGAAGATGACCTCACCGGACTCTCTATAACTGATCTCGACCGAATCCACGATGCGCGCGCGGGAGTCCGCCGATACAACGAGGCGATCCACGAGCAGAAAAACGGGCTCGGCGAAGTTGATATTTAGTAATGACTCAGGCGTAGAAAACTCGAAGATTTGTCCTTTCTGATAAAGGCGATTGAACCCGCGGGTGCGGAGATCGAGCAGGCGACTCTTGAGTTGATCGGACGGGAGAGTACCCGCGTCCGTTTTCTTCTTACCTTTGCGTTTTACCGCGGGGGGAGACGCCTCCTGCCCGCTAGTCGCTTGCGGCGCCACACGCTGTAGCGGGAACAGCACATTCAACCGTGTGCCCTCTCCCAGCTTGAATACGGCGTCGGCCACTTCGTCTACCGTGTCTTTCTTAACCTGCTTGCCGCATTGCAGGCAATAAGTGCGACCGACCCGGGCGAAGAGCAGGCGTAGATAGTCGTAGATCTCGGTAGCAGTGCCGACCGTGGAACGGGGATTCCGGGTGGTATTCTTCTGGCGGATCGCTACTGCCGGGGCGATTCCGTCGATGACGTCCGCATCGGGTTTCTCAATCCGTTCCAGGAATTGGCGGGCGTAGGCGGACAGCGATTCCACATACCGGCGCTGGCCTTCGGCATAAATCGTATCGAAAGCAAGCGAAGACTTGCCCGACCCCGACACCCCAGTGACCACCGTCAGAGAGTTGTGTGGAATCTCAAAATCTATGTTCTTGAGATTGTGAACTCGCGCCCCGCGAACAACAATGGTTTCCGTGGACATCAGTTATGAGATACCAGTAACCCCGACTGCCGCACCCTGCTAGGGCTGGCTCTGCCTGCTTTCCGCGCCGCCGGGTCCTCTGGCCGTCCCGGAGAGGATACAGAATCTTTTATTATAAAACAGGGTCCACCCGGACGCAGGAGAGTAACCCACCTTTCACCCTGACTTTCTCACGCCAAAAAGGGTAATATCGTTTCTCGGCGGTGACTGGAAATCGCCGGAGGAACAGCCACAACCCAATGGTCTCTTCACTTGCCAATGCACTGGCACGCGCTACGTCGCGCAGCGCGCTGCAACCGGGCGTGATTGCCTTGCAATCGTTGCTGCTCTGCATGCTTCAGTTTTCCGACTTCCACCTGTCCGACCAGTTCTCCAGCAAGAAAGACAACGTCTACAACATCCTCTGGGTGCTGGTCTTTGGCTTCGCAACCCTGAATATTCTGGGCCTGGTCGCGAGACGCTTCGAGCCTCGCCGCAGCAACCTTCAGTTTGGCGAGATGCTGGCGATCACCGTTACCGTGGTTTCCGTGGTCCTCCTCGGATGGGAAATGCTCTCCATCTTCCACATCTTTCCCATCAAGATCCAGCCTCATTGAGTTTCTCGATCACTGGCTACGTATTTGCGCTATGATTTTCTGTATGGAACAGAAAACCTCGGCTTTCGACATAACCTGCCCGTGTTGCAGCGCGGTGCTGAAAGTCGATCCCACCGCCAAGGGAGTCATCGCCCATACTGCAGCGGTCAAGCCGAAGATGTTCAATGATTTCGAGGAAGCCGCGCGGGCCATGAAAGAGCAGGACAGCCGCCGGGAATCCATTTTTCGCCAATCGGTTGAAGCCCAGAAACACGCTGGAGATCTGCTCGAGAAAAAATTCCAGGAAGCGGTCAAGAAGGCCAAAGAATCCCCAGACACCGGCAAGCCCATTCGCGATTTCGATTTGGATTAGCCTGCGTGAAACGAACGATCCGGCGAGCTCAAGAATTCCCGTTCAAATGTAAAGTTTTGTGATTTTTTGACCCTCGTGAGCACACCGCCGCAAAATCGAAGGTAAAATCAGCCCAGATGTCCGATCTTCCCCTACTACTCGGTCATCGCGGTGCTCGTGCGTCTACCTCGGTTGCTGAGAATACCCCTGCCTCTTTTGACCTTGCTCTCGAACACGGTTGTGACGGCTTTGAGTTCGATGTGCGCTTAACCGGTGACAGACGCGGCTTGGTGTGCCACGACCCCAAGGTAGATCGGATCTCTGTTGCTAAGGCAACCGCCAGTCAATTGCTTGATCTGCCCTGCGTCGAGGACGTACTGCAACGCTATGGCGGGCGCGTGTTTCTCGATATTGAACTCAAGGTTCGCGGCCTGGAATCGAAACTACTCCACTCCTTGCGGGAACACAGGATGGAAGAGGATTACGTGGTGTCTTCTTTCCTGCCCGCGGTGGTGGTGGAACTGAAGATACGCAGCGCCCGGGTTCAGACCGGAATCATCTGTGACAAGCCGAGACAGCTTGTCGGCTGGTGTGAATTGAACGTTGAGTACGTCATTCCGCACTTCTCGCTGGTTACCCGCAAACTCGTGCAGGACGTGCATAGCAGCGGCAAGAAGCTGCTGACGTGGACAGTGAATGATCGTAAGGCGATGCAGCGCTTTGCCGACTGGGGAGTTGACGGAATCATCTCTGATGAAACCGAGTTGCTGGTGCAGACATTCCGTGAACCGACGAAGAGCCCGAGGGTCCGAACTGAGGCCTGAGAGACAGGGTTCTAGGCTTTTGCTTCCAGAGCAGCTCCACCCAGGGACGCCTTCCGCAGAAACCCGCCACGCTCCTTCTCGAATGCTTCTAGTTCCACGGCCGCGCGCTCCTCGTTCCATTCCATGACTGCGCCAATGCGGGTTGCAGCTTCCAAACTACACGACGATGACCAGCACGGGCCCAGGGCCACCGGCACACGCCGCAGCAGCACATCCGCGAGCGTACCGGCGCACTCGCTGCTGAATGCGTCCACGGCCTCCGCCACTATGTGCGTCGAATGCGAACACAACGGAGTACGCATTTCGGCCCGGTCGCGTGCCCTGCGAGCGACCGCCGGCGCGCGCTTTCCGTACCATTCGGCAATGCCACGGGCTGTGTCGAGGCTGATTCCTCCCGCCTCCGCGACCTCGACCGTCCACTGTTCCAGCATCGGATCCACGCCGTCTTCCGCGGCAACGGCAAGCGTAGGAGACGTGGTTTTCACTCCAATCTTCACCGCGCACTCGCGCGCCAGGCTGCCCGCCGTGGTCAGCTTCCCTCCGATCACGGAGATCATTTGCGCGGTGCCGTCCACCCTATGGTCGTGGAGATAATGTTTCCTGGACACCGCCGATGGATTCTTCTTCGGCGAGAAGGGAAGCGGCCGCACTCCGGCGAAGGCGTAGTGGATGGAGTCTCGTGATATTCGCACATGCGGAAACAAATGGAGCAAAGACCGCAACAGATAATCGATTTCCTCTGCCGAAGGCTGAACTCGACCGGGATCGCTCCGGTCTGGAACCTCGGTCGTCCCCACCAGCACTTGCTGGTTCCACGGGATCACAAAGATTGGGCGCCCATCGACGGCCTCAGTGTAGACGGCCGCCTCGGGCGCGCCCGCGAACCTCGGCACCACAATGTGCGATCCGCGGACGCCGCCAACCATGGGGTTCCTGGTCTGTATGTTTGAAGTCTGGCAGATGCCGTCCGCCCACGGCCCGGTAGCGTTGATGATCCAGGTGGCTTCGACGCGTTCCTCTTTTCCGCTCAGTTGGTCTCGGAGCAACGCCCCGGTCGCGCGTTGATTGCGAATCTCCACGCGCAGAACTTGAGTGTGATTGCGCGCCACCGCGCCGGCTTCGATTGCCTCCACCAGCCATTCCGCAACCAGCCGTTCCGGGAACTCACACTGCGCATCGTCAAAACTAAAGACCGAAAAACGCTTTCCTGCATCGAGTAGACGTTCGACTCTGTCTTGCTCCGTACCGGTCTGATCAATTCCCAGGCTGGCGCGTCCCATCTTGCGATAAAGCCACAGACCGGTGCGCACCGCGAGCGCGCTGCGGCGGCTTTCCCCATCCAAAGCCAGCAAAAACTGCAACGGATGGACCAGATGAGGATATCGTTGAAGCAGCCACTGCCGCTCCCGCAACGACTCGCGAACCTGTGCAATGTCCGCGTGTTCGAGGTAGCGCAACCCACCATGAATGATGCGAGTCGAGCGGCTGGTCGTGCCGGCCGCGAAATCGTGCTGCTCGACCAGCAACGTGCGCCGTCCGGCGCGCGCGCATTCCCGCGCAATGGCGACACCATTGATTCCGCCGCCGATCACCAACACATGAAAGTGCTGGTGCTCGAGTGATGGTCGCGTCATGCCCGGGTTCGTGTGCATGCCCATGGGCTAAGAATTAGAGAGATACAACTATAGTGTCGTCCTTTTTCTTCACTCTGGAAAAGATGACGTTAGTTTGAGCGCAGTGCAGCTTGCGATCCGACGAAGCGTTTGCCCCCGGACACAGACCTCGGTTACAGTGATTGCGCTCATGCCCACCACTGGAGATCGTTTCGAACACGCCGTTTCCATCATGGCCCGCCTGCGTGGTCCCGGTGGATGCCCCTGGGACCGCGAGCAGACTTTCGACTCCATCAAGCCCTATACCCTCGAGGAGACTTACGAAGTCCTCGAAGCCATCGACAATCGCGACTGGGACGAATTGACCGGCGAACTCGGCGACTTGCTGCTTCAGGTTCTCTTCTATGCGCAGATGGCGAAAGAGCAAGACACGTTTTCGATTGACGACGTGATAGATCGGCTTTCGACCAAGCTGGTGGATCGCCATCCGCATGTTTTTGGAGATGTGAAAGCGGAAACCTCGTCAGACGTGGTCCGCAACTGGCAAGCGCTTAAACAGGAAGAGAAGAAAAAACGGCTGGGTACGGGCGGTGGAGAGCCGGCAAAGAGTGACCACCGGCCGGAATCCGTTCTCGCCGGGGTTTCCGCCGCCATGCCGGCGTTGCTCGAAGCTCACAAGCTCAGCTCGCGCGCGGCCCATGTAGGTTTCGATTGGCCGAACCTCGAAGGACTGTTTCAAAAGCTTCAGGAGGAAACAGAAGAACTTCGAGCGGAACTCAAGGAAATTCCTGCGCCCGGTCCTCAGCCTTCCGGACGAGGAGTCGCCGGAGCCGGACGCCCACAAATCAGTGAGAATCTGCGCCAGCGGCTGGAAGCTGAGGTGGGCGACCTCTTCTTCGTGCTGGTGAACATCGCACGCCATCTTTCGCTTGATTCCGAGTCCGCGCTCAAAAAAACCAACCGCAAGTTTAAACGGCGCTTTCAGTGGATGGAGGATCAGTTACGCAGTTCGGGGCGCTCTCCTGAGCAAGCCTCGATGGAAGAACTCGAGTCCTTGTGGCGGGGAGCCAAGCAACAGGAGCAGGACGCCCGGTGAGCGCGGATTCGACCGTTATTCGCAAATGCCACGGGCTGGACGAAATGCGCGCCTGCGTCGCCCTGCAGAAGGAAGTCTGGGGTCTCAGCGATGCAGAACTAATGCCATTACGCATGTTCGCAGTGGCCGACAAGATCGGCGGTCAAGTGATCGGAGCTTTTACGGGCACGGAAATGCTAGGGTTCGCTCTCGCCGTCCCGGGCATTCGTGGTGCGCATTTCTATCTGCATTCGCAAATGCTTGCGGTCCGCAAAGAACATCGCAATGCCGGCATCGGTCGCCGTATCAAACTCTTCCAGCGCGACGACGCGCTATCTCGCGGTATTAACTTGATCGAGTGGACTTTCGATCCGCTGGAGATCAAGAACGCGTATCTCAATATCGAAAAGTTGGGCGCAATCGCCCGCCGCTACAGCGTGAATCAGTACGGAATTACCTCATCGCCTCTACAGGGCGGTCTGCCCACCGACCGGTTAGTGGCCGAGTGGTGGCTGAAGTCGAAGCGGGTCGAAGCCTTGCTGCAAGAGGGAAACAAGCCGCGCGGCGCAACTCTGGCCACGATTTCGGTCCCGGCTCAGATTTATGAGTGGAAGGCCTCCCTCTCATCCCGTAGCCAGGCAAAGGAAGTGCAGGATAGCAATCGAGAACAATTCGCAAGAGCATTTGCCGAAGGTCTCGCTGTGCTGGGCTATGAACGCGACCAGCAGGGAAGCGGCAAGTTTCTGCTGGGCCGCTGGAACGAGAAGTGGGTGTATCCCGAAACATGAGTTCGAAAGGTGTTCTCTGTGACTCTGTGTCTCTGTGGTGAATCGCTTTTGGTGAGTCGATCATGAAAATTGAGGCCGTCACCCTGCGTGAAATTCAAATGCCGCTCGTCCACTTTTTCGAGACGAGCTTCAAGCGCACTTTCAGCCGCCAAATTCTTCTATTGACCGTCCACTGTGACGGCATCGAAGGTTGGGGAGAGTGCGTCGCCGGCGAAGACCCGTTCTACAGCAGCGAATGGACGGAAAGCGCCTGGCCCACGATCAAACACTACCTCGCACCGGCCGTGCTGGGCCGCACGCTATCGGCCGCACGGGAGAGTGTGCCTCTAATGGCAAGAGTGCGAGGCCATCACATGGCCAAAGCTGCGGTCGAGAATGCCCTTTGGGACGCCGAGGCCCAAGAAAAACAGCTACCTTTGTGGAAGCTGCTCGGCGGCACTGTGCGCGAAATTTCCTGCGGCGTTTCCATCGGTATTCAGGACTCCATCGAGCAACTGCTGGAGAAGATTCAAACCGAACTGGCCGCCGGATATCGCCGTATCAAGGTAAAAGTGAAGCCAGGCTGGGATCTGAAGGTGCTCGAGCGCATTCGCTCACGCTGGCCTGAAATCACCCTCAGCTGTGATGCCAACTCCGCGTACACTCTGGATGAACTCGAACATCTCCGCAAGTTCGACCAGTTCAATCTGTTGATGATCGAGCAGCCGTTGTGGCACGACGATATCTACTATCACTCCCGGCTGCAGAAAGAGCTGCGCACTGCGATCTGCCTTGACGAATCCATCCATCACGCGCGTGACGCCGCCAAGGCTTTAGACCTAAGCGCTTGTCACATCATCAATATCAAAGCCGGGCGAGTGGGCGGTTTCACCGAGGCCAGGAAGGTTCACGATGTTTGCGCATCGAGAGACATCCCGGTGTGGTGCGGAGGCATGCTCGAGTCGGGAGTGGGGCGCGCCCACAACATCGCGCTTTCCACGCTGCCCAACTTTCGACTGCCGGGAGATGTTTCCGCCTCCAAACGCTATTGGAAGGAGGACATCATCGAACCTGAAGTCGAGGTCACGCCGCAGGGGACAATTCCAATCCGCGATGAACCCGGCACCGGCTATCGAGTACGCAAGGATGTGATCGAGAAGCTCACCGTCCGCAAAGAAACCATCCGACCGTAGAAACACGTAGCGGCGGACGCCTCGTCCGCCCGCGCCGAGCAGCGCAACCGTCTGAACAGTACCGACGACGTTCACACCCCGTCCGGGGCGTCCGGGGCTACGTGGTCTCAGCGACGCAACTTTCTATTTCGGATTACCGGTTTCTGCCTTCTGTTGTTTTTCCACCAGTTCCGCTTCTTGCTTCTTGAGCAGCTCCACTCCTTGCGCGAAGTTCATATCCGCAGGCGCCGTCCGAAAATTGCTGAAGACCTCGTCCGACTTGATGTTGAGGCTCTTGAACAGAAGTACCCGGCCGGTGAGGCTAAGGCTCATGCGGGTAAGTTCCCAGTCTCCAGGAATTACCTCACCCTGCTCCACCAGGAAATGTCCCCCTTGATCCAGATGCCCAAACAGCCCCCAGCCGAAGCTCACATCCTTGAGGAGGGTTCCGTCGATCTTTGCGATGCGATGCTGGCTCGCGTCGATCAGGATGCAGCCCCGCATGCCGGTCAGCACCTGTTCCACGCGACTGGGCGGACTATATTTCGGATTCGGGTGAAACATCAGGCGAATCAACTCCGCCCCCGCTTTTCCGATTTCCTGACTCCCAACCTCAGTTCCGTCGGGCTCGTAGAGGAAAGCATCCGGCAGCGCCTTCACGATTCGCGTGATGCGCTCCGCATCTTCTTTTTCCGACTTCTGTTTTTTATTGAGCCGCTCGGGATTGTTCACCATCCCCGCCAGGCGGGCGATTTCGGCCCGGCGCTGCTCCTCTGGCAGCGGTTGGTCGTTGGCGGCAATCACCATTCCCGCCATTCCCTCCCGGGTTTCGACGATCAGCTTGGTCTGTGAACCATGCGGCGTTTCTTTCCGATCAAGGAACATAACCTTCGCATCCGCTTCACTGGCTGCGACCTCCCTCTGCACGGTGCGGCGCACGAGTTCGGTCGGAGATTCAGCGATCTGTTGAGCGGCTACCGCTGAGGCCGCGCTCACGATCACGACGACTAGTGTGGCCGCCAATTCCGTTCCGGAGAGAGTGACTTTCATGAATCCCTCTGTCTAGCTTAGACGAGACCGTCGCTCATTCCCAGGCAGACGATTTGGGCCATTCTTGAAAGGCCTGAGTCCGAGCCAAAATATTTCGCCCGATCTTGATTCTCCATCCCCCGGAATCCCGCCAAATAGTTTAGAATCCTTTATTCCCGCTTGCAGCCCGCGGTCGATACGCCCAAAGGAGACTGTTGCTATGGATATGCCAAAGACCGGAGAGTTCGCGCACATCGGTAAATCTGTCGTCATTAAGGGAGAGCTTTCCGGCAGTGAGGATTTGTACGTCGACGGAACGGTTGAGGGCACGATTCAACTGCAAGGCAATAACCTCGTGATTGGGCCGAACGGCCATGTACACGCTGATGTCAACGCCAAAGGCGTGGTGGTGCATGGCAAGATGGAGGGGAACATCCGGGCCAGTGATCGAGTTGAGTTCCGGAAATCCGCGGTCATCGTTGGCGATATCGTTACCCAGCGCATCGCGATCGAAGACGGCGCCTACTTCAAGGGCAAGGTGGAAATCCAGAAGGAAGCCCTCAAGCCGAATTCGACATCTAACCGGACCGAGCACCAGGGGGAAGGGAAGAGCACATCGGCTTCAGTTGCGACTGGGGCTGCGGCGGCCGCGTCTGCTGCGGCGCCCTCGGGCACCGGCAGCTTGGCGTCAGCGACAGGACCGAGCACTCCAGTAACCAAGCACTAGAACTTTTCGCCGGTTCAACTGTGCAACCCGCGCTATATTTAGAGTGCGGGACTCTGTTGAGCCGGACGCCAGGAATTTGCTATGGCATCCGTAACCCACAGCTTCATGAAAATCTTTCGTGGCTCATCCACCGACGCGTCCGCGGCCGCCAGGGCTGTGTCCATGACGCAGCGGCTCACCCGCCGCTCCAGCGGACTGGGCGAAATCTCGCGTACTCTGCAATCCAAGGAACCGATTTGCGTTCTGGACATCGGGTACACCTCAGCCACCAACATCCGCTACCTAACCGAACGCGGACACAAGATATACAGCGAAGACTTGCTCGAGGCTTCGACCGATCCGTCGCTGATCACGAAAAATGAACAGGGGCAGATCATCCTGGATAGCAGGCGTTTTCTGGCCGATAACTTGGTTTACCCGGCGGCTCAGTTCGACATCGTTCTGTGCTGGAATCTGGCCGACTACATGGACGAGAGTCTGGTCAAGCCGGTGGTGGCGCGACTCTGGTCGACGATCAAACCCGGAGGCATGCTGCTGGCGTTCTTTCACACTCACGAAGCCGGCCCGGACGCGCCCTGCTACCGCTACCACATCGTGGGCAATGACGTCCTGGAAATGCAGCACGTAAAAACGCGAAAAGAAGCGCGCAGGGGTCCGACCGGCGCGATTCATACGGCCATCGACAAGGGCTTCCGCCTGCAGCGGGTTTTCAACAACCGCCACATCGAAACCCTGTTCCGCGACTTCGGTTCAATCAAATTCTTCCTCACCCGCGACAACATCCGCGAAGTCCTGGTGGTTCGCTAGGCGCGATCAAGGACGGGCGTTTTGCCCGTCCAGCGCAGCAGCGCTGCGCGAGAAGATCAAGAACAAGATTCAGAGACCGCTGACCTACCTCGTCTTGCTCACCAAGTATCGCGTGATGGCCGGGGTCTTCTCCAGCAGACGGAGAATCGGGGTCCGCAGGGTCTGCGGCAAACTCAGCATCCGCCGGATTCTCGAAGACGTCCGGAAAACGGGAATGAGCCGCCGCTCATAGATCGAACAATAATCGCGCGCCGCCTCCGGGAGTGAAATGCTACCCGCGAAGAACGGAATCAGGCACTCCCCCGCCAAACGGCTGCTGCGCAAAGCCAAAGAAATACCGTCGCCCACGAATGGGTCCACAAAGGCAGCGGCATCGCCTACCATCAGGACGCCGTCGCGCTCCCCTTGCGGTTCGCGAAAGACCAGTGGGGAAGTGCTCACCGCATCACTAAGAGGCTCCCAGCGGCAGCTCCGTTCTTGCAACGCGGGGTGGTGAAGGAAAACCTCCGGCAATGTGCTGGCCACATCGGCGCGAACCATGGCACAAGCGTTGACTCTTCCGGATTGTGCGACTCCATCTCTAATGTTCACAGGTTGCACCCCGCAGTAACCGCCGTCGAAGAAATAAAGATCCACGGAATCTGGTGGAGAAGATTCGGCAAAATGTCCTTTGAGGCCGAGCCACTTGACGCCTCCGTTCTGGACGTGCGCCTCAGCATTCACATTCGACCAACGGCCCGAGGCATTGACCAGCGCACGACTTTCAAATTCTTCCCCTGAAGTCTTTACCAGAAACGGACCCGTCCCAGAAATACTTTGAACCGCAACTTGCTGCCGGGTTTCGACTCCACACTGTTCCGCTGATTGCCAGAGTGCGCTGTCGAGCTCTAAGCGAGAGATGCTTGTAGCAGACGGTTCGACGGTTGCCTGAAGCGTGCGGCCATCAAGAAACACCCGAGCGCGCGGAATGCGAATTGCCTCGGAAAGGAACTGCGCATCTCGCGGAGCAAGGAGGCCAGCGAGCAGGTCAAGAGACTCTGCGGAAACAAATTCGCCACACACCTTATGTCGAGGGAAACGCCCGCGTTCGAGCAACAACACCTGCGCGCCATTGCGGGCGCAGGTGATGGCCGCCGAAGTTCCTGCTGGCCCGCCGCCGACCACGATCAGGTCGTACATCGTTCTATCTCTTCCACGCGATCGCTCCCATACGAAAAAGGGGACGGCGTTCAATCTCCACCCTCGCAGCCGTGGTTTGCCGCAGCATCTGTTGCATTTCCTCAAGTGTGTATGCTCGGCGCACCGAAGCCGGCGCATCGTGGTGGGTGAACCGACTGCGATACAGTGGCAGGCTCAAATAAACCAGAGCCAGGTGAATCGGATCACGGATGACGTCATTGATGATCACCGCGGCGCGAGACACCCGCAGGCCTTCGTTAACGAACTGCACCAACTCCCGTGGTTCCAGATGATGAGCGAACAGGCAGCAACTCACCAGATCAAAACTTCCATCTGCGAAGGGAAGCGCAAGTGCGTCCCCGGCCACACCCGAAGTTCCATTTCCGAAACGGTTCCTCAGATGAGAGGAAGCGCGATCAAGCAGCGTGACCTGAAGTTCGACGCCCAACTTCCGCATGCGGTCGCTTGCAGCCCGAGGAACATATCCACCGCCCGCCGCCACCTCTAACAACGACAGCAAACTGCAACGAAGTGTCCGCGCCACCTGCGCAATCATCGACTGGGTTACGGCGATTCCCCCGAACCACTGATTGATGTGCTGCAAGTCGGAGATTGCCCGGACGATCTCTGCGGGCGTGCCGGAATCATTGTCGAGCAATTCGGGAATGACCACGCGTTTCATAGTCAGGAAACTGAAGCCGCGTCCATTGACTACACCTCCGCCAGCTCTTCTTCCAGCAACTGCTTGTTATAAAGATCGGTATAGTAACCATCTTTGGCCACGAGTTCGTCATGAGTTCCGAGTTCGACAATTCGTCCAGCGTGCAGCACGGCGATGCGGTCGGCATTTCGTACGGTGGAGACCCGGTGGGAAATGAAAATCGTGGTGCGACCGCGCATGACTTCACGCAGGTGATTGAGAATCTTGTCTTCCGTATGAGTGTCGACGCTGGACAGCGCGTCGTCGAGAATCAGAATACGCGGGTTGCGAACGATGGCCCGTGCAATCGCCGTGCGCTGCTTCTGGCCGCCAGATAGGGTAATGCCGCGCTCTCCCACCAGAGTTCGATACTGTTCAGGAAAACTCTCGATCTCCTCTGCAATGCTCGCCGCCTGCGCCACCGAGCGGACCTGTTCGTCCGTAGCGTATGCCTTTCCAAAGGCAATATTCTCGCGAACGGTATCGCTGAACAGGAAAGTTTCCTGCGGCACAAAACCCAGATTGCGCCGCAAGGCTGCGATCGGATATTCACGGATGGGAATGCCGTCGATGAGCACCGATCCCGGCTCAGCATCGTAAATACGCGGGATCAAGCTGACCAGTGTTGTCTTGCCGGAACCCGTAGGCCCCACAATCGCCAGACTGCTGCCGGCCGGAATGCGCAGGCTGATGTCATGCAAAACCGGTGTGGAGTTATAGGAAAAGTTCAAGTGCCGAAACTCGATCTCCCCAAGTATTTCAGCGCGAGCTGGTGACTCGGCTGTTCCAGTGCGCGCGGCTTGGATTGCCTCGCTGTCTTCGATCTCGGGCTTCTCCACGAGAATCTCGTTGATGCGCCCCATCGACGCCGTGCCGCGCTGGAAAATATTGATGACCCAGCCCAGCGCAATGATCGGCCAGGTAAGCTGTACCATGTAAGTATTGAAGGCGACAAAACTGCCTACCGTGATCCGCCCGGTAATCACCTGACGCCCGCCCAGCCAAAGCACCAACACAACCGCAAGACCCAGCATGGTTTCGAGCGTAGGCCAGAGCATACCCATCAAACGAACCAGCTTCAGGCTGCGCTTTATGTATTCCTGATTCGAGGTCTCGAAGGCCGCGATTTCAGCCTCTTCCTGCACGTAGGCGCGGATCACGCGTGCGCCAGAAAAATTCTCCTGGGCGCGGGCCGAGATATCGGAAAACATCGCTTGGATTCTTTCGAAGCGCTCATGAATCAGGCGTCCAAAGTACTGGATGGTGATGCTGACAATCGGCAGGGGTAAGAACGCGTACAAAGTCAGCTTGGGGCTGATCGAGAGCATGAAGGCCAGCGCCCCGGCGGTAAAGACAATAGTGTTCGCCGAATACATGATCGCCGGCCCCAGCAGCATGCGCACCGCATTCAGGTCGTTGGTCGCGCGCGCCATAATGTCGCCGGTTCGGGTGCGCTGGTAGTAAGAATAGGAAAGGCCTTCGAGGTGGCGGAACAAGTCGTTGCGCAGATCGAATTCGATTTCGCGAGAAACCCCAATCACGATCCAGCGGGTCAGAAACTGGAAGATTCCCTTCGTCGCCGCCACCGCCAACAACAGCAAAGCGTATTTGCCGAGCTTATGTTCAGTGACTCCGAGATGAAGATCATCCACCGCCCGTCGAATCACCAGCGGAAAAAGAATCCAGATGCCGTTGGTCAGGAAAATGCACACCGTCCCCGCCACATAGTCGCGGCGGTACTTCTTAAAGTAGGGGATCAGAGGGCGCAGGCTTTTCGGCAGCATCGGCTCGTTAGATGTGATTCTAACAGCCCCGGCTTCAGTTTCCCCGCGTCACCGGCGCTAGATCCGGCGACCACCAATCGGGGAGAATGCGACTATGCCAGCCGTCAAGAGCAAAACCACCCAGCTCCCAAGAAAGAACCAGGCGGAATCGATCAGGTAGGAGTACACAAGATCAACGTTCACAATTTCGCTCCATCAAACGCAGTTTCAGCAAATGTTCCGGTTCTTCAGATGGGCTTTACCGGTTACCTGTTTGTATTCCTCCAGAATCGCACGAACGGCGTTGAGCCGCCCCAGAGACGTCAGATACGGATCGGTGAGCGCCTCCTCAATCAGCGACATCCAGCATTCAACAGCCTTCTCTACGCCAACTGCCATTTCGCTGGCGACAGCATCTACAAAATCCTCTGAAGAAGCCTTAATGGACAAGCATCTACCTGCCTTCTTAATCCGTCGGCTGAACTACCCCGTCTGGGGGAGGAACCTCACCCCCTCCCGTCCCTCCCCCTTGCGGCACAAACTTGATCACTGATTCGGTGCCTGGTCCGGACGCTCTCCTTGCTCGTGTTCGTGCAGGTGGCGTTCGAACCGCTGCTCATGCTTGGCGATGAACTGTGCCAGCTTGGTTTTCTGCTCTGCAGTAAGAACCTGATAAGCCTGCGATGCGATGCGGGCGTGTCCCACCTCAAGTTGCGTGTGAACCTGCGCCTCCTGGCTTGCAATCGCCTGGGCCTTGGACTCATCAAAGCTGCCGCTTTGGATGAGCTGCATCATTTGCTCGCGGCTCTGCTTTTCCTGCTTGAACAGTGGCTCCAACCCCGGCTTCTCTTTGGCAATGATCTGCTTGATCTGCGCCTGCTGTGCATCGGTCAGATCGAGGTAGTCAGTGAAGAAACCCAGCATGGGTCCGCCAAAGAAATCACCACCACCGCGCCGCCCGCCGCGGGAATGTGCCATGGCAAGTCCCGCTACCAGCACCACCGCTAAAGCTGCAAACAGTATCCTGCTACGACTGAACTTCATACACTCTCCTGTGAGCATTCCCCTTGATCGGAAAACCTCAAATTGCTTCTGAGTATTAGAAACACTTTCCCCGCCCTTTGGTGGTAAAGAGTCGGTCAACCAGAGTAAAGTTTTGTAAAGCGCGACAGCCGCGGGATTGACAATTCTTTACCCTCTCGATCGGCGCCGCTAACTAAAATGAGCAAAGTGGATCGCATCCTGGTCATCGACGACGACGTGGAACTCTGCAGCCTGGTAAGCGAGTATCTCGGGCCAGAGGGCTTTCACATTGAATCCGTACACGACGGCAATCGGGGCCTGGATCGCGCTCTAAGCGGAGACCACTTGCTGGTGGTACTGGATGTAATGTTGCCTGGCATGAACGGCTTCGACGTGTTGCGGCGCATACGAAATACCTCGCGCGTTCCGGTTCTACTGCTCACCGCGCGCGGTGAAGACGTGGACCGAATCGTGGGCTTGGAAATCGGCGCCGACGACTATCTTCCCAAGCCTTTCAATCCTCGCGAACTGGTGGCCCGCATCCGGGCCATTCTGCGCCGAACCCAGGCGGGAGAGAAGAGCGGAGCCGGCGAGGGACAGATTCCTGAAGTGGTGCGGGTCGGTGATATCGAACTCGACCCCGCCACTCGCATCGTTCTCCAGAACGGCAAGCCGGTCGAGCTGACCTCGGTCGAGTTCAATTTGCTGCACGTCTTACTGCGCGAAGCCGGACGCGTGGTGACCCGCGAGCACTTGGTGGACGCCGTCCTCAGCCGCAAGTTCTCGCCCTTTGACCGCAGCATCGATATGCACGTCAGCAAAGTCCGTAAGAAGCTGGGCGACTCGGATATTGGGAGCGACCACATCAAGACCGTCCGCGGTGTGGGATACATCTTCGCCCATCCCCGAGACAATCCCCGGCCTGAAGCCATCAAGAGTGCAGCCACCAGAGGCGAGAAAACATGAGAAGCCTGTTTGTCAGAATCTTTCTCTCCTACTGGATGGCGCAGGCGCTTTTCCTGGTGTTGGCCATTCTGGTAACGCTGGCCATGCATCCCTCAGGCGAGATTGCAGGTGTGCAAGCGCAACAAGCGCGTTTGCTCAGCGAGGCAGTCCATGCGTATCAGACGGGAAGAGAAGAAGGCGCGCGAAACTATCTTCGATCGGTGCGTGACTCTCAACACGTGCGGCTGTTCCTTTTTGATGAGAGAACTCGCGACTTAACCGGACGCACGCCGCCGGAATGGATCCTGCGCGTGGCCCGCGGCCAGACCGCCACTGCCGACCGCCTCTGGGGCCGGTTTGGGCCCGGCCGGTTTCTGCGGCAAACCCAAACTGCTTCCGATGGCCATTCCTATACTCTGGTCATCGAGTTTCCCCCGGGAGAGCATGGATTGTTCGGCCCGCACGGCTTGCCCGGCCTGGGGATTTTCATTGCCATTATTTCTTCTGGCCTGGTCTGCTACATCCTGGCGCGATATTTAACTTCGCCCATCACCCGCCTCCGTGCCGCCACCCAGAAACTAGCTTCGGGCGATCTCACTGCGCGCGCCGGCTTGCCGGGGGCACGGCGTCACGACGAAATGGCGGAGTTAATGCGGGACTTCGATCGTATGGCGGAACGTCTCCAGAATCTGGTGACGGCGCAGAGCCGGTTGCTGACCGATATTTCACACGAACTGCGATCTCCGCTGGCACGCTTGACGGTTGCTCTGGAACTGGCCCGCCAGCGCAGCGGGTCCGAAGCCGGCAGCGCGCTGGACCGCATCGACCGCGAAACCAACCGGCTCAATGAACTAATTCAACGGCTGCTAACTATCGCCCGGCTCGAAGCCGGGGACGAATCCATCGAGAAGCTGGCGGTGCACCTCGAACAGATCGTTCATGAAATCGCCAGAGACGCCGCCTTTGAAGCTCAAGCCCGCCATTGCCAGGTCGAAGCCACGATTACGGATGACTGCGTGGTCATCGGAAGTCCCAGCTTGTTGCACAGTGCCATCGAGAATGTTGTCCGCAACGCCATCCGCTATACCCGGGAGGGCACCAGCGTTCGAGTACGCCTGGAGCAAGGCGTGGGAATAGAGGGCGACAGCCTTCAGGGTCCGGAAGCCGTGGTGCGCGTGACCGACTCCGGCCCCGGTGTGCCCGAGGATGCGCTAGATAAACTGTTCCTCCCGTTCTACCGCATCGACGACGCCCGCGGACGCCAGACCGGCGGCGTCGGCCTGGGCCTGGCCATCACCGATCGCGCCGTGCGCCTGCACGGCGGCACCGTCAAAGCGTTCAATCGCCCGCAAGGCGGCCTCGAGATCGAGATTCGCCTGCCCTTGTCCTCCACGCAGCCGACAAGTGAGGCCGATCATCGCACCATCACAATCTCCGCGCGCGAGTTATAGCCGCGAGAACGTCACGCGTTCCCGTTTATTCAGAAAAAACCAAGCGCCGGGAATACTGAGCTTCCAGTCCGCGCAGCGGACGGGAGGTGCTTCGCCACGCGTTCATTACGGTGATCTAGCTGAACCGGGTAGTCCGCCAGAGCGCAATCCCACAGCCCGCCAGCAGCACAAGCATAGCCACTGAAACCGCGGCCGCCCAGCGCAAATCAATGTCCACGCGCGGCAGCCGCGCCATGGCCGCCATCGCCACAAAGATCGCAGTGACCCCTCCGACCAGCAGCCAGTCGATCAAGCTTCTGCCGCCCGGTCCTGCTTCGAATTCTCTGCCTTCCATGCTGGCCCGCACGTAGGCGCTTTCAATGCGATAGCGTTTGCCCTCGCGTTCTGCCGCATCCTGCCAACGCGAATGTTCCCGCCCGGTCGCCGACGACAGCGCAATCGCAACCGCTCCCAGCGCCATCAAGATTGATCCACCAATCACCTCGGCATAAACTCTCTGGCTTCCGCCGCGCAGTTCATGAAAAACCAGGATGCCCCACAGCAGCCCCCAGATCTGATTCGTGTTCGAGAGTGGAACCCCGCGGCTGATCCCGACATACTTCGCGGCGTACTGCTGAAATAAGTCTCCGATCACCCAAACCAAGCCGCCCAGCATCAACCAAAAAAGTACCGCCCGCGCGCCCACGATTTCACGCCACAGCGGGACCGCTCCCATGTAGCTCACGGCGAGAATTGTCATCGTGAACAATTCTCCGAAAGTAAAAAAAGTTATGAACGAAAGCGGATTCATCCCGGTCAAGTAAGCCTTCCGATAAGGGATATACATGGTTCCCCACAAAATGCCCGCACCGAGCGCCGCGACCACGCCCAGAGTCGCCTTGCCCGCCGGAGCTTGCGATGAAGATGCAAGGGCAAGCAACGTCGCCCCTCCGAGCATACCCAGCGCCCCACCAAGCACTCCCAGCCAGCGGCTCCATCCCGCCTGACGAAGTTCGTTGAACAAAACAAATCCCCAGAAAATTCCCAGCAAGCTGTTCGTATTCCACAGAGGAAACGCGATGCTCAGGCCAACGTCGCGGATGGCATAAATGGTCATGGTATTGGCCACTGCCCACATGCATCCCGCGAGCACCGCCCAAATAATCAGATGAGGCGCCTGCCGCACATCCTTGCTCACATAGGACGTTCCGTGAACCAGCGCCGGGATACTCCAGCGCGCCAGAAAAACTCCCGCAACCATGATCAGTGAAACTGTAAGCGGCGAGATCCCAGCGCTGACCAGTTTGATTGGCGCCTCGGCTCCGCCCAGCCACGCCCCGGCCGCGAACCCGCAGAACACTCCCAATCCCTGCAAAGTTCGCAGACGGCTGGCTGCCATCGGAGTGTGAACCGCAACTGCGTCCAAGCGTCGTCCTTTCCCGCCCTAGCGAAGCTCCCGCAAGAAAAGCAGTCCCGCCAAAAGCACCAGCAACGGAATCCAGAAGTGCAGGTCGCGGATGACGGTGCCGAATAAACTGCCAGGCCGCGTCCTCAAATTCTTGTCATTCATCGATCTCACCAATCAGCATCGAAACACGGTGCGTTCAGCAAGCACCCAGAGTGTACCAGTCCGTCCGAAGAAACAACTGAGAACCGGGAACCGGCAACTGACCACTGACTTTTTCGTCATCCGGTTGCACTGGGAAGCGCCGACCCTCCTCCGTTCTCATCACGAGGTGGCCTTTCTTCCTTGACAGCACAACGTTCCAGGCGCATTATTCCGGGCATCGCTGCTGTGAATGACTTCAGAGCCTGTAGTAGACCCTTGGGGCAGTGTTCTCCCGTCTTCATTTTTAGAAAACTCGTAAGGAGAATTCCAAATGAGAATCACAGCTAAGAGCTTCTCCATCGCGCGTATGTGGTCGCACCGTTGTTAGCTTGTTTCGCGGCAACGCTTGCGCTCGCCCAATCCAACATTCCACAGATTCAGCACGTCATCGTCGTCATCCAGGAAAATCGTACTCCGGATAATCTGTTTGGCAGCGATGCTTTTGCCAATCAACATCAGTTGCCCGGTGCGGACCTGGTTCAAACCGGGCAGTGCTACATCACAGCGCCACCGGAAACAGTTCCGCTACAGCCCCTAGCTCTCGGTACCACTTGCGATCCCAGTCACGGGCATAACGACTGGAAGACCACTTATCAGGGCGGATTGATGGATGGAGCCTGCGCCGTACGTACGGCCAACTGCGGCGCGATGAGTAATCCGCAGTACACCTATGTCCAATCTTCAGACGTGGTGCCGTATTTTCAAATCGCTCAGCAGTACGGCTATGCTAATTATTTCTTCCAAACGAACCAGGGGCCGAGTTTCCCAGCTCATCAATTCCTGCTTTCCGGGACTTCGGCGCCTACCGATCCCAGCGACCCAACCGTCTGCTACTACGGCATGTCAGAACATTTTCCCTGCTATC
>Ga0210410_10001822_pt1 | contig 19542 bp, 19 predicted proteins | sample IncBWC4MmetaG_FD_161058 | JGI IMG/M metagenome (GOLD analysis project Ga0210410, IMG submission 161058) | Forest soil microbial communities from Barre Woods Harvard Forest LTER site, Petersham, Massachusetts, United States - Inc-BW-C-4-M | ecosystem: Environmental > Terrestrial > Soil >... | reverse complement strand
TCGTGACCACACAATACGCAAAGGGCTTGGGCAACACCGTGCCAGACATAGCGTCGATGTTGCCGGACACTCCGCCCATCGATAAGCTGATGTTTTCCTGCTTCGGCAGCGACGCGTTCTGCTCATTGCTGAAGCGCCTCCCCGGCCAACGGACGACCATACTCTTGTGCGGGATGGAAACACACATCTGCGTAATGCAGACCGCGCTGGGGGCGCTCGGCGACGGCTATCTGGTGCATGTGGCTGCCGATGCTGTCAGCTCGCGGACAGAATTGAATTGGCGGATCGGACTCGATCGCATGCGCGCCGCCGGAGCCATTGTTTCCTCGACCGAGATGATGATCTACGAACTGCTGCGCTCGTCAGGCGCGCCCGCCTTTCGAGAAATGCTGCCCCATCTGAAGGCCTGAGTTTTCCCGTAGAGACGGGGCTTGCCCCGTCTCTGGCTGCCAATAAACTTGTTCTCGCGTTGGCGCAGCGCTAGTTTTTGGGTGGCGCAACGTTCGTTTTTGGGTGGCGCCGCGCTTCAGCGCTGCGGTAACTCTGCATTGCTTTGAAGATGGCTGCCGGTGAGGGCACCGAAGGCGCTGGAAACCTACTTCCCCGCCCCTTCCTGCTCTTTCTGCTTTACCCGCACCACCGTGATCTTCGAAAACCCTTCTTCAAACGTAGGCGCTTTCAACTTGCTCGCCATCTTGCGCATGATATCTTCCGGGACGGCGCGGCCACGGCGCTGATGGCGCTCCATGCAAACCTCCAGCGGGACATCGAAGAACACGCCCTGCACATCGTAGCCGTAATCTTTGGCCAGCTTGATCCAGCTACTGCGGTCATGGGGAGTAAGGTTCGTCGCATCCACGTAGTTCATGGGACGCCGCGCGACCAGCCTCGCCTTCAGCATCGATCGCAGGTTGGAAAAGACCAGATCCTGAAAGCGCTGCTCCTGCGCGTCATCGAATAGAAGTTCGCGCAGCAGGTCGCTCGAGAGCGGATGAATGTTGTGCCGCTTGAACCATGAACTCTTGCCCGATCCCGGCAACCCGATCGCCAGGACTACCGTTCCCTTGCTGGGGCGCGCGGGAGCCGGCGCAGCTTGAGCCGGCAGCCGCCCCACAACCACCGGTTTCGGGGCGGATGCTTCTGCTTCGGACGCTTCTACCGCGGATGCTCCAACCGCGGAAGGTTCTCCGGCGACTGCGACCGCTGGTGTAGCAACTGCCGGCCGCGAGCGACCTCCGCCACGACCTCCGCGGCCGCGACGACGGCGCGACGTTCGTGGTCTCGGTTCACCTCCCGCAGATTCGGTTGATGATGCCGCGGCGTCTGCCGATACCGGTTCAGGCGCGCGCGCCGACTCAGGCTCCGCTCTCGCCGGGCGGTGCGACTCAGCCACCGGAGCCGCCACTGGAACTGCAGACGGCGCGTCCGGCTCGTTATCGTAAAACCTCGGCTGCAACGGCTCGGGCGCGTTGGTTGCTTCTTTGGCGGAGCCTTCTCCGGGCTTCTTGCGGCGCTTCAAGCGCTCGGTCATCCATTTGCGCATATAGCTGCTTGTAGCACACCGGCGCATGATGGGGCAATCAGCGCCCCGTGGCGGCCACGATACCCAGGGACTACCAGATTGAGACATTGAGGCATTAGAACCGTCGAGGCAATGATGCAATGTTTCAATATCTCAATGCCTCCATGATTCAATACAATAAATCCATGAATCCAACGCATCCCGCAACTCTCCCGGTTGCTGCCGGACAACTCCCCGCCGTGCCCCTGACGGTCGAAGGCTATGCCACGCTTCACCAGATGATGCGCTTCCGCCGGACTGCATGGCGCGCCCTTCCTGAGAAAGACCGTCGCGAGATCGCGAACGAAGGCGCGAAATTGCTGACCGAGATGGAAGGCAAGACCGACGGCCAGTCCGCCCTGTTCTCCGTGCTCGGACACAAAGGCGACCTGATGCTGGTCCACTTCCGCGGGACCTTCGACCAGCTCAATCAGGCGGAGCTCGATCTGGCCCGCCTTCGACTCAATGACTTCCTCGAACCTGCGACTTCGTACTTGTCGGTGATTGAGCTGGGGCTATACGAGTCGTCGCTAAAAACCTATAAGGCGCTCGCCGATCGTGGCGTCGAACCGCACTCGGACGAATGGAAAAAATCGATCCAGGAAACCATCGCGCGCCAGAAAGAAGCGATGAAGCCGCGCCTCTTCCCCTCAATGCCGCCGAACCGCTACCTCTGTTTTTATCCCATGGACCGCCGCCGCGGCGAAGACAAGAACTGGTACACGCTCCCGATGGAGGAGCGCCAGCGCCAGATGAATGAGCACGGCCTAGTCGGACGCCGCTATGCCGGAGAGGTGAAACAGATCATCACCGGCTCCATCGGATTCGACGATTGGGAGTGGGGCGTCGACCTCTTCGCCGACGATCCCCTGGTTTTCAAAAAGCTGATCTACGAAATGCGCTTCGACCACGTCAGCGCCGTGTATGCGCTCTTCGGAACTTTCTACATCGGATTGCGCTGTCCAGCCAACCGGCTATACGACTTACTAGAAGGAAATTTGCCGCAACACAATCAATCCGCAGTTTGACCTAGTTTTGAACTGGTGTGGGGAGGGGCGCCTCGCCCGTCCAAGTCAAGCGAAGCTCGGCAGCTGCCCGCGGCCATCGCAACTCTGAATGCGCTTCTACCCGCGAACGCGCTTCCCTTTCGGATGCTTTGCCCTCGAAAATCGAAACTCGTGCCGCTTCATATCCACCCGCGCCCCAAGAAATGTCACACCCTCCATGCGCAGGCGGAATCTCTGTTCAGCGGCATTTTCTCCGCACAACTTGATGGCCCCGCCCGAGCCGACCACGCGATGCCAGGGCAAACCCGGAACCTGGTGCAGGATGCGTACCACCTGCCGCGCCGCGCCAGCCCAGCCCGCGGCCTTAGCTAAAGCTCCGTAACTCGAGACCATCCCCACCGGCAAGCCGCGAATGCAGCGCACGACGCGGGCGCGCTTATCCTCCAGGATGCTTCTCGACTTCGACTTCTCAGACTTGGATTCAGATCGTCGTTTCACGGATCAACATCTACCGAAAGATCATGCCAACTTGGATTCGCTAATACAAACTTTTACACAAGCCCGTAAAACCTGCTCTTACGATAAGCGCATCCCATGACTTTGCCCACCACCAAAACTGCCTTTTGGAGAATACTATGTTTCGCTTGATGAAAGCCCTGCCCCTGACATTAGCCCTTGCAGCGTTGAGCATTTCCGCCACTAGCTGTGGCTCCGGTAGTTCAGCACAGGCTCGTTTCGTCAACACCATCCCGAACACCAGCGTCTATGGTAATGGCCTTGATGTCGAGGTCAACGGAACGAAGCAGTTTACCGACGTTACATTCCCCAACGCTTCCGCATCAACTTATACGAGTGTAGCTGCCGGTAGTGACACGATCTTGGGACTTCAAACCGGCACCACCACCCAGGTCTTCAGCGACACCGCTAGCTTGAGCGGTGGGAAGCAGTACACCCTGGTGGCAACTGGATTTGCCAGCGGCAGCGGCGGTTTCGTTACTTTACTGACTATCTCTGACACCAACACCGCGCCAGCAGCGGGTAACGTGGAATTCCGCGTCATTAGCGCATCGCCCAGCGGCCCCTCCGCTGTCGATGTTTATATCGAAGCGGAACCCTTCAGCGGCAACCTCACGTCCCCAGCGATCTCCGCCCTTGCCTACACGCAAACGAGCAGTTACGTAACCATTCCCTGGAATTCCGGGGGCGGCGGTTGGGTGGTGTTCGTCACACCGGCCGGGAGCACGACACCAATCTTTAGCCAGACGTTCAATTTCGGCGGCCAGACCACCACAGCGATTCGTACCCTCGTGCTCACGGACGTCCAGGGTGGAGGTGCAATGAATCAGGCTTTTTTAGAGCTGAATGACCTCAACTAATCGCTTGGCAAGCAGCCCAGGCTCAACGTGGAGTCTCCCCGCTGCGTTCGGGAAAAGGAACCGGGCCTCGACGAGGCCCGGCGAACCACCTAAGCCGCATCCTTCTTAAACGACTGCGCGGCCACCTCTTCATCGTCGAACACTTCAAAAATCGTAAGCAGCTTGGTGATCTGGAGAAGGTCACCGACGCGCTGGCTCAGCCTCGCCAGTTTCACCGCGCCACCGGCGTTGCGAGCAGTGGTGTAAAGCGAGACCAGCGTTCCAAGTCCGCCGCTATCGATGTAATTCACTTCATGCAGATTCAGCACAACCTTAGGACTCTGGGCAAGCAGTTTTTTGACCGTATCGCGCAGGCTGGCCGACTCTTCGCCGAACACAACTCGACCGCTACAATCCACCACCAGCACGCCATCCACCTGTCGAGTACTCATTCTCAGTTGCATCGCCGCTTCTTCTCCGAATTCGCAGTAAAACTCAATTCAAGAGCCTACCCCGCCTGACCCGGCCACGCAAGCGTCGACCGTTGAGAAGAGGCTTGCCCGCCTCATCCCGCGGCCGGAGACGCGGCAAGCCGCGTCTCTACCGATGCGTCCATGCCGGCGCAAACCTCGCGCTCACGAGACTGTATAATCAATGATTCCGATGAGCTACCAGGTCCTGGCGCGCAAATACCGGCCGCAGAAATTTTCCGACGTCATCGGCCAGGAACATGTCACCCGCACCCTGCAAAATGCGATCGCGCAGGAGCGCATCGCGCACGGCTATATCTTCAGCGGCCATCGCGGAATCGGCAAGACGACGGTCGCGCGCATCCTGGCAATGTCGCTGAACTGCCGCTCGAGCTCCGACAACAAGCCGGTCGCCGAGCCTTGCGGCGTATGCGATTCCTGCACCGAGATTCGCGCCGGCAACGCGGTGGACGTGATCGAAATCGACGCGGCCACCAATCGCGGAATCGACGAGATCCGCGAATTGCGCGAGGGCGCCCGCTACCGTCCGGCGCGCGATCGTTTCAAAATCTACATCCTCGACGAAGCCCACCAGATCACCGACGCGGCCTTCAATGCGCTCCTAAAAACGCTGGAGGAGCCTCCCAGCCACGTGATCTTCATGATGGCCACCACCCAGCCTGAAGATATTCCCCAGACCATCCGCTCGCGCTGCCAGCACTTCAGTTTTCGGGCGGTGAAGTTCGAAGACATCATGGGGCAACTCCGCGACATCGTGACGAAAGAGAAGATCCCCGCCGACGACGACGCTCTCGCTCTGCTCGCCGAAGCGGGCGACGGCTCTTTGCGTGACGCGCTCTCGATCCTCGACCAGGCCATCGCTTCCACCTCCGACCACCTCACTCTCGGCTCCGTTCGTAGCCTGATCGGCGCCGCTCCGGCAACGGCGCTCGAAACCGTAATGCAGGCGGTCGCCGAAAGTGCGAGCGACAAAATCCTGGTGCTGGTTGACGAGTTGATCGGCGAAGGCCACAGTCCCACGCATTTCGCGCGCCAGTTGGTGCGCTTCCTGCGCAATGTAACGGTGGCGAAGATCGCGGGCAAGGACTCGGGCCTCCTGCAGGTTTCGTCCGATGAACGCGCCCGCGTGAGCCGCATTGCCGAGCTCTTCAGCGAGGAAGACCTGACGCGCCATTTGCAGATCATGCTGCGCACCCATGGAGAACTCGGATACCGCCAGGAACAGCGTTTCCATCTCGAACTGGGACTGCTGAAGATGGCCCACGCCCAACGTCTGCTGCCGCTCGAACAGTTGCTGAGCGATGCGGCGGCATCCGCTTCCGGACCAGCGCGCACCATATCACGGCCGGTTCTCGCTTTGCCGACTGAGGCCCGGCGCACCGAGCCGGTCACGCCGGCGCGATCGAGTACGGTGTCGCCGTTCGCCGCTGACTCCGCGCGCAAAGGCGCTCCCAAGGCGGAATTCTCGGGCGCAACCAGTGGATCGAGCGCCAACCTCGTCATCATGGGATCGGCCGCGCCGGCGGTTGAAGAGTCATCGGCGGCACCCGATCCGGAGCCATCCGAGCGTGCCCAAGCAAAAACCGAAATAAGACCTCAGACGAAGACCGAGCGAAACGCCGAGTCTCTTCCGGACGCCGTCCTCAACGCGCTGGCCAATCAGCCAATGCTCGTTTCCCTATTGGACAATGCGGAGTGGAGACTGGAAGGAAATGCACTGATCGCAAAAGTGGCAGCTTCCAGCACCATGATAGAAATGTCATTCACCGCTGACGCGCGCCGCATCGCCAGTGCCGCCGCCAGCGGTCTGGCGGGCAGGCCAATCAAGATGCTGGTCGAGCCCGGCGGAGCGCCGCAGGCGATGTCCGCGCCACGCCGGTCACCATCAAAATCGACCGGAAGCGCACGCAGCCGAGCCGAACATGATCCGATCGTGCAACGCATGCAAGAAAAGTTCGGCGCCGAAATCCGCACCGTGATCGACTATCGGGAGAAATAATAAGTTTGAACCGCCGCGACGCAGAGAAAAACTAAAGAAGTTGAATTTGTTTCCCGGCGTCTCGGCGGTTCAAAGGTTTTCTATGTCCGGTTTCAATTTGCAGGAACTCATGTCGCAAGCCAAGCAGCAGTACGAGACGCTGCAGAAAAAGATGGAGCAGACCGTGGTCGAGGCCTCCTCCGGAGGCGGCACGGTCACCGTCAAAATGGATGGCCGCAAGCAGGTGATCGCCATCAAGATCGATCCCGAGGCGGTAAAAGCCGGCGACATAGAGATGCTGCAGGACCTGGTAATGGCCGCGCTGAACGAAGCCGGCCGCAAGGTCGATCAAGCGATGCAATCGAGTGTCGGTGGTATGCTCGGCGGACTCGGAGGCATTTTGTAAAGCAATCGGGTGATCGGGTCAACTGACCATCGGGCGACCGAAATTCAACGACAGATGCATTTTGCACTTCAGATGACCCGATGGCCCGATCACCCGATGACCCGATTGGTTTACCCATGTCCAAGTTTGCCGAACCGATGACCCGTCTGATTGACGAACTCAAGAAGCTGCCGGGAATCGGCAACAAGAGCGCGCAACGGCTGGCCTTTCATATCCTGCGATCGAGCGAAGACGACGCCGAAGCCCTCGCCTCCGCCGTCCGGGATGTGAAGGCCAAGCTGCGTTTGTGCACAATCTGCAACAACATCACCGACGTCGATCCCTGCGTATACTGCAGCAGCCCTACCCGGAATCAGAAGCTGGTCTGCGTAGTCGAAGAACCGACCAACATTGCGGCCGTCGAAAAGACGCGACATTTTAACGGTGTCTACCACGTGCTCCACGGCTCAATTTCACCATTGCACGGTGTCGGGCCCGAACAGTTGCGCATCTCAAACCTGATCAGCCGGGTCGGCCGCGGCGAAATCGAAGAAGTCATCCTCGCCACCAATCCCACGGTCGAGGGAGAAGCCACCGCGACCTACCTGGCCCAGCAACTGAAGCGTCAGGGGCTGCGTGTCACCCGGATCGCCATGGGCATTCCGGTCGGCAGCGACATCGAATACACCGACGAAGTCACCATGCTGAAAGCCATGGAAGGCCGGCGGGAAATGTAGTTCGTGCGCGGTGCGGAGCGGCCGCAAACGAAGTTCCTTAACGCTCCGCGGCACCGCCGGGAGATTACTAAAGGGCACTAGCTGACCGCAAAGCCGCCTGCGTATAATGGCCGCAACCCCAACACTTCCTTCGAGGGATCGAGCCGATGGGCCATGTCTTTCGCTTTGTGCAAAGAGCCATTCTTTGCGTCAGTGCGCTGTTGATGGTGACGGACGCAATGTACGCGCAAGACACGCTCACTATTCCCGCGCCGTCCACGCCGCCTTCTGGCGGCCCCGAGGATTGGAGCAACCGGCACGTCATCTACACCCGGAACGGCTCGGTTGAGGACATGCTGAAACTTCGCGACGATCCCCGCTTCCTGAATAGCATGCTTCAGCATTACATACGGGAGCACCGCAGCCTGACCGGGCCACCGGAAACCACCGGGTGGAACGAAGCTGGGTGGGGCGACAGAAGCTTGCGCGAAGACACCTCGGGCGCCGACACGCCAGAGTTGCAGGCGCGCCGCCCCATTCCACGCCCCAGAAACAAGCACTCCAAGGTTGACTGGTCGGTCTCCCTGGGGCCAACCGCTGGCATGGCAATGGGTGAAACCCCCGCAGTGTACGTCGCGAACTATGCGGCGCCCAGTTGCAGTAACGACTTTATCGTGTACACGATTAACGCGGCTGCGGCGGTGGGCAAGCCGGGCCAGGCCAATCTGGTCGGCTTGACGAATCTCTACACCAATGGCGCCGGCACCGGATTTTGCTCGGGCACCGATCCCTCGTTTCTGTTTTCTTACGCGATCGGGACCGGCGGATCGCCGCTGTCGCCCGTGCCTTCGCTCGACGGGACAAAAATTGCATGGATTGAAAACCGGACCGCCACCCACGCGTACCTGCACATTACGAAATGGGTCGCCAACCAAGGTGCTACCGCCACGTATCCTGTTGCCGTGAGCGGTGCGTTCTCAAATGGAATCTGTATTCCTGCCGGTTCCTCATGCGACTTTGCCCTCGACTACACGGCCTTTACTTACCCCGGATGCACCACCGCATTTATCGCCGCGAACGGCCATTCCGACCTCTACGTTGACTATCCCAGCAATAGCGGCTTCATCAGCGCCAACAACGGACTTCTTTACCATATTAAGAATATCTTCAGCACTACAATTTCCCCATCCGTCGATTTCTGCATCCCCGTAAATCCGACTTTCGAAACTACACCCAGCACGGCCATGAGTGGCGCGGTCTATGATTCCGTGCTCAACCAGGTCTTCATCACCGATTCCGAAAAGATCTATGCCTATCACGTGAATGCGTCAGCGACGATTGCAAATTTCTCGCTGGCCGCTTCCTACACGTACGGCAACAGCTTGAGCAACTACAATTACCAGACCGGTCCGGGGCCACTGTTGGATGTGTTTAACGGTTTTGTCTATGTGTTCTCCGGCTACGATGCGAATAGCAATACTTCCGTGACCCAATTGCCTACCAGCTTAGCGTCGGCTGTTACGGTCAAGCTCGGGCCCAAAAGCGCCAATCTGAATCCCATTCTTTTTTACGGAGCCTTCGATAATCAGTACTTCACCAACGGGCCGAGGAGCGCCCTATCCACGCTGTACAGTTGCGGCACCGACTCGACGACGACAAGCGCGCAAGATCTCTTCGCGATCAGTTTCAACGCCGCCACAGGGCTAGCGAACACGACGCCCGCCATGTCCTCCAACAAAAATGTCAACCCCGGTGGGAATAACGGACTCTGCTCGCCGATCACCGAGTTTTATGACGGAACCAATGATCGGATCTTCGTCGGCATGGGGCAGAACGGCGCTACGACTGGAGCCAATGTCGTCACGATGTGGAACGTCAACACCCAACTCACCAACACCAGCGGCCCCGGTGGCACTATGCCCACGCCCACGGCTGCCACCTCCGCGACCTATCCTGGCGGCTCCAGTGGTACGGCGGCAGACAACAACGCAAACGGCACAGCCCAGGCGGAGAACGTCTACTTCTCGACCGAGCAGGTCGGTTCGGCATCTACCGCGGTTCCCGCCACCACGGCTTACAACGTAAAGGGCATCTACACCGACGGTACGACATTCTTGGTAAGCGGCGGGCTGGATCACGACGGCAATGCTTACTCGTCCAATCTCCTCGGCGCTTCGGTAACCTGGAACGGTACTACGTTCGCCTTCGGGCCGGCGAACAATTCGGACGCCTGGCAGAACACCACCATCGCCCTCCCTGCAGGTTTGTTCAGCACGTTGGAGATTCTGGCCGTGGCAGTGAACGGCAACCTGCCCTCGCAGAACTTCATCGTCACCTACACCGACGGCACGACCACAACGCTCACCCAGAGCGTCAGCGATTGGTTCACGCCGCAAGGCTATCCGGGAGAATCCGTCATCTTCACCACGGCCTATCGCAACGTCTACAACGGCACGAAGGACAACCGGACGTTTCTTATCTACGGTTACTCGTTCGGCATTAACCCCAACAAGACGGTCAAGAGCCTCACCTTGCCCGCCGTCAAGGTGGGAACTGCTGATAATGTTGTGGTTGTTCTTGCCGCCGCTTTGGCCGCCAACTGCGGGGGCAAAGACTATTGCGCCGTAAAGCTGACGCAGACCGGGCTGCAGTAGCGAGCCGTGCGGCGTGGCTGCATTGGAGCTGGAACGGACTCAGGCGCTCTGATCCGGGCCAGTCAGGACGCTTTAGGGTTAGTCTTGCATTGTCCAAAGTGGCTATGAACTTTTCCGCAACTCAAGGCCTGCGTCTCAAACACGCGCTCGAAGCGGAAGGCGGGTTTTGTGTAGGATTTCTTGGTTTGTTTTTTCTGAAACAGTGGCTCGTCCTCAGGTCTCGCCGATTTCACCGTCGCCATTAATCGCTCCCCCGAAAAGACTCGGCCCAGCGACTGGAACTGGCTTCTGCCGGAATGTAGACTCTTTCGCCGGAATATCGGCTCTCTTGCCGGAATGTCGGCTCTTTTGGCGGAATCCTAACATATCGGTCGAAATGAAGCGAAGGGATTATTCGGCAATCGCCGCGAGCCAGCGCGGAAGGTGCTTGGCCACGCAGAACTGTGCAATACTTTGAAGCACTCCGGTGTGAGCCACGCTGGAACGGTCTCGCCAACCGAATAAACGCAATCTGTTAAGTATATATATTTTCTTTCAGTTACGTAAACAATTGAAACCATTGGACGGAATCTGAGACTGGTCCCACAGTTGCTCCTTCCGTCACGCTGCCTCGCTCCTCTGAACCATGGCTGGCGCGAGGTGCACCCGCGGACGTGAAACGCGACCGCACAATTGTCTGAGTCAGCGGCGCCAGGCTGCGATGTAACCGCATCGCAACCGACGCTCCGGAGACCGGGCCCAACTGCCCGGTTTCTTTTTTTGTGCAGTATGATTTTGGGTGGCGCAGCGCTAGCGCAGCGATAACTGCCTCGTTTTCCGCGTCGCCTTTAGCCGCTGGAGGGGCGACTTCAACCGCGGCTCGTCACAGACCTCTTCAGCAACCAGAGCGGACGTTCCCCACCGTTAGGCGCCCGCCGTTCCCAGCAGAAATTCGTTGGCTTCCTCTTCCTCGGCAACTAGTCCTTCGGGCAACACACCGCGGTTGTACTCCGCCATGCGATTCTTCCACTTCAGAAAGTCGGTGATGCTCTCAGGTTCAATGCGGATTTCCACTCGCCGCAAGCTTGCCAGAAGAAGATTCATCTCGGTCTGGAACCCGATCGCGGAACGGAGATCCTTCGCCGACGCCTTGACCCGCTCGATCTCGCGCCCCCAAACCTCCAGCAGCCCCCATCCGATGGGAAGTTCCTCAATCCGTATCAGACCTCGCGGCGCCAGATAATACCGCTCGCAGCCAACGCCCATCTCCGGCTTTTGCCGGAAGCGCTTATCGCGATCCGCCAGGAAATCGCCGCGCGACACCTTGCTCTCGACCAGAACCGAATGGCACGCCTTTTTCCAGCCAATGGCGTCCGGCATCTCCCCACTGACGCAAGCCTGCTCGCTGAGCACCACTCCGCAGCGATACCGCCGCAACCACCGCACCGCCATCGAAACTAATTTTGCATGAGTCACAGGAGAAGTTTGGAAGCAGATCCTCGTTCTGAGAAGTGTCAGAGTAGCTTCGAGACCAGCCATCACCTAGGAACGGCCGCCCTCGCGGTGTCCGCGAGCGCAGCTCGCCGCTTGCCATCCGCGCAGATTGTTCCTGGATTCGCTTTAGCTTCCAGCCACCAGCGCCCGTCCCGCGGATCCGCTGCCTCGCGCGGAAGCACGCAAACCCCGCACTAGTACCGGACGCCGCAGTACCGTCTCCAACAAATGTCGCGCCGCAGCCACGTCCTCCGCCGAACCCTCCAGCGCCGAGTATCCCACGGCCCGCACCACCACGACGCGGTCCTCGAAACGAACCTCAAGCCGCGGAGAATCTCCGCCACCGTCGCGCTTACGCCCAAGCCAGGCATCCAGCGCGTTTGCCAGGCGCAACACTCCGGCCAACTCCATGGCGATTGGCCGATCCGGCAGCTCCAGCACCTGCAAACTCTTTCCCCGCGGACGAGGCAACGCCCCGCGATGATACCGGGCCACAACCGCCGCCATTTCCATCTCGCGTGCGCTCCAACCCAAAGGCCGCTCCAGCCTGCGGATCATCCGATAAGATCTTTTCTGATGCTTTTCCTGGCCCTTGGCTTTGCCCACATCATGCATGAGCGCCGCCGCCTGCAGCACCGTTCGCGAATCGTAATTCAGACTTAGCGGTAAAGCATTCCCCTTCACCAGGCCCGCATCCTTCAGCCCGTCGTACAAAAGAAGCGCCAACAGAGCCACGCGTTGCGAATGCGAAAAATCAGGATCCAGATATCCCGCCCACACTCGCAGCCGGCTCATCGCCGCCGCGCGTAGCTGCGGACCCGCAGGCAACTCCGCCCGCCACACGCGCCACAGGGACTGCCGGCCCACCATCTTCTCGCGATAGCGCTCGATCCTCTTGCCGCGTTCCACATTCAACTTCTCCCGCCAGCGGCTGCGGCTTTCCGCGTCTGGGAACGCCTGTATCTCGATGGCTGTCGCCCACAGCACATCCAGATCGTGCACCTCTCCCAACAGATCCTGAAGTTCTTTCAGATCGTCGCCCCACGACGCATGCTGCCGCGGCAAAAAATTTTCCACCGTGTAGCGGAAGCGTTTGATGCCAATGCGCAGTTGATGCAAAGCAACCTGCGACCGAGTCCGCAAAGCATGTTTGTGGAGATCATAAGCGGCTGTCCATTTTTCAAGGGCCAGATGCAGATACACCACGCTCCCCGGCCGCACCCGCCCCGCGCGCCGCGGCAGAATTCTGGTCCACTGGCGCCATTGCTTTCGATCAAACTGATTGAGATCTTTGAGCGCAAGCTGCTTGCACACAGCTTCGCGCAGGTGGACATGATCGAGCAGTTTGACCGCTACCGGATCATTGGAGGCGCTGGGGGCGCTTGGATCATTGTCATTGGCGCGGTTCAGCTTCTCGATCCACCCCTGCATCACCTGCATGTCGCGCAGCTCGCCGAGCGCCTGGAAGAGTTTCCTGCCCGCCTTCTTCATGTCCTTCCACGAAGAGTCCGGATCGAGCGCCATCAATCCATCGGCCAGCGACCGGCAGCGCCGCAAAGCAACGCGAAGATCATGTACGGGATCGGCCTCAAACCCCGCCGCCGCCCGATCACACTCCACCGGCACGCGCTCCATCCAAGCCCGCAGCCCAAGCTTCGGCTTGGGCCTGGGAGAAGTGGGTCTGGCAGACGTGTTCCCAGCAGACGGGATTCCGGTAATCTTCGGATTCGCAGGCTTCAGACTGGGTTTCAAAACTGGACTGGCTCCCACCATGTCTCCTGTCGTTGACGGGAACCATTGTCGCCTCTTTGCTGCGATTGTTCCAGGGTATAGAAAACCATCCCCACCAACGAAGTAGGCTGGCCCGACACGAACGAAGGGGGCCCGCTAGGTTTGAGCTGAGTGGCAGGCCATAAGGAGGGATGTGCCCCCTTGTTCGTTTTCGGACTCGGGCAGACGGCAGCTGAATCTTGCTTACCGCGATAGCCGTTACTTGCTACAGCTGTCGCTGACCATCTTCAGGTTGGTGACAGTCAGGTCAGCGTACTCCGTTTTGCTGCCCGCGTTCTCCACCTGTCCTTCTTTTTTCTCTTCCGCCTTCGTCTCATGGGTTGTGGAACCAGTGACGGTCACTTGGTGACCGATGTGCTGATCCAACTTGACGCTGGTGCTGCGCAGTCCCCAAGTCTTACCGTCTTCGCCCTTGATGGAAAACTCGCCGGCTTCGTCACCCTTTTGCAGACAACCGGTCACAGTCTGCGACTTCTCCGCCTTTTTCTCCGGTGCGGCAGTCTGAGCAATCAGAGCGACCGGGCAAAGGCTCAAGCAAAGAATGGGGATTAGCCAAAAAGCCAACTTTGCGATCCTGTGAGACATGATTTTCCTCCTGATTTTCCTTCTAGACGAGGGGCGGACCTCACTATACGGCAGTCCCGTCCATCCGTCCATACAGGGAATAACGTAGAGGCCGATTTTGCTGGTTGCGCTTTCTTCGAGAGCGGGCAGTTCTCAGTTCTCAGCCACAATCTCCACGTCGTCCCTTGAGCGGACCAGGGACTTTACGAAGGGAAGTCCCTGCGCAGTCGAAAAGGTCCCTACCATCCATTTCGTGGGCAAGGACGCGTCAGGAATTCTCCAGCCGGTGTACTTCCCGTTTACTCTGGAGGTAATAACCATTCAGGACGGTGTGGAGTGCCCCCTTGGACTGAGACAGGTAGTTAAGGGGGTGGGCGGAGAACGAAAAATCACCGCCAAGTTCCCTGAAGGAACCGCGTCGAGATCACCCAATTTGAGGTCCTAAAGAAAGCAGCCGCCGGCACGGATTAAGGCGACAAGGATTAAGGGTCGGGGCTAAGACGACGCGGAGTGTTGGCCCCGCCCGCGGAGAATGGACGACCTACTGCAATAGTTGTGACAGAGGAAGGCGGCGGCACCCGCCAGACTCAACGCTCACGGGTATCGCTCGAATGCGGAAAGCCTTTTTGCCGCAGACTCGCAATCTGACTTCGCAAGTTTTCTGCGTGTTCACTTAACGCAGAATTTAGTTCCTCCATCGCACACACGAATTCTTCGGAACGGTCGGGCGCCGCAATCACTTTCGCGCACAGGGCAGCAATTCGCTCGTTGAGATCGATATCCATTGGGGGAGGTAGGGGCAGGATGCCAAACAAATCCCGCCTCTGGAATACAGGAGAATATTCACCACCATCGAGCGGGTGCCGATTACACCTTCGTGGGATTGATTGTGTGCTGTGTTTCGGTTGCGCGGATTAAGGCAGCGTAGGGCTTGCACCCGCGCGGCGTGAAAGGAGGGTTTGTTGAGGAAGCAGGGATCCTTCGACTCCGCAGAGACTTCACTTCGTGAAATCTCTGCTGCGCTCTCAGGATGACAGCCTTGACAGGGGCGGAACTGCCTTACGTGCTCAGGACTTTCTCGCGCTCCTCGGCATCCTGGAGCTCTTCCCGCGGCGACGTTGGTAGCGCAATCTCCAGCACCTCGTCGATGGTCTTGACGTAGTGGGGAGTTAATCCCGTCAACTGCTCGGGCGTCAGATCCTCCTCTACGTTGGTTTTATTGTCCGCGGGAAGGATCACGTCATGCACACCGGCGCGTTTCGCGGCGAGCACTTTCTCCTTGATGCCGCCGACCGGCAGCACATTGCCACTCAGCGTGATCTCGCCCGTCATCGCCGTCAGCGGACGAACCTGCTTGCCCGACAGCAACGACACGAGAGCAGTCACGATGGTGACGCCCGCCGAAGGACCGTCTTTCGGGATCGCTCCCGCCGGCACGTGAATGTGGATGTCGTGATTCGCAAAAAAATCTTCGTCGATGCCCAACTGCTTCGCGTTCGAACGCACCCAGCTCAATCCGGCTTGCATCGACTCGCGCATCACGTCTTGAATTTGCCCGGTAATGGTCAAGCCGCCTTTGCCCTTCATCTGGTTGGCTTCGACAAATAACACGTCGCCGCCCGACGGCGTCCACGCCAGTCCCACGACCACGCCCGCGCGCTTGGTGCGCTCGGCAATTTCGCCTTCGCTGCGGACTTTGATGCCGCCGAGAAACTCCTGCACAATCTCCTTGGTGATGACCAGCTTCTCGCTCTTCCCTTCCGCCAGCCGGCGCGCCTGCTTCCGGCAGATGGTGCCGATGGTGCGTTCCAGGTTCCGCACTCCCGCCTCGCGCGTGTAGTGACGGATGATGTAGCTGACCGCCTGTTCCGGAAATTCGATCTGCTCCGCAGTGATTCCGTTTTCCTCGATCTGCCGGGGAATCAGGTACTGGAACGCGATGTGAACTTTCTCTTCCTCGGTGTAGCCTTGAAGCTCGATAATCTCCATGCGGTCGCGCAGCGGCTCGGCAATCGGATCGAGCATGTTCGCGGTGGTGATGAACAACACTTTGGAAAGATCGAAAGTCACATCCAGATAGTTGTCGCGGAACGTCGCGTTCTGCTCGGGATCGAGCGCTTCGAGCAACGCCGACGCCGGATCACCACGGAAGTCGCGTCCAACCTTGTCAATCTCGTCGAGCATGAAGACTGGATCCTTCGTCTCCGCGCGCCGTATTCCTTGAATGATTTGCCCCGGCAAGGCGCCGATGTAGGTGCGGCGATGGCCACGAATTTCCGCTTCGTCGTGCACTCCGCCCAGAGACAGACGCGTGAACTTGCGTCCGAGCGCGCGCGCAATGGATTTGCCCAGCGAAGTTTTTCCCACGCCTGGAGGTCCGACGAAACACAGAATCGGTCCTTTCATGTTCGGCTTCAACCGCCGCACCGAAAGGTAGTCGAGGATGCGGTCTTTTACTTTCTGCAAGTCATAGTGGTCGGCGTCGAGGATCTCTTTCGCCTTCGGGATTTCAATTTCTCCACCCGAAGTCTTCGCCCAGGGCAGCACGGCCAGCCACTCGATATAGTTTCGCGTGACCGAATAATCCGCGGCCATCGGCGACATGCGCGCCAGGCGCCCGAGTTCCTTCAGCGCTTCCTTCTTCACTTCATCGGGCATGCCCGCGGACTCGATCTTTTGCTTTAGTTCTTCGGTGTCACGCTGGCCCTCGTCCTGCTCGCCCAGTTCTTTTTGGATCGCCTTCATCTGCTCGCGCAAGTAGTACTCGCGCTGCGTCTGCTGCACACGATCCTGCACTTCCGACTGGATCTTGTTCCGCAGTTGCTGCACTTCGAGTTCTTTGGCCAGATGCTGATTGATTTTTCCGAGGCGCACCCGGACATCGCTCGTCTCCAGCGTCTCCTGCTTGTCGGCCGTCGACAGCGATGGCAGCGACGAGGCGATAAAGTCCACCAGCCGCCCCGGTTCTTCAATGTTCATCGCAACCGTCGAAAGCTCGTCAGAGAGTGTCGGCGAACCGGCCACGATCTGCTGGAACAGAGTCAGCACATTACGCTGCAGCGCTTCCACTTCGGAATCCTTGGGCGGAATCGTCTCTGGAATCGTCGTTACCCGCGCACGCATGAACGGCGAGAGCTGCGCGAAATCCTCGAGCCGCACCCGCTCCAGTCCTTCCGCAAAAACGAACAGGCTCTGGTTCGGCATCTTGACAACTTTGTGCACCACCGCCAACGTTCCGATGGAGTACAGATCGGTTGGCTGCGGCGAATCCACGCGCGCCTCACGCTGCGCTACGACAACGATGGTTTTGTCTTCGCCGAGCGAGTTAATCAGCTGGACAGAACTGTCCCGCCCGACAGTCAGGGGAAGCACAGCGTGGGGAAACAGCACCGTGTCGCGCACTGGCAGAATTGGCAGCGACCGCTCGGTGGTTTCGTAAGAAGTTTGCTCGATCGAAGTAATAATAGGATCGCTCATGATTTGTCCTTGAGTGACTTTCACTCAACTTTGGATGACTCAAACTGGCAAAAAGATGCAAACCCACGTGCTAGGTTGTTGAATTCTAGACCTTTTCCATCCCATTGCAAGACTCGGAAGGGTTTCAGCCCCACTCCGGTAACCTGGCTCGGGGCAGCTCCTTCTTGGGACCAAAGCTACGGGTCGAAGATACGCCGAACCGGACGAGAGCGCAGTGCACCCCCTCACAGAAGGTTGTGATGAATGGGCTCCGCGACTCTTCTCCTCGACGCTCTCATCGCTTTCCTTCGACGATCATGGACCTCAACTGGACGACCGCTTTTACGCTTGCGGATAGATTCCGAGCACCTTCACCAAGTCGGAGACCTCAGTTAGATGCCGCAGAGCGTTGCGCGAGTCTTCATCGTCGCCGCGCAGCAGATCCACAAAAAATACATACTCCCAGGGACGCCCGCGCATCGGCCGCGACTCGATCTTGCTCAAACTGATGTCGCGCAATGCGAACACACTGAGCGCCTTGAACAAGGCTCCGGGAATATTCTTCACACTGAACGCCAGCGAAGTCTTATCCGCCTTGTCACTTCTCGCCGCCTGTGCTTTCCCACGCCGGATCAGAAAGAAGCGGGTAAAGTTTTTCTTGTCATCTTCGATGCCGGCCTTCAGAATTTTCCCGTTGTACACTCGTGCGGCGCGCCGGCTGGCAATGCCCGCCGCATCGCGCAAGCCCTCTGCGACAACATGCTTCACGCTTCCTGCCGTGTCGTAAAATGGCACCGGTTCGAGCTTCGGGTTCTTCGCGAATAAGTCGCGGCACTGGTCGAGCGCCACGGGATGCGAGAATACGCGCCGGACGTTTCCAAGCTTGGTGCCCGGCAGCGCGATCAGGTTGTGCACGATGCGCAGGCGAAACTCGCGCACGATGTGGACATCGCGGCCCAGGAGCAAATCAAAATGCTCGGCGACCGAACCTGCCAGCGAATTCTCAATCGGGACGACCGCCCCATCCACCGTCCCCCGCTTGACCCGGTCGAAGACCTCGAGCGAACGCGCGCACGGCACCACCTTCGCCCGCTGCAGCATAGCTTCGGCCGCCTCGTGGCTGAAAGAACCAAGTTCTCCCTGGATCGCGATCTTCATTAATCAACCCATTCCCTGTAGAGACGGGGCTTGCCCCGTCTTGCTAGCGGCACCAGTTCCCCAAGCGGCAGGAGACGCGGCGAGACGCGTCTCTACGGGAAACTTCCGATGGCTGCACATCATCCGACCGGCGACCGCGCCAGCTCCTTCGTCATCACTAGAGCGTCCATCTGCCCAGAGTAGTATCCCGCAACCGTCTTTTCGACGAAGTACCCTTTCTGTTTGTAGAAGCGGATCGCGGCTGCGTTATTCACCGGTGTCTCCAACGCCACCGCCACCGCACCCGCGCGCAGCAACTGATCTTCCGCCGCTCCCAGCAAGGCTGAGCCGACGCCCGCGCGCCTCGCCTCCGCGACCACATCAATGGTAATGATGTGCCCGTTCTTGCGGCGAGTCTCGGTCACGATGAAACCTAGAATGCCCGTGCCCGGAACCTCGCCGCCGTCTGCTTCGGCCACCAGAGTAAACGATCCGGGCCGGCGCATGTAGAACGCCATCTCCGGCCGCGAATACGCCAGTTGCGGATCGAAGCACGCCTGGTCAATGCGCCATAGGGTGTCAAAATCGGCTTTCTCGAATTGCCGGATTCGAAACAACACGCCGCCATTGTAGCGGGAGAGCGGCCAGAAAGAAGCGGGCAACAGCAGACGAGTCAAAGAAAACACTGGCCAACCGTCGGCAGCTGTTTTTTTCCGTTTCCGCCCCTTGCGCAGTTGCATCTATAAGAAGTACGATTTCTGCCAAGAGGCACCAGCACCGTGGGGCGTTTCATTCTCATCGACGTGATTGTGGCGGGCACGCTCCTCGTCCTCTGGTATGCCTGGTTTATCCGTTACAACCGTCGGCGGGCAGCCGACGTGCTGCAGTGGGTGCAGGCGGCATGCCTCGGAAAAGGCCGCGTCGCCGATCTGCGATGGCAGGCCAGCAGTTCCCGGCTGAAGGCCACTCTCCAT
>Ga0210410_10001821_pt1 | contig 19550 bp, 23 predicted proteins | sample IncBWC4MmetaG_FD_161058 | JGI IMG/M metagenome (GOLD analysis project Ga0210410, IMG submission 161058) | Forest soil microbial communities from Barre Woods Harvard Forest LTER site, Petersham, Massachusetts, United States - Inc-BW-C-4-M | ecosystem: Environmental > Terrestrial > Soil >... | reverse complement strand
CCGCGCAGCTGCTCAATGGGTCCTAAGCCATAAACATCCGGCTGCCCAGCCAGAGCCCGCAGATCGAGCTTCGCCGCGATCTTTCCATTCGCCAGCGTTTCTCGTTGAGTACCAATAAACCAGAGTTCGTACCCCGCTCCCTTGACCCTTGTCGATGCGTCAGCCCAAGCGCGCGTCGAAAGCGCTGCACCGACCCCGCCGCATGCGGCGCAGCCACACACAATCAAGCTGGACCTGAGAAAGCGACGGCGCGAAATCGTCCCATAGGGGCTCATGTCCGACCGGGCTCTGTCGGTTCAGCCGCCCCAGAATCTGTCAAAACACGCTTCCTCTGGGCTCGGCCGCGCAAACAACTCATCTACTGCGTCCTGCGCACGTCTAATTCGTGCCGCGCGGGCATTGGCAGATTCCTCGGCTGGCACGTACGCGGGCAGTTTCGGCGGCGCGAGGCACCATCGAACAACCGCGTCCAAGACCGCCTTGGCGGTTCCGAGCGGGTGCCGCGTCGGCACAATCGGTCCGCCTTCATCGTCGCGATCACAGACCAGCGTCAAAATTGGGTCGGTCATTTGATGCACCCCAGTTCGCTATGGTTAGCGATTTGTCGATGTTGAATTCAGCTGGAAGCGGACGGAACGCAAAGTCAGCAAAATCGCATCGGTTGGGATGTTGACGACGCTGGTTTAAGGCAGATTTATGCGTTCAAAAAAAGCAGGCTCCGCGCTACCGGGGCCTTAAAACTGTCGTAAAACTTCGCATGTTCAAATCGTGCGGCTGGGATCGAGCGCTAGGCGATGCGTCTACTGGTTGTCGAAGATGAGCCGCGCATGGCGCAAATCCTCCACGTCGCCCTGGAGCGTGCGGACTTCACGGTAGACACGGTAGGAACGTGCGATGACGCGCGGGAGGCGTTGTCGTTAATCCCCTACGATGCAACGGTGCTCGACCTCGGTCTACCAGATGGCGACGGGCTGATGCTCCTGCACGAGCTCCGACAAGCGGGCAATGGCGTGCCGATCTTGGTCCTCACGGCGCGCGACGCGGTTGAAGATCGTGTCGGGGGCCTTGATGCCGGCGCCGATGATTACCTCATCAAGCCTTTTGCCATCCTTGAGGTCGTTGCACGGCTGAAAGCCTTATTGCGACGACCCGGCGGCGCGCTTGGCACGACACTCGCGGCCGGCAACCTAATCTTCGACACGATCGGACGCGACGTGCGAGTTGATGATCGACCGATCCCACTGCCGCGCCGGGAGAGCGCAATTCTCGAGCATTTAATGCGACGGCTCGGTCGGGTGGTCCCCAAGGCGGTATTAGAGGAGAAATTGTACGGTTACGGGGAGGAACTCGAATCTAACGCTATCCCAGTCCATGTTCACCATCTGCGGCGCAAGCTGATGGATGCTGGCGCTAATGCCGAAATCCATACTGTTCGGGGCGTCGGATATTTACTTACCGAAGCCAAATCCTGATGCGTCGTCGCTTTCGCTCGCTGCAATTTCGGCTTGCCCTGCGCTTGGCGCTCCTCTTCGTTGCGGCGACCGCCGTCGCAGTGGCCGTTTTGGCGTATCGAGCCTACGAGACTGCCGGTTCCCTCCATGACCGCGAACTCGGCCTGCGAGCCGACGATCTCGCGGCGTCGGTGCGCCTTGATGCCACCGGCAAGCCGCGTTTGGAGTTAGCGCCGAGTTTGGTTCGGGCTTATTCGGCCGACGCTGGAACCGATCTCTATGCGATCCGCGCGGTGGACGGACATCTGATTGCGGCGTCGCAGCAAAACTTCGCCGATCGGATCAAGGGATGGCCCGCGCCCACCGACGATCCCAGCTATTTCCGCCTGGCCGGTTACGACGGATCTTCGGAGAGCTATTACGGCCTCAGCGTAGCGTTGGACAGCCCCGCCGGGCCGCTTTGGGTATCGGTTGCCCACGCTGGCGAGGCAAACACGCTGGTGCAATCACTCCTCTGGGAATTTGGGGCCGATCTCACCTGGATCATTCCGCTGTTCACTCTCGTTACGCTCGCGATCGGCGTCTTAGCCATTCGCGGCGGTCTCAAACCTGTGAGGGCGGTCTCCGGGATGGCGGCAGCGATTGGCCCGCACACGACCTCGGTGCGGCTGCCCGAGAAGGATCTGCCAACCGAAATTGCACCGCTCGTCCACGCGATTAATCACGCGCTCGATCGGCTCGAACAAGGCTTTGCGGTGCAGCGCCAATTCACCGCCAATGCGGCTCATGAACTCCGGACACCACTGGCGATCATCACCGGCGCGCTTGATTCAATGGCCGAGACGAGCGAGCTCGCGAACCTTAAACGCGACATCGCGCGAATGAACCGCCTGGTCGAGCAGTTGCTGCGGGTGGCGCGTCTTGACGCCATTTCACTCGACGTGTCGGCTCCCGTCGACCTCGAGGCGGTGGCCGCCGACGTGGTGGAGATGATGGCGCCATGGGCGGTCGCCCAAGATCGCGCCGTTGCTCTTGCCGGCGCGGGAGGGCCGGTCTGGGTCCGCGGGAATACCCACGCCATCCAAGACGCAATCCGGAACATTGTCGAGAACGCGCTGCTGTATTCGCCCCGCGGGGACGAGGTCGAGGTCTGTATCGGCCCGGACGGGACCGTCTCGGTTGCGGATCACGGCCCAGGTATTCCCGACGTTGATCGCGAACGCGTTTTCGAACGGTTCTGGCGCGGGAAAGGTGCGGCCATCGGGGGTGCCGGGCTCGGTCTCTCCATTACGCGCGAAATCATGAGCAGGCACGGCGGCTCGGCCGGGATCCAGGACAATCCGGACGGCGGCACCGTCCTTGTGCTGTCGTTTCCGTTGTGCCTGGGGTAGAAGCGGACGCCAAAGCAAAACTCCACCCCCCGACTAGGTCGCGATGTTTGTCAAACGTCCAGTTTGCAGTTCGAAGATCCCATCCGCCCATTGTCTCGCCTGTCGATCGTGAGTTGCCACGAGCAGGGTTTTCCCACTGTCGCGGCACGATCGGCGCAGCAATTCCATGACACGACGAGCGTTATCGCCGTCAAGATTTCCGGTCGGCTCGTCGGCAATGATCAGGGGCGGATCATTGGCGAACGCCCGCGCGATCGCGACGCGCTGCTGCTCGCCGCCGCTGAGCTCTGCCGGACGATGCCGGGCGCGATCGCCGAGACCTACATGATCAAGCAGCTCCAGCGCATACGGCCGATTGAGCCGCCCCCGCGGCAGCATCGGCACCAGCACGTTCTCCAGGGCGGAGAGCTGTGGAAGCAGATTGTAGGATTGGAACACGATCCCAATGCGCTGATTGCGGTACCGTGCTGCCGCCGCAAGCGACAGCGCGGGAAGATCTTCACCGGCAACGATGATTTCGCCAGCGTCAGGCCGATCGAGGGCAGCGATCAGGTTGAGGAGTGTTGTCTTCCCCGAGCCTGATGGACCCAGCAACACAACGAATTCGCCCGCAGCCACGCAGAGCGAAATATCCCGCAGCGCCGCGACCGGTTTGCCACCGCGCCGGTATGTCTTGTGGACGGATCGTATGAGCACGAAATTTGTCGTCGTCATGATGCTGGTTCGGTGATCTCTCCGGCAACGACGGCACGCGACAGCCGCCACATGGTGGGGGTGAGCCCGCATCCGACAGCCAACATCGAGAGGCCAGCGATAACGCCCCCGATCAGGGGAGTTAGTCGCGGCTCGACAGCACCCAGATCCGCCATCAACGACGGCATCGAAAAATGTGCCGGTCCGGCGAGAGCCGCCACCAGGGTACCGGCGATCGCTCCCGTTAAGGCGACACAGAAACCCAGGGTAACCAGGATCAACGTACTGCGGAATGGGGAGAAGCCGAGTGCGATCAAAATTGCATGCTGCTGCCGGCGATCAGCACAAACATCATGCAATAAATACGCGGCGAAGGCTCCCGCTAGACCGGCTGCAGCCCCGCATACGATTAAGAAGAAGGCCAGGGATAACTCAAAGTCATGGACCTTTCGGGCGAAGCGGCTAAATCGCTCGCTGATAAAAACTCCGGGCTCAAGCCGGAAGGCTTCCTGCAGCTTATCGACGACGGCGGGGATACTGACCGGGTGCGGCACGATCAAAAGTGCGTCGGTTAGCGCAGGCCGCCCGAAGATCTGCTGACTCATCGACAAGTTGATCAAAATCCCACCCGAGGCGACGTCGGCTTCCGGGCGAAGCGCCGGCGCCTCCACGGTTCGCGGTGGCGCGTCACGCAGCGCCCACTGATCGAGAATGCCCACGACGGTGATCGGCAAATCCAATCCGTCCGCCTTCCGAATTGTGATGGGATCTCCGACCTTGATGGCCAAGGCATTCGCTGAAGCCTGATCCAACACCGCCGCAGCTTGGTCCGTGGACCGGAGGAAACGCCCCTGCGCTACGGAAAAGACGCCAACCTGGCGCTCCAACTCAGGCTCGACGCCAAAGACATAGATATTCAGAAATCCATCCGGCGATACCACATTGCGCAGCAGCGACTGCCTCATCAGAACAATTGCACCCTGACTCGCGCTGACAAGCTTCCCCGGATCGAGAAGGGGGTCATACACGGGCAGCAAGAGCGGCGGGAGATTGCCGCGCCGCGGTGTCTCGAATACCGCTCGATTGAACCGAGCTTTGACGCGGATAATATCGGGACGATCATCACGCTCAGCCCGCGACATCGCGTCGTATGACCCGGTGATAATCATCAATCCGCTAGCGACCAGGGCATTGGTGAGCGCGAGGATGACCGCCGCGGTGATTGCTTCCAAACCGCGCCGGCCAAACCCGCCGAAGAGAAGCTTGGCGTATATCACCTCAGCTCCCGAAGGCGCTCTCCAGGAGGAGCCCGTAGGGCCCAGAAGAGGACGGGTACCGTGACGCTGAGGGAGGCTGCGGTTAACAGTCCGGACGCTGTCGCGAACGAAGCGAGCGATCCGCTCAGCATCGACGGCAAGCTCAGCGAGACGACACCCGCTATCGCAATGCCTATGGTGAAAATGAGGAGCACCCGCAGACAGGAATAACCCAGCAACCAGAGCGGCGTGAAGCCGAGCGCCTCCAGGACCGCATGTTCATGCCAGCGCATAATGATGGTCTGCAGCTGAAGGCCCGCGCTGCCGGTCGCGACCAGCAGGAGCAGCAAGTTCGCGAAAAACTTAACTCCGGTCACGAATGTGGTTTGTTCATGGAGGGCTGTTTGAAAGTTGTTGCGCTCGGGCAATCGCAGGCAAAAGGACCTCGTCCCGGTTGTCTGACAATCATCTGCGAGACTGCGATGTTTCAGCAGTTGTTGGACGGCTTGCTGGGCACTCGTGACCCCAGCGACCGCATCCGCGCGTATAACCAGGAGACTGCGGTTTTGCTCAGGTACGGGCGCCCGCCCCTGAGCCGTTAGCTCTTCCTGCACACCCATCATAAAATCACGCAGCACGCTGACATTCACAACCACCGGCAGGGTGGTTTTCTTCTCATCGCCACGATCTGGTCGGCGCACAGTGAGTACGTCACGCCCGCGCGCCGCGAACCGCCAGAACGGCGCGAACCTTCCTTCGTCGGGTCCGACCGCATCGAAGGTGCCGATCACCCGCAGGCCCTCATAGCGCCGAACGATTGGTGGGCCATGGCTGTCGGCAAGGATCAGCTCGAGGGTCGCGCGCGCGTCCAGACGCTCGCCGACATATTCGGCAACCACCGCGGGCACCAGGACTTCCCCCGGTGCGGGCCCTCTTGCGATCCCGTTGGTCACGAGAAGCGGGATGCCTAGCGGGGCCCGCCGCTGATCGGTTGTCGAAGACCCAATAGCTTCGTAGTAATCACGCCCCGGATCGAATTTGTCGGTCACCCCGATCACCGCGGTCGTCGCGCCCAGATATTCCTGCTGCTTCCCGTTTTCAAAGACGAGGAATGAGGTGTCGGCGATGATGCCGAGATCGCTGCCTCGGTAAGGAGCTTCCGCTGCCGCTACACCTGGAAGGTCTCGCACCGCTTCGACCAGCTCCCCGATCTCGTTTTCAGTAATAGCGACCAATTCCGCTACAAATGTTGTCGCACCATCCTCTTCGTAGCCGCGCAGGATCGCGGACTGCCGCGTTTCTGCTTGCCGTCCCAAGATTGACATCGTGAGTATTGCCAGGGCGACGGCAAGGGCCGCCAGGCCGGATCGCAACCCGGCCTGGCGCAGCTCCCTCAATGCCAACCACAGCAGTCCATACACGGGCAGGATCTATTTCAGCTCGGACCGAATATCGTCGTTCAATTCCTCGATCATGCCGGCTACCGTGGCCTTTATTTCGGTGGCCGGCACGCTTGTCTTCAACTGGTTGCCTAGCGAATCGAAAAGCAACTGCTGCTCGCGCGCCTCCCGTGCCGAAATAAAGCGTGAGATCCGGTTCCACCCCGAGAGGGCCTCGCCGAACCGCGCCTGAGCTTCCGCGGCATTACCAGCCGCATAGGAAACATCGACGGCTTGCAAAGACTTGACTAGCTGGTCGAGATCGCGCCGCCCCTCCGCCTTTTCGGTCGCGTTGGCAGCCATCGTTTGGCTATGCGCGTCCAATGCATAATAGCTCGCGCCGAAATAGGCGCCGCCGGCAACCACCAGCGCCGCGATCATGCTGCCAAAGCGGATCTTACGATTGCCCATGTCACCCTCTCTGTGAATAACTACGAGATCTCAAGGGTGCCGATGACTCTTTAAGGCAGTTTTAGGTAAGAATAGGAAAAGTGAATTTTTCGGAGCGTGGACGACTGAGCATTTTTATGTCCGTTCGCCGCGACGATGGTCTTTGGTCGCTGGATGCTCGGTGAGGAGCGCGAATTTCTCGGTGAGAATGATCTCGTGCGTCATCGCCATGCTACCGCAAGCAAGAGCTCATCGTTGCTGCGCGCGGACGGTTCGTTCGGCATAAAATCTGTGGGCGCGGCGCTCACCGAACCACCATTGTTGGCGAGTGCGATATGCCCCCTAATCCGGACCGGACACCGAGATCTCATTTATAGCCCATCGGCAGTTGACGGACCAAAGGTAGCACCGTCGTCATCGCCGCCTACGCGGATCACGGTGCCGGATTGGGGGTCGATCACCAATGAAAGCGTCCGACCGTCCCTGGTCGCAACCGCGTCAAAGAAGTTCCGCGCGGTGATCTGGATGTTCGAGAACCCGGCGACAGCCAGTTTGTTGCGCATCTCCTGCTCGGTCACCGGGCCCGACCCGAGATCGAAATCATCCTTGGCCGATTCTGCGGCCGCATACAAATAAATGGCTCCGAGCATCGTGAGCCCCGCCAAACCCGCTGCCGTAAAAAGCCGCTTCTTCACGGTTCAATCCCCATTTTGCACAAAATCGCGGGCTTGCTGATCGAAGCACTGCGCTCATGGAGGGGAGACTGCGCCCGCGTTTTTAAGGCTGTTTTAAGCAGAAGGCCCTGTCGAGGCGGAGCCGATTGAGGAGACGTGCTCTTGATCGGGTGATGACCGTTCAGGGCTGCGACTCGACTTTGGGCCGACCCCTAAAACTGCCTTAAACGAACCCTGCGAAGCTAACTGCCGATGCCAATCGCTGCTCATTGGCGAGCTCGATCATGACACGGAGGACGACTTGCGAGGCAGCTTGGCCCGTCGCGATTTTATCCAAGGTGCCGCGGCTGCCGGGTCGGCTTTGATCGCGACCGCCGCGAGGGCATCTCTCGCTCAGAACGCGCCCTGCACAGGATTGAAATTCATGGCCTATGACATCAAGCCGTTACCGTTCGACCCAAAGAACATCAAAGGTCTGTCCGAAAAACTTCTGATCAGTCACTACGAGAACAATTATTCCGGCGCGGTCCGGCGGCTCAACACGCTGACCACCCAACTCGCCGAGCTCGATTTTGCCAAGGCACCCGTTTTCACCATCAACGGGCTCAAACGCGAAGAGCTGATTGCCAGCAATTCGATGATCTTGCACGAGCTCTACTTCGATGGTCTCGGTGGCGGCGGAGCGCCGACCGGTCCCCTGGCCGACGCAATCACCCGCGATTTTGGCAGCATCGATCGCTGGCGCGCCGAGTTTGCGGCGATGGGGAAAGCGATCGGCGGCGGATCCGGCTGGGTGCTGCTGACCTGGTCGCCGCGCGGAGGCAAGCTCGCCAATCATTGGGCGATGGACCACACGACAACACTCGCCGGAGGGCGCCGATCCGGGCGCTCGATATGTTCGAGCATTCTTATCACATCGACTACGGCGCGAAATCGGCCGCCTATGTCGATGCCTTCATGGAGGTCATTCGCTGGGGCAATCCAGCGAAGCTCTACGACCGCTACAGCCGCGAAGCCTGAGAGGCTCGGCGTGCAACCCCATCGCCAGGAGGTACCGATGCCGCTGCAACTTGTGGGCGTGATTGAAATACCCGGCGCCACGGGTAGCGCGTTCGACCATGGAGCCTTCGAGCCCCAAACGGCCCGTGTCTTCGTCGCGCATACCGCGCTCAATGGCATCGAGGTGATCGATCCGCAGACCCGACGCCATGTGGCATCCTTGGACGGCTTCCCGGAAGCGGCGGGGGTGGTCGCCGATGCTGGGCAGGTTCTGGTGACCAACCGCGGCTCGGCGGAACTCGTGTGGTTGGATGCCGCGACGCTCAAGGAGAAGGCGCGGTTCAGAACCGCGCCGCGACCAAACGGTGTCGCGATCGTTGCCCAGTCGCATCTCGCGGTGGCCGCGTGCATCGGTGACCAACAACACGGTCCCGAGCTGCAGGTGATCGACCTCGCCACCGGTCAGCGATGGGCGATTCCTCTCCCGGGCCGGCCACGCTGGTGCGTGCCCGATGCCTCGGGTGAGCGGATCTTCCTTGCCATCCGTGACCCGTCGATGGTTCTCGTCGCCCGGCTGCCGGACCTTGGCGACGTACGGCATTGGCCGCTCCCATCACCCGGCGCGCATGGGCTCGACATCGATCATCGAGCCGGCTGCCTCTATGCCGCCTGCGATGGCGGCGCTCTTGTGGCGCTTTCCGCCGCCACGGGCGAGCTCCGCGCCGAATGGCCGCTTGCCGGCTCGCCGGACGCCACCTTTTTCAATCCGATGAGCGGTCTCGTGCATGTCGCAATCGAAGAACCTGGCCAAATCGAGACCATCGACCCGCGGTCCGCCACCACCACTTGTTTCACCACGGCGGCCGACGCGCCTACCACCGCCCTAGTCCCGCCCGACCATCTTTATGTCTTTTCTCCCTATCATGGCGGCGTCCTCGACCTCATCGAAACGACCGGGACGCCCCATTCGGGGATCTATAAGGCCGAATAAGGTCCGCGCGCCTCGGCCATGGTGCGCGGCGATCGCTCGCTTGCCTGCGCGGCCGTGGTGGCCGGTTTCTCCTGCTTGGCCACACGGGCGTCTAGACCGGTTTCCAAGCAGCGCGATCCGCACCAGACGCGCGAAAGGTGATCCGGCAGAATACAGCAGGATGCGGAATTGGAGCGGTCGGCGGCGTATTGGGCGTCAGTCGTCCGTTCTTGCGCGGCGGCAGCCGGCCAAGGTCCAGGAGCATGCCGCGAGCGCAAACGCACCCGCAAGTGGGTTACGATAAGCTGCGACCCCTCGGCGCCTTGGCCGCCCACCTCAAGCTTGGCGTCCGCCCGCCACATCGGCCGGCGATGGCTCGATCGTGAGATCGGCGAAATGCGTTAGGCTGTCGGCCTTGGTCCACAAGCCGACCTTGCCAGCTTGCGGAAAGGTGGCGTCGCGTGTCTCGATTATCCGCTCGCCGTTGAAGGCGACCGTCAGTGTATCGCCGGCAACCTCGAGACGCAGGCTCTGCCAGGCGCCCGACGGTACCTCGATGTTGCGGCCGGCGATCTGTCGGCGGACCCCGTCGGTGACCTTGTAGAGCCGCACATTCGCTTCGAGCGCATTGGCGCGGGCGACATAGAAATTGTTTTGATCCTGCCCGCGCACGAGCAAGCCGGCGGCTTGGTCAACCTCGCCGGCGACTGCCTTGAAACGCACGGACACGGCGACGTCCTTGGCGGTGACGTCATCGAGCACGCAGATCGGAAACCGGTAGTCTGCTGTGTCACGGCTGGTCTCAGCGATAACCTTGCCCCCGGGCGCGGTGTCATCGGAAAGCACCTGCCAGCAGACCGGCTCACCCTGGCCGGTCAACCCCGCAGTGAAACCAGGCGGCATTCCGCCGACCGGCATCGCAGCAATATCGATCTTCATAGCTATCTCCATCGCTAGAGAACCAGGGTCACCCCGGAGGCGAGCAACAGCAGCAAGACGACCTTGCGGAAGCCCGCCTCGTTGAGGTGCCCGAACAGCTTGAGACCAACCAGATTGAGTGCGCTTTCCTCCATAAACCCCTCCCGATTGGCAGCCGCGGCGAGGTCCGCGTATCTGCTGCGGGGAGATGGTGCAGCCACTTGTTTAAGGCAGCTTTAGGCGAGCGCCGGATGCCCGAGAAAAATCGCGAAGGATTAGCTCCTTACCATAGGGGGGCGCCGAGTGGCTTTTTGAGGTCGGCTTACTTCGGTCGCTGTGACCATCCTCCTGAGTGCGACGCGTTTTTTCCAGGCCAACGGCGCGCCCCGGTCAGGGAAGTTTTTTCACGTACAGATTGCGGAATTGCGTGCGCGATAGAAAATCATGCGCCTGCAAGGCAATGTTACCGGTCTGCTCACGTGGGCTCTGATAATCGTTGACCAGCTGACCATTCAGGGTCACCCGGATGCGCGGGCCGTTGGCCTCGATCACAAAGCGGTTCCACACGCCGATCGCGACCTGAGTCGAGGCCGAAGGCGCCTGCAAATCGTAAATCGCCCCCGTGACCTTGAGCGGATGGCCCTCGGTGTTGGTGACGGAATCGAACCCGCGCTGATCGATCTGGATTTCATGCCCCTGCGCGTCAGCCGCCTGCAACGCATTCGCGACCGTCGGCGCGGGGATGCGGATATAGACGCCCGAATTCTCCTCGCGCCGGCTGATCCGCCAGTCGAGCGACAAGACAAAATTGCTGAAGGTTTCCTTGATGTACCAATAGAGGCCATACCATCCGGAAGTCTCCAGTTCGAGGGAACCAGCCTAGCCAGTGGGTCAGCTTCCAGTCGGCGACCAGGGTCAGAATTACAGCGGCGCTAACCAAAGTGGATCGGTCCGCAATTAAGCCGGCTCGTGAGCCAGGCGCCGGACGGCGCGGAATGGCTGCACGAAATCAAGTTCGATGGCTACCGGATGCACGCCCGCGTCGAAGGTGGCCGGGCGCGGCTGCTGACGCGAACCGATCTCGACTGGACCAGCAAGTATCCCGCCATCGCAGACGCGGCGACGGCTCTCCCTCTGGGTTCGGCCTATACCGATGGCGAGTCGTGCGGCGTGCGCGCCGACGGCATCACATCGTTCAGTCTGATCCAGAATGCGAGCGATACCCGCAACGGTGAAGCGCTCGTCATTTTCCAGTTCGATCTGCTCCACGTTGACGGAGAAGACCCGTCGGCCCCTTGGTCGAGCGCAAGGCGAGTTGACTTCGCCCGAAGCGCTGTCCGACAATGATCGTAGGTCCAGGCAACCACCCCTCAGCCACTTCGGTCGGCCAAGCGTTGCCCCATCCCCCGCCGCGCAATCCCCGGCGGGCCAGCATGGGGCATGACCATGGACCAATTTCAGACGCTCCACCTCACGTTGTTTGCCATCGGCGCATTTGCCGCCGCGTTTGTCAACGGCGTCGCCGGTTTAGCGTTCGCCATCGTCGCTACAGCAGTGTGGATGCATTTTCTGCCGCCGGCGCAGGTGACCGCTTTGATCGTCGTGTTCGGCCCCGTCGTGGCGGGCGCCTCAGTGTGGAAATTTCGCCGCGCGATCGTGTGGCCGCGCCTCGCGCCGTTCCTGATCGGCGGCGTCATCGGCGTGCCGGTCGGCGGCGAGCTGTTGCGTTGGACGGCGCCGGCCAATCTGCGCATCGCAGTGGGCGCGATCGTGGTCATCTTCAGCCTGTGGAATTTGTTCCGCCCCACCCTTGCTCCGCTGGCCCGTGCGGGCGTCATCGCGGACGGCGCTGTCGGCGTCGTGAATGGCGTTATCGGCGGCGCGACGGGGCTCGCCGGACTCACCACGATCATCTGGTGCAACCTGCGCGGCTGGCCACCGGCCGAGCAGCGCGCCGTGTACGGGCCCGCCGCCCTCGCGGTGTTTCTGATGACTGGGCTCTGGCTCGGCGGCACCGGCATGATCGGCGGCGACACGCTGGTGCTGTTTCTGATTGGATTGCCGGCGCTGGCGATCGGCACCTGGGCCGGGTTCAAGCTGTTCGGCAAGCTCGACGCACAGGCGTTTCGCCGGGTCGTGCTCGTGCTGCTGCTGATCTCCGGGGCGGGGCTACTGGTCCTCGGCCGGTAGTGCCAATCGTCCGCTCGGCACTTTGCGACAGGGAGACAGATATGGCGCCATTTAGGATTGCCATTCTGTGGCGCGGCGATCGCGAGGCACGCCGCACGGCATCGGCACAAAACAATCGCTATCACCGTATCTTCGAGGAGCTGTCAGGGCTCGGCATTCATGCCGAGCCCGCGGTTTACGACGAAGAATTCGCTGACGAAGTCTGCGAGCAGCTCTTGAAAGTCGATGGTGTGCTCGTCTGGGTCGACCCGCTCAGCAGGGGCAAGACCCGCGCGCTGCTCGACCCGATGCTGCGCGACGTAGCCTCGCGCGGCCCGTGGATCAGCGCTCATCCCGATGTGATTCTCAAGATGGGGACCAAGGAGGTTCTCTACCGCACAAAACATCTCGGCTGGGGCACCGATACTCACCTCTACCGCACCGCTACTGAGTTCGATGCCATGTTTCCGTCCCGGCTCCAATCCGACGGCCCTCGCGTCTTGAAGCAGAACCGCGGCAATGACGGTCAGGGCGTCTGGAAAGTCGAACCGGCTTCTGCGCCGACGGACGCGGCAAACGTCGTGCGGGTTTTGCACGCGCTCCGTGGCAGTGTGCCCGAGGAATTGCCGCTAACCGAGTTCATGTCGCGGTGCGAGACGTATTTCGCGTCTGGCGGGCGCATCATCGATCAGCCGTTTCAGCCGCGCCTGCCGGAGGGCATGATCCGCTGCTATATGGGCGCCGACGAGGTCGTTGGCTTTGGACACCAGCTGATCAAGGCACTCATTCCGCCGCCGCCCGAGGGGCCGGACTCTCCCGCCGCGCAGCCCGGCCCCCGCATCATGCACGGGGCTAATGCCGCCCAGTCCACCTGCATCTGCTCGCCTGGGCCGGTCTCAAACCGGATCGCCGGCTCTACCGCCTGTTGCGGCCGCAGCGACGCGACGAATAGCTTGAGCATCGTGTAGCCGCCGCAATAGCCGCACTCGCGCAGCTCCATCAGAAGCACACTCGCCGGTATCCACTCCGGCGCCGCCGAGCCCAACCGCTCGGCGACGTAGGCCTTGAACGGGTCAAGCTTGGTCGACCGAGGCGGACGCGGCTTATAGCGCGCCGCCGCCTCGTCGCGCAGATAGCGCCGCACTGTGTTGCGCGCCACGCCCGTTTCCCGCGCGATCTCACGGATGCTCTTGCCGTGCCGATGCAATACCCGGATCTCCAAAGCCGCCTCCACTCCCACCATCCGGCCCCTCCAGTTCGAGGGAACCAGCCTAGTGGATAGAATCAGACGGATGGAACCCGCGCCCCTGGCTACCCGGCTCGGGTTTCCGCCGATCTCGCCGGACTCATCCGTATGATTTTTACCACTAGCCAGTGGCTCAGCTTCCAGTCGGCGACCAGGGTCAGAATTACAGCGGCGCTAAGAAAAGCTTGAAACCGATAAATGCCGCGAGCATCAGTGGCGGGCCGGGAACCAGTTGTCCCAGAGCTGAGCCGTCGATGAATTCTTTGGGTGTTAGCCAGCCGAGTTGGTTGACGACCTGCTCCTGGCGAGAAGCCAGGTCACCCGATTACCACCGCGTATTTACGGCGCAGGAGGCATGCTGAGGTTGCCGGTTTAAGGCAGGTTTACGAGCTTCAAAAAAGAAGCAACGTGCTCAGCGTCTCGGCAAAGGATCTTAAAACTGTCGTAAACTCGATCTGCTCGTATCAGGGACTTGAGAGGCGAGCGAAGATGCGTCTGTTGGTTGTGGAGGATGAGCCGCGCATGGCGCAAATCCTCCATGCTGCCCTACGGAGCGCCGCCTTTGCAGTTGATTCGGTCGGAACGTGCGAGGACGCTCGCGAGGCCTTTTCCGTTGTACCGTATAACGCGGCCGTGCTCGATCTTGGTTTGCCGGATGGCGATGGCATCCTTCTCCTGAAGGAGCTTCGAGGTGCGGGCACAGAGTGCCGATCCTGGTGCTCACGGCCCGCGACGCGGTTGGCATAGTGTGGCGGCGTCGGCCGGGATGGCCGGGCGGAGTGCGGGGTGACGTGGCGGGCTCATCGCGTGAGGAGTCGTTCGCGGCGGTCGTGCTGCCGCATCTCGACGCCGCCTACAACCTGGCGCGCTGGCTGATGCGCGATCCGGTGGCGGCGGAAGACGTGGTGCAGGAGGCGATGCTGCGGGCTTTGACCTATTTTGCGAGCTTCAAGGGCGTCAACCCGCGCGCCTGGCTGTTGCAGAATCGTGCGCAACACCGCCTATTCATCGCGCCAGCTCGATCGCGGCGTGCAGTTCGTTCCGATCGGTGAGGCGGACGAACCGGGCACGCTGGCCGCCGACGACCTCGTCGCCACCGACGATGATCCCGAGATGGCACTGCTGCGGCGGCGCGGCGAGCGGCAGGTGCAGGAGCTTATCGCCGCGTTGCCGGTCGAGCTGCGCGAGCCGCTGATCCTGCGCGAGCTCGAGGAATTGTCGTACAAGGAGATTGCCGACATCACCCACACCCCGATCGCGACAAGGAGGGAGCTATGACCGAAGAACGCGATGTAAATCCGAACCGGCGGCGGGTGCTGCAATGCATGGCTTGGGCCGGCACCGGCCTCGTGTGGACAGTGGTCGGCGGCGTGCCGAAGAGCCTGCAGCTCGGCGGCGAGGCGATAGCGGCCGAGAGCGGCAGCTTCTCTTTTGTGCAAATCAGCGACAGCCATATCGGGTTCAACAAGGAGGCGAACCCCGACCCCAACGCGACACTGCAGGCGGCGCTCGACCGCATCGCCAAATTGCCCAAGCCACCGGCGTTGGTGGTCCATACCGGTGATGTGACGCAACTGTCAAAGCCGGCTGAGTTCGACACGGCTGCCGAGATCCTCAACGGCATCAAACAGCCGGTCCGCTACATACCAGGTGAGCACGACGTCATCGGCGACGACGGCAAGCAGTTTTTCGAGCGCCTCGCCAAGGAAGCAACGCCGGCGCGCAGCTACAGCTTTGACTATGCCGGCGTACATTTTGTCGCGATGACCAACGTATTGAGCTTCGAGAAATCGCACGCCGGCGGTTTCGGCAGCGACCAGCTCGAATGGCTGGAGAAGGATTTGAAGGGGTTGAGCGCCTCGACGCCGATCGTGGTGCTTACCCACGTCCCAATGTGGCCACTCTATCCGCAATGGGGCTGGGCGACCGAGGACGCACCGCAGGCATTGTCGTATCTGAAGCGCTTTGGCTCGGTGACCGTGCTCAACGGCCACATCCACCAGATCGTGCAGAAGGTCGAGGGCAAGGTGACCTACCAGACAGCGATGTCGACCGCCTTCCCCGCAGCCAAGGCTGGCGAGGGGCCAGGGCCGAGGCCGCTGAAGGTACCGGCCGAGCAATTGCGCCATGTCCTCGGCATCCGCGAGGTCGCGGTGACGCCGACGCATCCGCTGGCGCTGACTGACATCACACTGGCTTAGAGGAGGTTCATATGATCGGGTACAAGATGCGCCGGGCACTGCTCGGCGCCGCCGGAGGAGTCTTGCTTGCATTCGCCGCCGGATCGGGAGGGCCGCCAGCGGCGGCGGCCGGGTCGGCGGAAATCAAGATCCAGAATTTCGCCTTTGTGCCGGCGACACTCACCGTCGCGCCCGGCACCACGGTTACCTGGACAAGCAATGACGAGGCGCCGCACAACATCGTCAGTATCGATCAGCCGCGGCGCTTTCGCTCGCCGGCGATCGAGGAGGGCGACAAGTTCACCTTCGTCTTTGACCAAGCCGGCACCTACAAGTACATCTGCGCGGTGCATCCGCACATGGAAGGCACCATCATCGTCAAGTAAAATACTGCGCCGGTCGTCGCCGCCGCCTGACCCGTCCTGCGGTGCCATAGCGCATCGCTGGATGGGTCGAGAGCGGCGATTTCTTTGTCAAAATAATATTACAAATACCAGGGAATAAAATCGAGTTGCTTCAAGTCAACTATTGTGGATGGCGGCGATTGTAGTCGCTGGTCCGAGAACAGATATAGGAAAGGAATAAACGATGCAGCCGACGGGTCTTCTCCGTCAACGTGGAGCAGATCGAACTGGAAAATGACGAGCGATTTCCGTGAGTCGACCTGCCCGAGTGTTCGTGGACGGGGGAGCGTCGATCGGCATCTCAGTCATGTTCGGTCTGTCCAACATAGACGGTGGCAACAGTGCTCGCAAAGCGGTTGTCGGAAGCCCGCATCAGCGCGCCGATGAGGCCGAGCGGAAAGCTCAGGGCGAGGCGAGCGCGCTGATCTCCACCGTGCGCAAGGCGCCCCAACCGAGTGCCGGCAAACAGGGGACCAGTACCCGCAGATTAAGACCGGAGAGGCCCACCGTGCGCCGCCTCCTCTCTCACTCAACCGCTTTTCGGCGGCGGTTTGATAAAGGCGGGCATCGGCGCATCGCCAAACCATTTGATCCGCAGCGTGTAGTTGGTGCCGTCCTCGTTGATCTCGCGGACGAAGCGATTGAGCCACAACCACCACACAAAATCGCCTTGCGGGAAGCCGATCGCGTCGTCTTCCGGCGGTCCCAGCGCGCCGGCGTTATGGTACTTCCCGCCGCTGCTCTTTTCAATCCAGTTGACCATCGCCTCGGGGATGAGCATCGCGTCGGCCTGGCCGGCGTAGAGCGCGGCGATCATGTCGGCGAAGCCGGAAAATTCGACAACTGTTGCCTTTGGTGTATAGGTCGCGACCGCCTTCGCCATGGTCGTGCCGCGCGGGATAGCGAACTTAACTTCTGGCCTGTTGAAGTCGGCGACCGAGCCCAGATCCTTGCGGTCCGTCCGGCTCAGCAGACTGAGCACAGCAGTGGAATAGGGATCGGTAAAGCCGATCGTCTTCAGCCGTTCAAGGTTTGGTGTAAACGATGCGATCGTGATGTCGGCCTGCTTGGTCTCCAGCATCGCGACGCGGCCGACGGAGTTGGTTTTAATCCAGTCGATGGTGACGCCCAGATCTTTGGCCAGCCGATTGGCGATGTCGATATCATAGCCTTGCAGATTGCCGTTCTCGTCTTCGAACCGGAGCGGCCGAGTAGAGACCGCGGTCGCGATGCGGACCGTCCCGCGGCGCAGTATTTCGGTGAGAATACTGTCAGCGGCGTGGGCTGTGCGATCTCCGGTCGGCAATGCCGCCATGACCAGCACCAGCGCCAAACCGCACCGCAAAAGCCGCCGCATGACCCGCTCCTTTCTCGCCTGTGGCCCCACCCGGCACGCCTGGACAAACTCCTCCTTGGCGATCCCGCCACGATTTTCCTGAACCTCCGACTGCGTTATTCCCATGATCGCCGGACCGCCGTAGCTCATGGCGCCGATCTTGAGGAAGGTCCGAGCGATTTCCGTGAGTCGAACTGCGCGAGTGTTCGTGGATGGGGGAGCGTCGATCGGCATCTCAGTCATGTTCGGTCTGTCCTCTCTGCCGGATGGTTATCGATTCAAAAGGCCCGTGTACCGACCGTTCAAAGATCGTTACGGTCGCCAAAATGGCTTACGCGCCTGCCGAGCGCCTGTTGCCGCGACACGCCGATATCCTTGAGCACAAAATCATCCCATTTCGCGATTTCCGCGAGGTGCCGCCTTTGGCGACTGCGCTCGGCCCAAAGACGGAGAAGCGCCGCCAGCTCCGATCGCAACCTGCGCCACCGAAAACGGGCAATCGGGTGCGTGTTGAGGGTGGGGATTGAAAAAGACCACTTCGACATTTGATGCTCCATTGCTGCTCCGGCCCGAGATCACCAGCCGGAACGAAAAGCGCGGAGCTTGGAGGGGGTCCCTCTGCCGGGGAGCGCGCATTTCCCCGTGTTTTTGGCTTTAATCCGCCGCGACCAACTCGCGGATCCGCACATCGGTTGTCCGGACCGGCCCAGCCACCGCCCGGCGCCACAGGAGAGCCTCCATGATGGGGAATGCCTCGGGGTACTCCGATGCTTCAGCACTTAGCGTCGACCGATTGTCGGGCTTCGCGCCGGCGACCGCTGTGCGACGCGATCAGTGAAGAATGCGGTCATGGTTGCGCTCCATTCCTGTCGGCCGATGGCCGTGGGTTGAAAGCGCAGAACTTGGAGGCGATTGCCTCTGACGGGGAGCTGCGACCCCCAAAAGGTGCGTCAAGATTGGCAGTGCTATGCTGACATCGCGACACGGCGATCCTGTGGGCGCTCGTTTAAGACAGTTTTAAGCGGCCCTCATAGACGAGCGACGCCTGGGCGCGAGGCGCAGCTTTTTCGCGCGTGTTTTTAGCTTTTCAGAAAGTCTGCCAAGGTCCGCTACCGGCGCTTCTCGCCAATTTCCGTGCGCGCCGACGAAGGTCTTCTAAATGAACTGATAGCGGCCCCGCCAGAGACAGGGCCGCACTTGTGCTGAATCAGAGCTCGACTTGCTCCGAGATGCTGAGCGCATCGTCGACCTCGATGCCGAGATAGCGGACCGTGCTTTCGAGCTTCGTGTGCCCGAGTAGTAGCTGCACCGCCCTCAAGTTGCCGGTCTTCTTGTAAATCTGTGCCGCCTTGGTTCGGCGCAGCGAGTGAGTCCCGTAAGCCGAGCTGGCGAGACCGGCGCGCTCGACCCAGCGATGGACGATTCGAGCGTATTGTCGAGTCGAAATGTGCGGCTGGCTGTGAAAGCGGCTCGGGAAGAGGTATTGGCCGCTTGCTGGACCGGTATTGGCTAGCCAATCGCCAATTGCTGCTCGGGTTTGATCGGTGATCTCGAACTGGACCGGCCTGCCGGTTTTCTGCTGGATGACGGTGGCCCGGTCACGTATCTGGCCACCAACGCACACATCATTGATATGTAGCCGCACGAGATCACAGCCCCTCAGCTTACTGTCGATGGCGAGATTGAACAGGGCGAGGTCGCGTTTGCGCTGTTCAAGCTGGAGCCGGACCCGGATCGCCCACACGTCCTTCGGCTTGAGAGGGCGTTTCTGGCCGATGAGACGGCCTTTGTTCCACGGGGTACGCGCCAAACGAGGTAGCAGTTGGTTGCCGGTGAGCATGATCGTCTCCTCCGAGACCAACCCCGTCCTCCCCAGCGCGGGTCCTCGGTGGACCCGCGACACTATAATTACTGAAGGCGGCTCCGGCTGAAGAAAGCCGACCTTCGAGTTCCCCTTCGGAGTCGTTCGCCGGATGCCCCATGGCGTCATTCGCCGACCCCCGCATGTCCGTCTCAATTGGGTGATGGGGTGGA
>Ga0210410_10001820_pt1 | contig 19565 bp, 14 predicted proteins | sample IncBWC4MmetaG_FD_161058 | JGI IMG/M metagenome (GOLD analysis project Ga0210410, IMG submission 161058) | Forest soil microbial communities from Barre Woods Harvard Forest LTER site, Petersham, Massachusetts, United States - Inc-BW-C-4-M | ecosystem: Environmental > Terrestrial > Soil >... | reverse complement strand
AGTCCGTGAAAGCGGTCAGCGAAATTTATGCGCCGGTTTCCGGCGACGTGGTCGAAGCCAATGGTGACCTGCAGAATTCGCCAGAGAAGATTAATTCCGATCCGCACGGTGCTGCTTGGCTGATCAAGGTGCGCCTCACCAATACCGCAGAAATAAACTCGCTGATGGATGCCGCCGCGTATGAGGCGTTCGTCGCGACCAAGGGCAAGGAAGCTTCGGCCTGATGCGCTATCTCCCTAAGAGTCCAGCCGAGCGCCAGGACATGCTTTCCGCAATTGGCGCTAAGTCGATTGACGACCTCTTTTCCAGCATCCCGGAGCGTTATCGCTTGCGCGAGGCGTTGAAGCTGCCCGGGCCCTTTTCGGAAGCAGAAATCATCAAGTATTTCAGTGACCGCGCCGGAGAGAATTCGCGGGGCTACACCAGCTTTCGCGGCGCCGGAGTTTACAATCACCTCCGCTCGGTAGTGACCGACGCGATTATCCAGCGCGGCGAATTTCTCACCTCCTATACGCCGTACCAGGCGGAAATTTCGCAAGGCACGCTGCAGGCGATCTTTGAATTTCAAACTTTGATGTGCCAGCTCACTGGTCAGGAAGTTGCCAATGCTTCCATGTGGGACGGCTCAACCGCGACTACCGAAGCGGTGCTGATGGCCGAACGGATCACCGGACGGCGGCGCGTGCTTGCTGCCCATTCTTTGCATCCGGAGTATCGCGACGTGCTTCGGACCTACGCGAAAAATTCCGGCCTGCAGGTCGAGGAGATTCCCTTCTCCAAAAGCGGCGCTTTGGATGAAAAAGCTTTGCGGTCTGCCATTCGTGACGATGTGGCGGCTGTGGTTGTGCAGTCACCGAATTTTTTTGGATGCATTGAAGCTGTACCCGGTCTCGCCGAAATTGCGCACTCGGCGGGTGCTCTGCTCGTTGTCGCCATCACGGAAGGAGTTTCGCTTGGCGCCTTGCGTCCTCCCGCAGAGGCGGACATTGTCGCGATGGAAGGCCAAAGTTTCGGCCTGCCCCCTAGCTATGGCGGCCCTTTTGTGGGAGTAATTGCCTCGCGCGAAAAATTTGTTCGCCAAATGCCTGGGCGTCTTGCCGGGCAGACTACAGATCTCGATGGCAGGCGCGGGTTCGTTCTCACCCTGGCCACGCGCGAACAGCACATTCGTCGCGAGAAGGCGACTTCCAACATTTGCACGAATCAGGCGCTCTGCGCGCTTGCGGCCACCGTACACCTGACACTTCTCGGCAAAGACGGGCTGCGCGAGATGGCGCAGCAGAATCTCTCCAAAGCGCGCTTCGCACTGGCTGAGCTCACGAAAATTCCCGGCGTGCGCCGCGCCTTCGATGCACCGTTTTTCAACGAATTCACGCTGGAGTTCCCGCGTTCCGTAAAAATCGTCAATGCAGAACTGCTCCGCGAGAAAATTGTCGGCCCGGTCGTGCTTGGGACTTCGTATCCGGAGTTGACGAAGCATGCGCTGGTCTGTGTCACGGAAACGACGACACGCTCAGACATTGAAAAATTAGCCGGCGCTGTACAGCGTGCCTTGCAACAGCCTTTATAGCCGAACACAACTGAACTGAACAGCCAACATTGGCTGTTCCACAAAGATAGGGACAGACACTTGAACCGCAGAATTAAAAAAGCATCGCGCCACACCAACCAGAACGAAGGCCTTATCTTCGAGAAGTCTTCGCCTGGCAAACGCGCGTTTGAATTGCCGCCCCTTGACGTGCCGAGCGTCGATCCGGCGGAAGCGCTCGGCGAAAACCATCGCAGCGAGGGCGTAAACGGTTTCCCTGAAGTCAGCGAAATCGAAGTTATTCGCCACTTCACGCGTCTTTCCACTTGGAATTACGCGATCGATTACGGCATGTATCCGCTCGGTTCCTGCACGATGAAGTACAACCCGCGCGTGAACGAATTTGTGGCCCGGCTCGACGGCATCGCCACCGAGCATCCTTACCAGCCGCAAGAGCTGTCGCAGGGCTGCCTGAAAATTCTGCAACTGCTCGAACAATGTCTGCTCGAAATCACGGGCATGGACTCCATCACGCTGCAGCCTGCCGCCGGAGCGCAAGGCGAGCTCACTGGCCTGCTGCTGATCCGCGCGTACCTGCAAAAACAGGGGAACCCGCGCAAGAAAGTCTTGATCCCCGATTCGGCGCACGGCACCAATCCGGCCACCGCGGTTATCGCCGGCTATGAAGTCGAAAACATCAAGTCCGAATCGCACGGCCAGATCGACGTGGACAAACTACGCGACCTGGTCACTCCGGACGTCGCGGCGCTGATGATCACGAATCCTTCTACCCTCGGCATCTTCGAGCAGCGCATTCCCGAAATTGCCAAAATTCTGCACGACAAGGGCGCGCTTCTGTACATGGACGGCGCCAACATGAACGCGCTTGCAGGAGTCACACGCCCCGGTGACCTCGGCGTCGATGTGATGCACCTGAATCTGCACAAGACTTTTTCCACGCCGCACGGTGGCGGTGGCCCAGGCGCCGGCCCTGTGGCCATGAAGAAAATTCTCGAGCCGTTCCGCCCTGTTCCGATCCTCGTTGAAAAAGAAGGCGGCCGTCTCGCGCTCGAATCCGTTCGCCCCGATTCCATCGGCCGCGTAAAAGCCTTCTCTGGCAATTTCGGTGTCCTGGTGCGCGCTCTTGCCTACATCCTCGCGTACGGTCCTGGCATCCGTCAGGCCACGGAAGATGCCGTGCTCAACGCCAACTACATCCGCAAGCATCTCGAAGGCGCCTATGATCTCCCTTATTCCCTACCGTCGATGCACGAAGTCGTCTTCAGTGACGCGCACCAAAAGAAGAACGGTGTCAGCACAATGGACATCGCCAAGCGCCTGATCGATTACGGCTTCCATCCGTATACCACCGCGTTCCCACTGATCGTTCCCGGTGCGCTGATGATCGAGCCTACCGAGTCCGAATCCAAGGAAGAGTGCGACCTCTTTATCGACGCCATGCGCTCGATTGCCGAGGAAGCCGCCAGCAATCCGGAGTTGGTAAAGACCGCGCCGCACTCAACCCGCGTCCGCCGCCTCGATGAAGTCGGAGCGGCACGCAAGCCGATTTTGCGGTGGGATCCGTCGCGCCAGGAACCACAGCCAGAATCCGGTGAGCACAGAAAGCGCAAACACTTGGAGCCAACGCCAGTAATTCCCACGGCGTAATCGCGCCGCCGGCCACGTAACGATTCATTTCACGGCACATTGACGCGGTCTCGTAATCCGTGCCGGCCGCTTCCCTGTTAAACTGCTTTCTGGCTATTGGAGTAGCTTCACCATTGATTCAGGTATGACCCCCGCACTAAACGCATGGCTGCCTAAATCCGTAATCCTGCTGCGCCACTATGACCGTCAGAAATTTCTTTCAGACCTCATTGCCGGCATAACGGTCGGATTAGTCGCGCTGCCGCTCGCCATGGCTTTCGCGATCTCCTCCGGTGTATCCCCGCAAGCCGGGATTTATTGCGCCATCGTTACCGGCTTCATTATTTCCGCGCTAGGCGGCTCCAAGACGCAGGTTGGCGGACCGACCGGTGCCTTCGTCGTCGTCGTTTCCGGCATTATCGCCAAGCATGGCATCGACGGCCTCTTCACCTGCACCATGATGGCCGGCGTTCTGCTGGTTCTCCTCGGCGTCACGGGCATGGGCACCGCCGTTAAGTACTTCCCGCGCCCCGTGATCGTCGGTTTCACAAACGGCATCGCCATTCTCATCGCCAGCACGCAGATCCGAGACCTTTTCGGCCTACGCATGGACCACGTCCCCGGCGATTTCTTTCACCGCATGCAGGCGTTCGCGCAGGCCGCCAATACAATTTCCTGGCAGGCTACGGCAGTTGCGCTCGCTTCCATCGCTATCATGGTTTTCTGCCTGAAATACGCCAAGCGCGTCCCTGGCGCGATCATCGTTACATTTGCCGCGACTGCCGCTGTCACGCTCCTCCACTTATCGGTTGAGACCATTGGCACACGCTTCGGCGGCATCCCGAAAGGCTTGCCTACGCTTGCGCTCCCCAAGCTGCATTACGACGTCTTCCGCCAACTGCTATCGCCTGCGTTTACGGTAGCCATGCTAGGCGCGATCGAATCGCTCATGTCCGCAGTCGTATCCGATCGCATGAGCAAGGACAAGCACAATCCTAACGTCGAACTGATGGCCCAAGGCGTCGCAAACATCGTCTCGCCACTCTTCGGTGGACTGCCCGCAACCGGAGCTATCGCGCGCACCGCCACGAATGTTCGCGCCGGAGCGAAAACACCTGTTGCAGGAATGATTCACTCGCTAACGCTACTCGCCATCGTCTTATTCGCGGCGCCCCTGGTGAAAAACGTTCCGCTCGCCGCCCTCGCCGCAATCCTGATGATCGTTGCGTACAACATGGGCGAATGGCAGGAAATCCCGGAAATCCTGAAGCTCAGTACAGCCGATATCGCCGTATGGCTCATCACGGTGACACTCACCGTCGTCACCGATCTGACTTTCGCTGTCGAAGTCGGCATGGTCCTCGCCGCGCTCATGTTCATCCGCAAAGTTTCGCGCACCACTACCGTCACGCGCGTAACTCGCGATTACGTTGAAGACAGCCGCGTGCACGTTCTGCAAGGCAAAGACATTCCCGACTACGCGACGGTCTTCCGCATCCATGGGCCATTTCTTTTCGGCGCCACGGACAAGTTCGCCGAAATTCTCGATGGCTTGAGCGCTCTTCCGCCCATCGTCATCCTGCGCCTGCGCAACATGACCGCCATCGACGCCACCGGCCTCGGCGCCATCGAAAATCTTGCGGATCTGCTTCACGAATCCGGCCGCTCGCTTCTGCTCTGCGGCGCCCGCGAACAACCCGCTCAGCTCATGAGCCAGGCCGAATTCGAGCGCCACGTCGGCGCCGAAAATATTTGCCCCAGCATCGCGGAAGCCCTGGACCGTGCCGCCGAGGTCTACCAGCGATACCACTCGCCGGCGGCCCTTGCACAAAATAAATGTGACCCTAAAGAGGACTTCGTAGCGAAGACCTAGCGACCTCCTATCTTTCGTTTCACACGAGGAGGATTCTTGATGGCAACTAAAAATTGGGTTGGAGCTGTCGCCAGCGCTCTGCTCTGCGCGGCACGCTCAAGACCGTGACAAACAGAAGCGAGAGGCGTGGTGATCAAGTCTTGGGCCTGCTGGTACTTGCTTCTTTCGTTTTACACGAACGATACGTCGCGTTCTCCGGCCTGTAATGTCACCCACCTAGGCTCTCCCTCTGCATTCGCTTCCAATCGTTCCCATCATAAGGAGAATCTTGTGAATAAGCGCATTTCCGCAGTGGCCCTGGGCATTGCTCTTCTCGGCGGCACACTGGCCTCTCGAGCATCCGCCGACGAACTCGGCAAAGGTGAAATTAAGCATGTCCTGCTCATCAGCGTGGACGGATTGCACGCTCTTGACGTCGCAAATTATGTAAAAAGCCATAAGGGCTCCGCGCTGGCTGAACTAGCCAGTCATGGCTTCACGTATTCCAGCGCAAACACTCCAACTAACTCCGACTCCTTCCCTGGGCTGCTGGCGCTGGTGACCGGCAGCTCGCCGCTAACCAGTGGCCTGTTTTATGACGTCAGCTACAATCGCAGCATCTTCGATCCGACCAATACTACCTGCCAGGGACAACCCGGGAACATGCAGGTATTCGACGAGAGCATCGACCAGTACGCGGGCGCTCCTCCAAACCAAGTGTCGCAGAACAAGATCGATCCAGCCGCTTTGCCCAACTACATCAACGAAGACGGCAAGTGCGGTCGCAAGTTTCCCCACAATGCTCTGCGCACCAACACCATTTTCGAGATAGTGAAGGCCAACAGCGGCATAACCGCGTGGGCCGACAAACATCCCGCATATGATTTGGTCAACGGTCCATCCGGGAAGGGTGTCGATGACCTCTACACGCCAGAAGTCACCAACTTCAACGGTTTCGATAACACCGTCAGCGTCGTCTGCACCTTCAGAAACGATTTCCTGAAGGTCCAGGCAGTTCTGAACGAAATCAATGGCTTGCGAGACGACGGAAAAACCTCTCTAGGTGGCACGCCCGCGGTGCTCGGCATGAACTTCCAGGCCGTCAGCGTCGGCGAGAAACTCTCGATCGACAACTCTGCTAAGGGTTGCCCCAACGACCAATTCACCGGTCAACCCGGCGGTTACACCGACGGCGCTGGAACGCCCACTGCCGTTCTTGAATATGGACTCGACCAAACGGATCAAGCCCTCCGTATGATGATCAATGCTTTGAAAGCGCGCCACATCTACGATTCTACTTTGTTCATTGTCACCGCCAAGCACGGCCAGACCCCAATCAATCCGGTGAAGACGAACAAGCCCGGCCACTTTGCGGACCTGGTTGCCGCTCTTCCGGATGCCTCGACCAATCCTGCCGCGCTTGCCATCGCGGCCGCCAACAATTGCTCCACAGGTCCCTGCGGATTCGTTCAAGACGACGACATCGCCTTGATCTGGTTGCAGGACCAAAGTCAAACGGCCGCGGTCGCCGCATATCTCAACACCAATGCCAAAGCGCTCTTCATCGATGAGGTGATGGCTGGCCACGAACTCGAAATCAAGTTCAATGATCCATCAAAGGATCCCGCCACACCGGACATCATCGTCCGCCCCAACTACGGCACCATCTACACCGGGTCGACCGCCAAGAACGCCGAGCACGGCGGCTTTAACTACAGTGATACCAACGTCGGCCTGGTCGTCTCCAACCCCGGTCTGAGTGCGCGCACGATCAAGTCGCCCGTGGCCAGCTCGCAGGTGGCGCCAACGATCCTCAAGGCACTCGGCATCGATCCCGAGAAACTTAATGCTGTCCAGATAGAAGGAACCAAGGTTCTTCCGTTCCTCTTCCAGGATCAACAGTAAGAAAACGCGAGTTGAATTAAGAAAGGGCGCCCCGGTATATCCGAGGCGCCTTCTCTTCTTTGTGTACTCTGTGTTCCGGCCTCAGTGCCCTCTGTGTTCAGCCTTTTCTTCGCTTTACTTCGCTAGCCTGACGCCATCCAGCACTTCCGTAAACGTCTTCTCGTAGTCCGGATAAGCCGCCTTGGGCGCCACACACAAAAACGAAACCAATCCCTGCGGCTCCAACACCGTGAGCAGCCAATCTGTCTCCTGCCCACCCGCCGGAGAATCATTGCTGAGATACGTGGAAAGCCCCGGCTGCCCATTGAGCTGCACAGGTCCGGGGTCGCGCGTAACCTTCAGTCCGGGATTGGTGCTAGCCAGTTCTCGAATCAGCGCCTGCGTCGCGTTTTCAAGGGCGTGTTCACTTGAGTCTGCTTGCACCTGATGAACGCCTACAATCATCCCGTACGCCAGCCCACCCGTCTGCGAAATCCCGCCGTCCGGAGCAAACGTAACGCTTCCCTTGTCCTCATACTTCTTCCAGTTTTCCGGAACTTTCAGCGCATACGCGCCGCCATCATAATCGACGAAATTGCCAGAGGGTGGAACTGGAGGCCCACTGCGAGCCGAAGCGGGCGGCATCTTCACAACGGGCAACGTCAGCACTTCGCGCTTGATAGCCTCAAACTCGGCGGAGTCTCTCTTCGCGTTTTGCGGCACGCCACCCAACTTGTCCACCTCTTCATCCACGCGGTCCACGCGATTGCCGGGGTTCGGATGGTCAGACAAAAACTGCGGTGGATTCTTTCCCTTCGTCTCGGCTTGCAGCTTCTCGAAAAACTGTGCCATGGCTCGCGGATCATATCCCGCGTCATAGAGTGCTTGCGTTCCCAGCACATCCGCCTGCGTTTCGTCCGATCGCGAATAGCGCAGCAGCAGACCGCCCGCTCCGAGGGCCACACCCTGCGTAAGCAGTGCTCCGCCTGTGCTTCCACCAAAGATCCCGCCGAAAATTCCCGCCGCGCCCTGCATAAGCTGCGCTTTGGAGGCTTGCGCCGTGCCGTGTCGGAGCGCTACGTGCGACAATTCGTGCGCCATTACAGCCGCAAGCTGCGCTTCGTCGTCAGCCACTTCGATCGCCCCTCGATTGATGAAGACATATCCGCCCGGCAGCGCGAACGCATTGATCTCCTTGCTGTTCACGCAGTGAAATTCCCAAGGATACTGCACACCGCGCGTTGGCAACTTGGCGACCAGCTTCATTCCCAGATTTGTGAGATATGCATCCACTTTGGGATCGTTGCAAAGCGGAAGACGCTTCTCCAGGATTTGAGCATTTTGCTTCCCGACTTTCACGTCGGTATCTGGGGAATACATATTCCACGGCGGCTTCAGGGTGCTGCGCTGCGCCCATGCTTGCGGTACGCAGCACAAAGCCAATGCTGCGGCCAATAGCCCGCGCAATCTCGTCCGCCAGTTTGATCTCCCGGCCGTCATCGGTGCTCCCCGATTACTCGAAGCTAGGATAAATAATTAGACGCTTCAAGGATCACTTTACACCTCGGTAGGGGGGAAGAAAAAAGACCCGAGGACGTATGCACTCGGGTCTCGTCTTGAATACGCAGGAGTTAGCTTAGCGGGCTACGCGCGGAGTAGGCTCCGCTACAGTCGTTGCGGCAGGCGCATCCACGGATTTCCCACTGTGCGCCTTTGCCAGGCGCGCTGGCGCCGCGGGCTCAAGCCGGCGTGCAGGCATCGCCAAATTTTCGCCTTCGCGGATGAATGTCAGCCGGTCCTGATCGCGGTCCCAATCGATGCAAACCAGGTCGCCAAGATGGATTTGTTCGGTAGCCAACAGATTGGCCAACGGATAGACGACGTGGCGCTCGATAGCCCGCTTTAGGTGACGCGCGCCATACCGCTGGTCCGTGCCTTCCTGCAGCAAGAATTCCTTCCCAGGCCCGGTCACGCGGAACAGGAACTGGCCCTTGGCCGTTTCCAGAACTCGTTGTTGCACTTGTCCCAATTCGATATCCAGGACCTCTTGCAACTGTTCGCTTCTAAGAGGATGAAAGCAAACGACTTTATCCAGGCGGTTCATGAATTCAGGCGAAAACTTCCGCCGGGCCGCCTCCACAGCGGTCCGCTCCACCTTCTGGTCCAGCCCGGCAGCCGGCTTGTCTTTTGGCTGCACAAAGCCCATGCCGCCGTTCATCAATTCCGTGATTTCCCCACCACCCAGGTTGGAGGTGAGGAAAATGACGGTCTGCGATAGGTCGACCCGGCGATTGTCGCCCAACGTTAGAGTCGCCTTATCGAGCATTCCCAGAAGCAATTGCCACAGTGCATCTGATGCTTTCTCAATTTCGTCGAACAGCAAGAATGACAGCTTCAGCTTGTCCGTGTGGCTCTTGGCCAACTCTTCTTGCGTAATCAGAGGATGGGTTTCGCGATGACCCAGATAACCCGGCGGTGAGCCGATGAGCTTCGCAATCTCATGAGAATGCTGGAATTCCGCGCAATCCACCTTAATTACGGAGCGCGAATCCCCGAACAGAATCTCCGCGGCCGCTTCCACAATGCGGGTTTTGCCCGATCCTGTCGGGCCCAAAAACAGTAAATTCCCGACTGGCCGCCCCGGCGAATTCAACCCCGCGCAGAAGACCTGGTACAGTTCGACCAGCGCCTGCAGACCTTCTTCTTGCCCGACAATTTTCGAGCGCAACGCGCCTTGAAAATCGCGGGTGTCAGTGCTCCGAATAGTAGGATCTAACTGGTGTCGGACGGCAGCTTTCATATCATCTATCCTCAGTGCGTCCAGCTTCCCCCGAACGCAAGCGCATCTCAGGAAGTCGCAAGCCTGAAACGTTGCATGGGGCGTGCCACTTTCGTCTCTCTCTCAGTTCCACCAAAGCCGTGCAAATTCATATAGATACCAATTTCAGGATTCCGAAACTCGTCTCATGCCTTGAGACACTGTTTCATTGCTGCAAAAATGAGAGAGCTGAACCAGTTTGTGTCAGCAGTTGGACGACGAAAAGGGGCGGCAGAGTTGTTTACTCTGTCGCCCCTTTTCACTGTGAAGGTGTAAATTTTCAGCGCTCCGGCTTCTTACGCGCCTGCGGAGCCGCGGCAGGCGCCGCCGCCGCAGGCGCGGTGCGCGGCTTCTTCCCTTCTGTCACGGCTTCAGCCGGTATTTCTGCCTTGCGCCCGTCTTTCACTTCGGCACCCGTGCCAAGCTGCTCGTTCTCCGTGTGATTCTGTACCAGCGCGCCCTCGCCCTCGCGAATGAACGTGAGCTGCGAATGTTCGCGGTCCCAATCGATGCAAACCAGGTCGCCAAGATGCACCTGCTCCGTCGCCAGCAGGTTCGCCAACGGGTATACGACATAGCGCTCAATAGCTCGCTTCAAGTGGCGCGCGCCATACCGCTGATCGGTGCCCTCTTTCAACAAGAAGTCGCGGCCCGCACTGGTCACGCGGAACAGAAACTGCCCCTTTGCCGTTTCCAGCACGCGCTGCTGCACTTGGCCGAGTTCGATATCCAGCACTTCTTCCAATTGTTCGCGTCGCAGCGGATGGAAGACCACTACCTTATCCAGCCGGTTCATGAACTCTGGCGAGAACTTGCGCCGTGCGGCTTCCACAGCGGTGCGCTCCACCTTCTGATCCAACCCGGCGTCAGGCTTGTCAGCGGGCTGGACGAAGCCCATTCCCCCGTGCATCAATTCCGTGATTTCCCCGCCACCTAGGTTAGATGTAAGGAAAATCACCGTTTGCGATAGATCGACCCGGCGATTGTCGCCCAAGGTCAATGTCGCTTTGTCCAGAATTCCGAGGAGCAATTGCCAGAGAGCGTCCGAAGCCTTCTCAATTTCGTCGAAAAGCAAAAACGACAGCTTCAGCTTCTCCGTATAACTCTTCGCCAGTTCTTCCTGCGTAATCAGCGGATGCGTTTCGCGATGGCCCAGATATCCCGGGGGTGAGCCGATCAGCTTCGCAATCTCATGAGAATGCTGGAATTCCGCGCAGTCCACCTTGATCAAAGCGCGCGCGTCGCCGAACAGAATCTCCGCGCCCGCTTCCACAATGCGCGTTTTGCCCGAGCCCGTCGGCCCCAGAAAGAGCAAATTCCCCACTGGCCGTCCTGGTGAGTTCAAGCCGGCGCAGAACACTTGATACAAATCGACTAAGGCCTGCAGACCTTCGTCCTGTCCGACGATTTTCGACCGCAGCGCCGTCTGAAATTCCAGCGTATCGGTGCTTCGTTGGCTTGGATCAAGTGGCAAAATATGTTCTCCCATGGCCGCCTCCCTAGCGCCTCCGCAACTGCGGCGACGCTTGACTAAACCGACCCCGCCCTTGATCAAACTGGGCCAGTTTGACCTGGAGCGTGGACTGCAGGAGCCGTAACTGTAAAAGCAACTCCCGCGCCACTGCGGGTGATTCAGAAATTCGGAGTATCGGCGGAAACAGGTCTGCTAAATCCAGGTTCAAGGTTCGCAAAGCTTCCACCAGTTTCTGGACCGCCGGCGAATTTGGGTTCGCAAGGTCCACATGACTGTTGACCTGCTCGCGCAACGCCTGCCAGTTAAGCTCCACGAACGGATGCTTCTTCGAGACCTCGCGTACCACTCGCTCGGTGATTCGCGCGCGGTCTCCCAGTCGTGCGAGATGCAGTTGCCGCACTTTGCCGCCTCGGCGCACGTTGTGCACCAGGTAAAAAGCATTCCCTTTGCGGCGAACGAAAGCCATACAGCTCACCCCGCGACTTCCAACATGAGCGTAGTGTAATGCACTTCCACTACAGCATTCAACGTGTGTTTCATACCCTCGCGCGAACTTGCTTCTAAAGCGTTAACCCTACCGCCGATCTCTCCGCGTCGCGCCGCTCTTCGCGTCTCTCATAGAGAAATCCCGTTCTGTCGGACTAGAAGATACGCGAACGAATTCAACTCTCTTCATTACTTTTCTTGCTAGGTTTCATTCGTTTTGCGCATCGACCACCAAATCCGCGTTGCGCGTCCACCAGCTCAGGTTTCCCCTACTCTTCCTTAGATGCAAGTTAGCGCCATATGCTTCCTGTATCGCATTATTCCTTTTCCTGTATTTCTGTTGGCTGCCTAACCAACTGATCTTGTTCCTCATTTTGGAGCTCAGAAGATAAAACCCCGCTCCCGCTTTTTTGTCGTTGCGCCAGAGCAACAGCTTCGAAAATTTAGTAGGATGCTGCGGCAGGCTCTGAAAACGGGTGCACGCATGTCTTGGGATATCGTCTACCAGTTCGTGAAACAAATCCCGCGCGGCAGGGTTTTATCGTATGGGGCGCTGGCAAAGGCTTTGCGTCTGTCGGGCGGCGCGCGCAGCGCGGGACGCGCTATGGCCGCCACTCCCTCCGGAGAAGGCATTCCCTGGCATCGCGTCGTAGGTGAACGCGGCAAGATCCTGATCCGCGAGCCTTACGCCTCTCTTCAAAAGAAGCTTCTCGAATCCGAAGGCGTAAAGGTCACTGAGTCCCGCGTTGATCTAAGTTCCCACCTCTGGAAGCCGGACAAGAAGAGCACGGCCAAAAAGCCCGCAGCCACTAAGAAGCCATCTCGCCGTCGCTCTCAGAAATAAGCTCCGGGTCCTCCGTTTCATCCGAAACGACGGAATTTGCGCCAGAACTCCGGCCACGGTTCCCGCAAATAACGGCAAACCAGAATGTCGGGATGTTCGCGAGACTCCTCGTTTGGCACGTTGTATTGGTTTGTGTTCTTCGCGACCACGCGGCAGCTTGAAAAAAGCTCCTCGGCTTCGTCCAGGTCGAATCCAACCACGACCACCGTATCCGGCGGCGGCTCCATATAGCTCCGATACCAAAATGAATTCGTTCCAGCCATCGCGTGCGGCAAACCAAGGTCGGCCCCGTATAAGTTCAGCGCTCCTCCCTCTCCATAATTGCCGGTGAGGATTCCGGCATGCGCTTGCTCCTCAGCCGGGAGCGACCTGTACACACGCGCCACTGTTTGCGCCAGGTCCGTCCAGCCAATCTCCTCGCGGAATTGGTCATGCACCTTGCTGGTGAACCTCCACAAGCCTGATCCGATCGGCGCTATCGGCATCACCGTCAGCGCAAAAATCACCGCGCCCGCCGCCGTTCCAGTCCACAGAATTCCTTGCGCCACCCGCGAACCGGCAGGTCGCAGCGAGCCTACCCAGTGTCCCCATAACACGCTCCCAGCTCCGAGCAAAACTGGATACATCGGCGCCAAATAGTAGAAGCGCGCTTTGGCCACCACAAAAATCGCCAGCGTAATCGCGTACATCGCGCCCACAGCCCGGTAACGCTTCCCTTCCTCGCGGAAGAAATAGAACCACAACCCCAGAAACAACAGCGGGATGGTGGCGGGATTCACGCAAAGCAGAAGCTGCTGCAGCAAAAAACCCTGTGCGCGCCCCTGACTCACATCGCGTGCGTGAATGTGCCTCAAGAATTCCAGCGAAATGAAGTCATGCCGCATCTGCCAGACAAAGTTCGGAAGAAAAATCAGCAGAGACACGCCCACGCCAGCCCACAGCCATCCGCTCCACAAATACCGGCGCGCCCGCGTCAGCACAATCCCGCCCACCAGCGCTATGGCGAAGAACGCCATCGTGTACTTGGTTTGCATGCCCACACCAATGACGGCGCCGATCGCCAGCCACCAGCGCGCGTCTTCCGTTTTCAGCAATCGCAGCAGAAAGTACGTCAGCAGCACACACCACAAATAATCGAACGAAACATACTGAAACACCGCACCCTGCGCTAAGGAAACGGGCGAGATGCCCGTCGCAATCGCCGCCAGCACCTGTTCGCGCCGCCCGCCTCCCAATTCCTTCGCGATTAAGCCGGCGATCACCATCGCGGCGCTCACCGCCACCGCCGCCAGTAAACGGAACCCGACCAACGATGTCCCGAACAGTACCAGCTCTAGCCGCGCCAGCAGCGGCACGATCGGAGGATAAACAACGAATCCCCAATCGAGATGCCGGGCGTCGTCCAACGTCTGCAGTTCGTCGCGGTGAAAGCCATATTGCCCGTTGGTCAGGGTATGCAGCGCCACTCGCACAACGGCCAGTGTCACGAGCAAGCCAACGTCGCTCTTGAGCCAGGATATTCGGCTGCGCACGCTGGTTTGCGCTTCGATTTTGGCGCTCTCCAATACTGTGTCGCTCTCGCGCAAGATTCTCCCTATCAAGTCGCCGAGTTTAGCCGAGTTGCCACCAGCCCACAAACTCACAGGTCGAGGGCCCGCATTTGGACATACATTTTCGATTGCCCGCCGCTATCGTCGGCAATTCCTTCGAGATACGGTATCCTATCGACTTGCCAGTCATGCCCGAACCCATACTGCAGGTCGATAATTTAGTGAAGCACTACGGCGATGTCCACGCCGTGCGCGGCGTCAGCTTCAGCGTCTCCGAAGGAGAAGTTTTCGGCTTGCTCGGCCCCAATGGCGCGGGCAAGACCACAACCGTCGAAATTCTCGAAGGCCTGCGCAATCCCGACGGCGGCTACGTCCGCGTTTGCGGTTTCGATCCGCAAGTCAGCGCACGCGAGTTGAAGCACGAAATTGGCGCTTCGCTGCAGTCCACTTCCCTGCCAGACAAATTGCGCGTAATGGAAGCGCTTCGCCTGTTCGCCGGCTTTTACAAACGCCGCCGCGATCCCGAAGAGCTGCTCAAGCGCTTTGGCCTGGAAGAAAAGCGCAACACTTTCTACAGCAAGCTTTCCGGCGGACAGAAGCAGCGCCTCGCCCTCGCCATGGCTCTCATTAATGACCCGCGCGTGCTCTTTTTCGACGAGCCCACCGCCGGCCTCGACCCGCAAGTCCGCCGCGAAATTTACGACATCATCGAAGAGCTCCGCCGCGAAAAGAAAACCATCCTCATGACCACGCACTACATCGAGGAAGCCGAACGCCTCTGCGACCGCGTCGCCATTGTCGACCACGGCAAAGTGATCGCCTGCGGTTCCCCTCGCGAGCTAAAACAGCGCTCCGGCGGCAATACGCGCATTGAAGTGAAGCTGGCCAGGCCCGCCACGAACGGCACACTAAGCAATCTTGATGGCGTCGTTGACGCCCGTGAAGTCGACGGCACCTACGTCCTGCACACCCAGCGCCCGCCGCAAGCCATCGTCTCGCTCGTCAAGCATCTCGAAGCCGAAGGCAATGAGCTTGTCAGCCTAGAAATCGCCACGCCTTCCCTCGAAGACGTCTTCATCGAAATGACCGGAAGGAGGCTACGCGATTGAAAAACTTTGTCAGCCTCACACGCATGCGCATTCAACTTGCCCTGCGGAACAGAATGTTCTTCTTCTTCAGCGTGGTCTTCCCTATCGGCATGTTTTTCCTGTACGCAGGCATTTTCGCCAAAGGCAATCCGCGCGTGGTCAGCTTCTTCCTGGGCCCGGTTATCGCCCTTAACGTAATGGGCAGCTTCTGGGGCCTGAGCGCCATGCTGGTGACGTTTCGTGAGCAAGGAATTCTGCGCCGCTTCCACGTAAGCCCCGTAAGCGCCGCGGATATGCTGGCTTCCAGCATCTTCGCTAACTATCTGCTGACGCTTCCCACCGTTATGATCGAATTGCTTTTCGCGCGCCTGATTTTCCACGTTGTAAATCTCGGCGATCTCCTTTCGCTGTTTGTGCTGGTGACCGTCGGAACCATCTCCTTCGCGTCCCTAGGCCTCGTAGTCGCCAGCGTCACCAACACCATGCAGGAAACGCAAGTCCTCAACCAACTCATCTGGCTTCCGCTGATTTTTCTTTCCGGGGCAACGCTGCCTATCGCTTACCTCCCAAAATTGGCCCAGAGCGTCGCCGTCTTCCTCCCCGCCACCTACCTGGTCACCGGGTTGCAAGGCGCCATGTACTCCTCGTTTCCTGTCTGGAAGCTGCTGACGCAAATTCTCGCGCTCGCGCTCTGGACCGTTCTCACCTTTTTCGTAGCCACGCAGCTTTTTCGCTGGGAGCCTGAGTCGAAAATCCCTCGTAGCGCCAAGCTTTGGGTGCTAGCCACCGCGCTGCCCTTTTTTCTCCTCGGCGTGTGGGAAAACAAGAACGGTCAAATTTTGACGCAAGCGCAAGCCGCCTATCGGTCGCTCGACCGGCGACCGAACACAGAGGAGCCCAAGACGGATTCGCCCTCCATGGGAACCCTCCCCAAATCCAAGCGAGACAGCAAGCCGCAACAGTAGCCGCCACCTGTAGCGCAGGGCGGAGTCCGCGCAGCCCTGCGGCTTTTCTCCAGCCCCGCTGCGAACAACAGGGACGAAATCGTTGGCCGCACCAACACCGCGCCAATTTGTCTTTCCGCTCCCGTCTACCAGTACCTCGCGCCGATTGACGCTTTTCCCCCTCTCCCGTATTCTGCAACTGCAAACCACGCGAGGAGCGCAAATGCCCATCACCAAGACCGAAAAAATCTGGCACAACGGAAAATTCATCAATTGGGACGACGCCACCCTACATGTCCTCTCCCACGTCGTCAGCTACGGCTCCGCGGTCTTCGAAGGCATTCGCTGCTATGACACCAAGCAAGGTCCCGCGATTTTCCGCGTCCGCGAACACATGCAGCGCCTCATCAACTCCGCGAAAATCTACCGCATGGACCTGCCCTACTCGGTCGACGATTTCTGCAACACCGCCACCGAAGTCGTGCGCCTCAATAAGCTCAACGCCTGCTACGTCAAGCCCATCGTCCTCCGCGGCTACGGCGAAGTCGGCGTCAACCCGCTCAGTTCCCCGATCGATATCTATATGGCCTGCTGGTCTTGGGGCGCTTATCTCGGCCCCGAAGCGCTCGCAAAGGGCGTCGACGTCGGCGTCAGTTCCTGGACGCGCATCGCTCCCAACACGCTTCCCGCCATGTCTAAGGCCGCCGCAAATTACATGAATTCGCAGCTTATCCGCATGGAGGCCAGCTTCAACGGTTACGCCGAAGGCATCGCCCTCGACACCGACGGCCACGTCAGCGAAGGCTCTGGGATGAACGTTTTCCTCGTGCATGACGGCGTGCTCTACACACCGCCGCTCGCCACCAGCATCCTGCCGGGCATCACCCGCGACACCGTCGTGAAACTTGCCGAAGACCTGAAAATTCCCGTTAAGGAACAAGTGATTCCGCGCGAAATGCTCTACATCGTCGACGAAGTCTTCTTCTGCGGCACAGCCGTCGAAATCACGCCGATTCGCTCGGTCGACCACATCCAAGTCGGCAAAGGCGTCGCCGGCCCCATCACCCGCAAACTGCAAGAAGAGTTCTTCGCCATAACCAGCGGCACCAAGCCCGATCGCCACAACTGGCTAACGCCGGTCAGCGCCCCGGTAAGCGCCGCCTCGCGTTAATTTTTTCCTCGACCGCGAACGTAACGTCGGCATCTTGCCGGCGAGGCCATCGATCGTAGGGGCGCAGCACGCTGCGCCCCAGCTTGCCCGGACGTGAACTCGCCCCATCCCGACGTTCTTTTTCTTCTCCAGGCTATCGGTGCTCCATTCTCAATGCACTCTGTGCTAAATCTTTTTTCCGTCACGCCGCTTCCTCGGCTAAAATCTCCCAGCCATGTACACCACCTTCCAAAAATTTGCCGCGGAATTTCTTGGCACGTTCGCTCTTGTTTTCTTTGGCGCAGGCGCCATCTGCGCCGACCGCTATCTGCAGAGTTCCGGCGGCATCGGCCTGCTAGGGATCGCCCTCGCCCACGGTCTCGCCATGGCCATCATGGTTTCCGCTCTCGGCCACGTTTCGGGCGGCCATTTCAATCCCGCCATCAGCATCGGATTCTGGGTCACCAAGCGCATCGGCACGCTGGAAGTATTTCTCTATTGGGCCGCGCAGATCCTGGGCGGCGTCGCTGCGGCATTTCTCCTCAAGGCCATCATCCCGGAAGAAACCTGGCGCGCCGTAGCGCTCGGCACCCCTGAGCTTGTCAGAGACTTCTCCCGTCTCTCCGCCATGGTCCTGGAGGCGGTCGCCTCCTTCTTCCTTGTACTCGTATTCTTCGCCACTTCGGTCGACACCCGCGGCACCTTCCAATCGATCGCAGGCTTCGGCATCGGCCTCACCGTCACGCTCGGCATCCTGGTGATCGCCCCCTTCACGGGAGGCGCGATGAATCCCGCCCGCGCATTTGGCCCCGCTCTCGCCTCCACTCACTGGACCAACTGGGGCGTCTATTGGATTGGCCCCCTAGCGGGTGGCTTCCTGGCCGGCCTCCTCTACGACACCCTCTACCTCAAAAAAGCCGTTTAACCTGCGAACGCCTAGCGTCGCCCTGGAGCAGCGCACAAAGTGTCATCCCGACCGGAGCGACCCGGCTTTTTCCTGCGCCCGTTTTTTGGGCGCCGGGTCGCGGAGTGGAGGGACCTTGGCTTGATTTCAACACGTGCAGCCAACAAATGAACCCTACCCAGTAACTACCGCGCAACTCCCTCCGCCACATTCCTTGTCCACCCCCAGCGCCAATGCTAACGTCGAAAAAGTCGCATCCTGAGCGGAGTTCACACGAAATGTCACTGAGCATTGACGATCTCCTGCGCCGCGCGGTCGAAAACAAAGCCTCCGACTTGCATCTAAAAGTCGGCAATCACCCCTATCTCCGCGTCGACGGCCTTCTGAATCCGGTCTCCGACGTCCCCCGCGTAACGCCCGAAGAAATGCTCTCCATGGCGTTCAGCATGATGACCAATCGCCAGAAGCAAAAGTTTAAGGAAACCGCCGAGCTCGATATGGCGTACGGCGTAGCCGGTCTCGGCCGCTTCCGCGTCAACGTTTTCCAGCAGCGCGGCAACGTCGGCATGGTCCTCCGCGTCATCCCTACGAAAATTCGCACCACCGACGAGCTGAACCTCCCCGCCGTCGTCAATCGCATTTGCGAAGAGCAGCGGGGCCTCGTTCTCGTCACCGGCACCACCGGTTCCGGCAAATCCACCACGCTCGCGGCCATGATCGACCGCATCAACGCCAACCGCTCCGATCACCTCATCACCATCGAAGACCCTATCGAATTCCTGCATCGCGACAAGCGCAGCTTCATCAACCAGCGCGAAGTAGAAGTGGACACCGCTAACTTCTCCACCGCCTTGCGCGCCGCCCTGCGTCAGGATCCAGACGTAATCCTCGTCGGCGAAATGCGCGATCTAGAAACCATTTCCACAGCGCTGCTCGCTGCCGAAACCGGCCACCTGGTTTTCTCAACCTTGCACACCCTCGACGCCACCGAAACCATTCAGCGCATCATCGCTGTTTTTCCGCCGCCCGAGCAGAAGCAAATCCGCTTGCAGCTCGCCGCCACGCTGAAAGCCGTAATCTCCCAGCGCCTCGTCCGCCGCGCCGACGACAAAGGCCGCGTCCCCGCCTGCGAAATCATGATCAGCACCGGCTACATCCGCGATTGCATCATCAATCCGGACAAAACCCGCCTCATTCACGACGCCATCGCCGCCGGCACCAGCCAGTACGGTATGCAGACCTTCGATCAGTCGCTCTTCGACCTCTACACCAAGCAGCTAATCACGCTCGACGAAGCCCTGTCGCGCTCCTCCAACCCAGACGAATTCAAGCTCCGCATCCAGGGCATCCGCTCCGCCTCCGACTCCGCCCGCGAAGAGATGGAACGCCAAATGGC